>Ga0114964_10000713_pt1 | contig 24973 bp, 20 predicted proteins | sample C_131016_MF_Meta_FD_92638 | JGI IMG/M metagenome (GOLD analysis project Ga0114964, IMG submission 92638) | Freshwater microbial communities from Lake Croche, Canada to study carbon cycling - C_131016_MF_MetaG | ecosystem: Environmental > Aquatic > Freshwater > Lake | place: Lake Croche, Canada...
ATATGCTGGTTTCTAAACTTATCTATTTTATTAATGCCAATGCCTTTATCTAAATACACCAAACTATCTTGTTGTGTGAGCTCGAAATTTATTTTACTTGCTAACTCGTTTGCATTTTGAATGGTCTTACCATTACTTAGTTTCACAATTTTCACTTCAAAACTATCTGTTTTAGATTGTACAATTCTAATTTTTAAGTTTCTTACAAAAACAGTGTCTTGATCATAGTACCCTTCAAAAGGAGTGATTTGAAACCAATGATTTTCATAATATTTCATTTTAGGCGCTGCCGTAATTTCTAGATAATCAACTTTGGGATTAGTCAAAGCAATGCTTTGTTCTGCTGGAATATTATGTCTTGAGAAACTATTACCCAAGCTGCTACCATAATAAAATAACATGACCCAACCAACTATCCATAAGGCCCAAAAGCTTGATCTTACCCAAATATTTGCTTTTTTAAATCCTGCAATTTTTCTAATCACTGCAGTAACTATGCCAATAATAGGTACCCAGACAAAAAGTAAAATAGCTCCAACAACAGACCAGGTTTGAGCCCCATCCTCTAATAAAAATTTTCTCAAGGGTAATAAGGCTGTAGCTGCAGCGCCAAGTCCAAACAAAGCAGCTAATAAGGAGATACCAACAATCGCTAAGATAAAATAAACAAAGCTCTTAATAAATATAGTTATGATCCTTCCTATATAATATAATGATCCTTTTCTCTTCTCTGAGGATCTTTGATTTTCTGAATATTCATTTGAGTCATTCGTTTGATTTGAATGATTCGTTCCTTTCTTTCTATTATATAAATCACTCCCCCAAGATTGTGCTCTTTTACTAAATCCTTCCATGTCATTTTGAATGGTATTTTTAATACTATTCAAATCTACTTTCTCCCCCACCATTTCTAATTTATCCGCACTGGTTTTAGCTTCAGGTAGTACTAACCATAAAACGATGTATACAAAAACAGCACCTGGACTAAAAGTAATATCTAATAAATTAGGAAAATCGGGCGCATCCCAAAATTGGAATAAATGCATATGTCTAAAATTCACTACAAAACGAATGAATGGAATTAAAAATAAAATTCTCACTATCCATACTTGAATACCAAAATACTTTGATAGTCCTGCAGCCACCCCACCAATAATTTTTTTATCAATATCTCTAAATAGTCTTTTACGCACACCGCCCACTTCTTTAATGGAAGTGCTGGGTACTGCAATCCATAATATTAAATAGCCTAGTATGTTTACGCCAATTAAAAAGAACCATAGAATTCTAACAAGTAAAGGCTCTACTCCAAAATAATTGGAAATACCGCTACAAACACCACCCAATACTTTGTTCTGTTCATCGCGGTAAAGTCTTTTAGGTCTATTGTTTGACGAATCAAAATTGGAGTAATTACTGCCACTCGTATGCTGATCATTATTCTGATTTGTACTTTGCTGAGATTGACTTGCACTCGCTTCAAATCCATCCTGGGCTTCAAAATCGGCAGGTCGACCAATACTCGCAATAATTAAGTTGATATCGTCCACTGCAATGCATACGGTTCCTTTTTTTAATCGTTCTTCACATAATTCAGCAATGCGACATTCAATGTCATTAATAATTTCATCACGTCCTTCTTCGTTCGCGAAATAAATACGAAGCGATTCTATATATTGTTTCAATGTTTCATAGGCAACTTCTTCTATAGGAAGAATGCGACCTTGAAAATTGATATTGATTACTTTATTCATAAAATATTTTTTATAATGTAGATTTAAGAAACTGCTTGATTATTATTTTCAACAGTATTTGTTTTTTCTTGAGTAAGTTGATCCACCGCTGTGGCCATTTCTTTCCAGGTTTGTAATAAAACGCCAAAGGCTGCTTTACCTTCTTCTGTCATTACAAAGTATTTTCTTGGGGGCCCACTAATACTTTCTACCCAACGATAATTTAATAAGCCCGCATTTTTTAAACGCGTTAACAAAGGATACAGGGTTCCTTCTAGAATATGCAAATTGGCCAATTTCATTTTCTCAACAATATCACTTGGATATACTTCCCCTTGTTGAATGATGGACAATATGCAAAACTCCAAAACGCCCTTTCGCATCTGACTTTGTGTGTTTTGAATATCCATAAGAATTAATTTGAAACACAAAGCTAAGGGTATTTATAGTACTATGCAATACATAGTACTATATATTTAATCATAAAAAACACAATACATTGATTTACAATATATTATATAAATATTATTTTTATGAACGAAAGCGGATAAGGATAAATGGTAGCTTAATAGACCACTAATTCGTAAAAATCTTCCTCTTTTAAATAGGTATTAGCCAGGGCCTGTAATTCCTCGGGGCGAACAGAACGCACTACTTTAATGGTATTGTAAAAATAGTCTTCTGTTAAATCATTTAATAAATAAGTTTTCCAGCGACTTATAATTTGAAAAGGGCCATCTAAATCACCTAATAAAGCACCCAACATATAATTTTTAACCAATTTTAATTCTTCTTCTCCCACCATTTCTTCTCTTAATTTTTTCATTTCCTTATACACTTCTTCAATGGTAGCCTTACAAACATCTTTACCTGCATCGGTACTTACCATCCATGCACCTGCATGCTTATAGTTTTGTAAATAACTATGTATGCCATAAGTATAACCTTTGTCTTCTCTAATATTACTCATTAGTCTTGATCCAAAAAATCCTCCAAAAATATTATTCAGTACTTGAGCTGCTGGAAAATCGGGATGATGTCTATTGGGAAAATGTCTAGCCAAACGAATAGAGCCTTGCACTGAAGCTGCATCATTTACAATACTGTATTTTTTTTCCGTGGCCGATATAATAGGGTGCGCCTGCTCCGTGATATCTTTTTTATTTAAAGGTAGTTGGCCAATATGCTTATTGAGTAAGGATTCCATCGTTGAGGGGAATTTACCTGCAATAAAAATGACACATTTTCCATTTAAATAATACTGCTCATAAAAAGCCACTAAGTCTTCTCTATGAATAGCTGTATAGTCTTTTTCTACAGAATATTTTCCATAGGGATGGTCGAATCCAAATAAATACTCATCAATTAATCTGTTCGCAATAAAGTCCCCTTTTTTCAAATTCAGAAGTAACCTTTGAATTTGATTTTGTTTTAAAATGGCAATTTCTTTTTCAGGAAAACTCGCTTCTGAAATAATCTCTCCCATAATAGGAATGACTTCATGGAAATGCTTTGATAAACTATGTAAAGTAACGGTGGCCGTTTCATTGGTGCAAGTTCTATTTAAATGCGCTCCGTAAAATTCAAAGGCATCGGTAATTTCAAAAGAAGTTTTTGTACTCGTACCATTTTTTAATAAAAAATTAGTGGCAGCCGCTACCCAGTTTTTTTGCTCAAAACTATTGCCAGCATAAAATACCATATCCACCAGCAATACTTCCTGAGAGCCGCCTTCATAGGCATACACTTCTACCCCATTATCTAAGCTAAACTTTTGATAAGGCTTCAATTGAATATTAAAATCAATAGCGTCTTTAATAACAGGAGCTACTATTCTGTCTAGGGCCATTATTTAGGATTTACTATAATAATATAATGTGTTGCGATTATTGTCTTGGAATATTTTTTGTGCTGTTTGCTGAATCATTGCAGGCGTCACTCTTTGATACATACCTAATTCTTTGTTCATTAAATCCGCATCTCCTAAGAGTTCATAATAAGCCAAGCTATGGGCTCGATTCATAATACTCATATCCTCAAAACAAATCACACTTTCTGTTTTATTAATTACTTTTTGCACTTCTTTGGCATCCAGTATTTCATTTTTTATTTTTTCTATTTCTTCTAGTACTGCCTTCTCTGCAACGGCCATACTTATGCCTTTCACTAATTTTCCTTCTATTACTAAAAGCCCCGGATCAACGGTTCCAAAATGATAACAATCAATGGATGAAAATATTTGTTTCACTTTTATAAGCTGCTCGTATAATCTTGCAGAAGTACCGCCGCCTAAAACTTCAGTAATTAAATCAGTGGCATGATAGCCTTCATCAAAACGGCCTCCCATATGCCAGGTCATCATCAGCATATCTAAAGGCACATCGGCACGCACATCCATGGACCTCATTTTTTCTTGTACAGGCTCCTTAGGTAAATTGCGTACATAGGGTTTGCCGGCTTCAATAGGACCAAACCACTTTTCAGCTAATTGTTTTACTTGTTCTGTTTGCACATTACCCGTCACTACTAATATCGCATTGTTAGGACGATAAAATTGAAAGAAAAAATCTTTTACATCTTCCATGGTGGCATCTTCCACATGTGCAAGTGATGCACCAATGGTCATCCAACGATAAGGATGTTGGGTATACGCTAGGCTACGCATTTTATGCCAAGCATCTCCGTAAGGTTTATTGATATAGTGTTCCTTAAATTCTTCGCAAACTACCTTACGTTGCACTTCTAAACTTTTTTTACTAAAAGCCAAGGACAACATTCTATCACTCTCTAACCAAAAAGCAGTTTCAATATTTTCAGCAGGAATTTGGCAATAATAATTCGTTAGGTCATTGGTAGTATACGCATTGTTTTCTCCACCCGCTCTTTGCAGTGGTTCATCGTATACAGGTATATTCACGCTGCCTCCAAACATTAAATGTTCAAACAAATGCGCAAAGCCTGTTTTAGCAGGATCTTCATCTTTAGCCCCCACATTATATAAAACATTTACTACAGCCATAGGGGTACTGGTATCTTGGTGTACCAATACTTTAAGGCCATTGTCTAGTTGAAATTTTTCAAATTGTATCATATCAGACAGTAAAAATACTTAATAACTACAACAGTTCCTTTTCTATTGCAAGAACCTTCTTTATATCCCTTTCGAAACCCGATAAAATCGATTAACTTTGTGGCCAATTAATACCAAAGCTATGCAGCTGGAAACACTATACCAAAGCGCCTTGAATTTTGAACATTTAAGTGTGGAAGAAGGCCTATTTTTATTTGAAAACGCGCCTCTTACCGAGTTAAGTCATATTGCTAATGAGTTGAGAAAAAAACAAGTGCCCCATGGCAAGGTAACCTGGCAGATAGATAGAAATGTAAACACCACCAATGTTTGTATTGCGAATTGTAAGTTCTGTAATTTTTACAGAGTGCCCGGACATCCTGAATCTTATATTACGGATATGGATACCTACCGCCAAAAAATTAAGGAAACGATTGAGTGGGGCGGTGATCAATTATTATTGCAAGGAGGCCATCATCCTGAATTAGGTTTGGCTTTTTACACCGATATATTTAGCCAGATTAAAAAAGAATTTCCGACCATTAAATTACATACACTAGGGCCCCCTGAAATTGCACATATTGCCAAGTTGGAGAAAATGAGTCATACCGATGTCTTGAAAGCCTTGGTGGCTGCGGGCATGAATTCATTGCCTGGTGCGGGTGCAGAAATTTTAGTAGACCGTGTCAGAAAATTAGTTTCTAATGGAAAATGTGGAGCAGACGAATGGTTGGAGGTCATGGCTGCAGCACATCAATTAAATATTACCACCAGTGCCACCATGATGTTTGGTCATGTGGAAACCTTAGAAGAAAGATTTATTCACTTGGTGCGTATTCGTGAAGTACAGGATAGAAAACCAAAAGAAGCTAAAGGATTTTTAGCCTTCATTCCTTGGACCTTCCAAGATGTAGATACCTTACTTACCAAAATTAGAGGAGTACATAATTTAACCACAACGGAAGAGTATATCAGAATGATTGCCATAAGTAGAATTATGCTTCCTAATATTAAAAATATTCAAGCCAGTTGGTTAACCGTAGGAAAAGCCACTGCACAGGTTTGCTTGGAAGCAGGTGCCAACGATTTTGGAAGTATTATGCTAGAAGAAAATGTGGTAAGTGCCGCAGGAGCGCCTCACCGCTTTACCTATAAAACTATTCAGGAAGCGATTAAAGAAGCAGGTTTTGAGCCTCAGTTAAGAGACCAGCAATATGACTGGAGAACCTTACCTACCGCTATTCAAGAGCAAGTAATCAACTATTAGGGCAAATTGTAACTTTTTGGGCCAAGCTACGTTTTACAGGTACAAAAATGTTAATTCTTAGGGATGAAGGATATCGAATTCAATAATTGCGTGGATGAACACGCCGATGGCTTATACCGATTTATAGTAAAAAATATAGGTCATGTCGAGGATGCGCAAGATATTGTTCAAACCGCATTTGAAAAATTATGGGTCAACAGAAATAAAGTAGCGCCACTCAAAGCCAAATCTTATTTATTTACGGTGGCGTATCATCAAATGATTGATCACATTAGAAAAGAGAAAAAGGCAACGATTACCCAAAGTTATCAAGAAGCCAATGCAAAAGCGACATATCAAAAAGATCCTGAATTAAAACAGATTTTACTTGCAGCCATCAACGAATTAAACCCTACTCAAAAAAGTTTGGTGCTGCTTAAAGATTACGAAGGATATACCTATCAAGAAATTGGAGAGATTATGAATTTGTCTGAAAGTCAAGTAAAAGTATACTTACATCGGGCTAGAATATTTTTAAAAGAAAAATTAGTTCACTTTGAAAAAGCGACTAGTTAACATGAATATCAATAAAACCAACTACGAAAATTATTTCTTGTTGTACATCGACAAGGAATTGTCTGCTTTGGACCAAGCAGCTGTAAAAAGTTTTGTGCTTGAAAATCCTGAGTATGCAAATGAATTAAATAGTTTACAAAAAACAACCATACGCCCAGAGGAAGGTGACGATAAAATAGTATACCCCAATAAAGCTTTGTTGTATCGTTTACCCGAAATGGAAGCAACCCTTTCAGCTAATTTCAAAAATAAATTATACAAGCAACCCGTCACTTTTTTACAACCCAACTTTAAATTAAAAGCTGCCGTACTAAGCGTAGCGGCTATTTTTTTAGTGTTGATTGGTTATAGGTGGATGCAAACTGATAAGACAATAGTATCTAAATCAGGATTGATTGTTGCTCATGCAGCAACTTTACCTACGCCTAATGCCAATGAAAGTGCCAGTAAAGCTAAAGCAGCCACTAATAAGTTATTTGCAGATGAAATAATTACAGATAAATCAACTATTACCAAAGTTATTAATCCAACTCAGCTTAAATTAATTAACAATCCAATTACAGCCAACGAAACAGCAATAATCATTGATCAGGAAGCAACCCCAATTGTAACAGATGCCCAACAAAATTATATTTCACCCATTAGCGATAAGGCTTCAGAAAAAAATGAAATACCAGCTACTGAAACTTTTGCAGAAGCACAAAATCATAAGGAAGAAAAAGGATACAAAGTAATAGACACCGATGAAACGGACCGAATCATCTACATTGCCAATTTTGAAATTGATGGAGCCGCAATAAGAGGACTTACCAGAAGATTCAATGCCTTGTTTAAAAGAAATAAATCAGAAAAATAAAATAGAAAAAATAAGATCAAGTTTATGAAAAAAATAATATTCACCCTTTTCGTTTTTAGTTTGTGCTTGTTAGCAAAAGCACAAAAAGATAGTGCCCAACAAATTAAAATAGACACTTTAAAAAAAGAAGTGCCCGATACCATTAGAATTGGCAATATGATTATTGTAAGTAATAAAAATATTGTAACTGATAAAAACAAAACTGGCTCCTACGAAATGGGGCACGGATTGGTTAAAATAAATTTGAATGGTAACGACAAAGGTTATCGAAGAGCCACCAGATTAGCTATCAGGAAAAAATCTGATAATAGAAATTCAAGCCTTTATGTAAAATCATTTAAAGACACTTTAGTTACCATTACAAAGGATACTGTTCAAGTGGGCCGACTTCAAATAATCAATAAAGAAGAGGCGGAATACAATAAGGACTTAGGCTCTTTATTAGATGGAGATTTTAAAAAAACAAAGATTGCTTTTAATCGTAGATCTAAACAGTTAAAAAATATAACTACTAATTGGTGGATATTTGATTTGGGCTTTGCCAATTATCAAGACAACACCCAAAATAAAACTGCGCCCATCGGTAATTTACCTAATTCAAGTTATTTGAAATTAAATAATGAAAAGTCAAGTAATGTAAATATTTGGATTGTACAACAAAAAGTAAACTTATACCAACATTACCTCAATTTAAAATATGGTGTAGGGATTGAGATGTATAATTTTAGATTTGAACAACCTATTAGTTTTCGAAAAGATCCAAGCAATGCAGTATATATTGACAATATAAAATTTTCAAAAGATAAATTATTTGTAGAGTATTTGTCTGTGCCCATTCAATTTAATTTTCAATCCAACCCAAGCAATGATAAAAGTTTTTACGCCAGTATTGGTATTAGCCCAGGCTATTTAATTCAATCACATACCAAACAAATAAGCGAAGAAAGAGGGAAAAAGAAAGTCAATGGTAATTTTAATTTAAGCAATTATAAAATGGCTACCATAGGCGAACTGGGCATTGGTTCGGTTAGATTGTATGGTTCTTATAATATGACCAATCTGTTTGATAAAAATTACACCAATTTAGATTTAATACCTTTTGCAATTGGTGTAAGATTTAGCAAATTCTAATTGTTTAGAATTGTTTTAATATAAGTACCAAAAAAAAGTCCCTCCATTTGGAAGGGCTTTTTTATTGCAATAAAAAATTATACTAATTTTTCTGCTCCAAAATAAGATTGCAACACCTTTGGTAAATCAATACCGCTCTCAGTTTGGTAGTTTTCTACAATAGCTGCAAATATTCTTGGCAAGGCCAATGAGCTTCCATTTAAAGAATGTGCAAACTGTATTTTACCTGCTGCGTCCTTAAATCTACATTTCATTCTATAGGTTTGATAGGCTTCAAAATTAGAAACACTACTTACTTCTAACCATCTTTCTTGAGCTGCACTGTACACTTCAAAATCATAAGTAATGGCCGATGCAAATCCCATATCACCACCACAAAGTTTTAAAATACGATAAGGAAGTCCCAAGCTTATTAATAATTTTTCAACATGCGCTACCATTTCATTCAATACGGCATCACTTTTTTCAGGATGAACAATTTGTATAATTTCTACTTTTTCAAATTGATGCACTCTATTTAATCCACGCACGTCTTTACCAAAACTTCCAGCTTCTCTTCTAAAGCAAGGAGAATAAGCGGTCATTTGAATAGGCAAATCAGTTTCTTTTAAAACTACATCACGAAAAATATTGGTAACAGGTACTTCTGCCGTAGGAATTAAATAAAAATCATCTTCGGTAGCGTGATACATCTGTCCTTCTTTATCAGGCAATTGACCTGTTGCAAAAGCCGAAGCGGCATTTACCATAAAAGGAGGCAGGTATTCGGTATAACCAACTGCTGTATTAAAATCTAAAAAATATTGCACTAAGGCTCTTTGAAATTTAGCGCCTTTACCAATATACAAGGGGAACCCACTTCCAGTAATTTTAGCACCTGTTTCAAAATCAACCAAATTGTATTTTTTGATCAAGTCCCAATGCGCTTCAGCACCTGCGTGTAATTTTGGAGTCACCCCGCCAGTTCTTACTACTTCATTTTCTTCAGGTGTTTTTCCTAGTGGTACCAAACTATGCGGCAGATTAGGAAATTGAACTAGCACATTTTGTAAATTTATTTCCACCTGAGCCATCTTTTCTTTTAATGGCTCTAATTGTTTTTTCCATTCCCCCACAGCAATTTTAGTCGCCTCTGCTTGTTCTTTATCCCCTTTGGCCATCATGGCGCCAATTTCTTTGGAAGCACTATTCACTTTAGCCTGAGTTTCATCAAAAGCAGCTTGTAATTGCTTTCTTTCATCATCTAAATCAATAGCTGTATCCACCAAATTAGGCTGGGCGAAATGCTTAACGGCCAACTTCTTTTTAGCTAACTCTTTATTTTGGCGTAAAAAACTCACTTGTAACATCGGGTCAAATTTTAGCAAAGATAATCAAAGCATCCTACTACGCCTAGATATCCCCTACCTTTGCCTAATAAATTGAAAATGGCAGGTATGGCAGCAATTAAAGATGACTTTCAGAGTAGATGGTGGGATTTAGAGAAAAAATTGATGGATCGCTTTGGTAAAAAGCCAGACACTGAGTCTATCCTATTTCTGATTGGGCTTCAAGAAACGGGATTTTTAGTAGAAAAAATAAGCAAGGAACAGAAACAGGACCTTATGCATGTGGCCATTTGCTCCATCTTGGCTGCCAGTGGATATTACTTACTTGAGGGGCAAGATGAGGAAGGCTGGCCTCACTTTAAGCAACTTAAAGGGCTTCCCACAATGGACCTAATGGAACAAGAAACCTTTTTAAAAGATCATATTCTACTCTATTTTGAAAACAATAGTTTCTAGCTCATTGTTTTTTTAGTGTTTTTTATGAATCTTTGCATCAATAAAAAATAAACTATGCAATTTCCAGCAGATTTACGCTACACCAAAGATCACGAATGGATTAAATTAGAAGGCAATACCGCCACTATTGGTATTACCGATTTCGCTCAAGGCGAATTAGGGGACATTGTATATATAGATATTAATACAGTAGGTAAACTACTTTCCGCTGAAGCCGTTTTTGGTACAGTAGAAGCAGTAAAAACAGTGAGTGATTTATTTTTACCAGTAGCTGGTACTATATTAGAAGTAAACCCTGCTCTAACAGCCCAACCAGAATTAGTGAATTCAGATCCTTATGGAGCAGGCTGGATGGTGAAAGTGACTGTTGTGAATACTGCAGATGTGGATGCTTTATTAACCAGTGAAGCGTATAGTCAATTGGTTCATTAATCCATTATGACAAATTCATTGAAAACTTTAGTTTGGGTCATTTTTGAATTTGTACTCATATTCATTTTATTAAGTATGCCTAGTAGCGGTGAACCAGGCAAAGGATGGGTATCCTTTATACTAGAATTGCCTTTTGCAGATAAAGTAATTCATGTAGGACTTTTTGGAAGCTTAGCCCTTTCTATATTTTTTCATTTTGAACAGTATTCAAATATTTCCTTTAGGTCAACAAGAACAAAGGCATTTAGCTTAATTGTTTGTATTTTATTTGGTATAAGCATGGAATATTACCAAAAGTATTTTGTGCCCAGTAGAGGATTTGAAGTAGGTGATATGTTAGCAGACGCTATTGGGGCTTTATTGGCACTACCTTTTTTTAATTGGGTGAAGCATTATTTTCAACCAAAAGCGAAATCAATATAAATGGGTATTGACAAGGACATACAGCAAACAGCATTCAGAAATGAATACCAAAAAATGGGTATCAATCTCATTTTTACTGCCAATTGGCTGAATGAAAAAGTGGGGAAGATTTTAAGCACCGAAAAAATAACACAACAACAATATAATATTTTAAGAATTTTGCGTGGTAGCGAATGTCCATTGAGTACTTTAAAAATTAGAGAGCGCATGTTAGATAAGATGAGTGATACCAGTAGAATTGTTGATAGATTGATTGCTAAAGAATTGGTAGAAAAATCGGCTTGTCAAGCAGATAAAAGATTAGTTGATATTACTTTATCTAAAAAGGGATTTCAATTATTAGAAAAATTAGATCAATTTGATACCCAGATAGATGCCATTTTAAAAGGCATCAACGAAAAGGAAGCCAATACGATCAATCAAATTTTAGATAAGTTAAGAGAAGGATCTTTCGAAAAATAATTAAAATTTTATGAAGCGATTTACGTTAAGCTTACTTGTTGTAGTAGCTTTTATTTCAGTTCATGCGCAACCCAATTTAGCCGATAAAAATGTTTTTGAATTTAGAGGCGTGTGGGTGGCTACCGTTGAAAATATTGACTGGCCAAGTAAAAGAGGCTTAAGTAATGAAGATCAAAAAAGGGAATTCATTGCCTTATTAGACATGCATCAAAAAAATGGAATGAACGCCATTATTATGCAAGTTCGTCCATCTGGGGATGCCATTTATCCATCTACTTTAGAACCTTGGAGTGAATACCTGATGGGGAAACAGGGTTTACCTCCTAGTCCTTTTTATGATCCTTTAGAATTTATGATTCAGGAGACACATAAAAGAGGTATGGAATTTCATGCTTGGATCAACCCCTATAGAGCTGTTTTTAATATTAAGAAATCAAGCATTGCGCCAACCCATCTTACTCGAATACATCCAGAATGGTTTTTAACTTATGGCGATAAAAAATATTTTAATCCAGGCTTATCACAAGTATGGCAACATACCAACCGAATTGTTAGAGATTTAGTAAGCAGGTATGATATTGACGCGATTCATATGGATGATTATTTTTATCCCTACCGAATTGCAGGCAAAGAATTTCCAGATGAAAGTACTTATGTAAAAAATAAAAGAGGTTTATCAAAAGAGGATTGGAGAAGAAGCAATTGTGATACCATTGTAAAACAATTGTATGCAACCATTCATCAAGTTAAACCTGCTGTTCAATTTGGCATTAGTCCATTTGGTATTTGGCGAAATAAATCAAAGGACCCTAGAGGCAGTGAAACCAAAGCTGGTCAAACCAATTATGACGATTTATATGCGGATATATTATTGTGGCTAGAAAAAGGATGGGTAGATTATATTGCCCCTCAAATTTATTGGGAACACGGACATCCACTGGCTAATTACGATACCATTATTGATTGGTGGAGTAACCACAGTTTTGGAAAAAATTTATACATAGGACATGGCATGTATAAAGCAGGTACTAATACGCCATGGCGCAATAAAGACGAGCTTCCGTATCAAATTAAAAGAGAAAGAGAAGTACAAAATACCAGAGGTAGCATTTATTTTAGTAGCAGTAGCTTTAAAAATAATCCTAACAATTGGAATGATAGTTTACAAGAACATTATTATCTAAAACCAGCCCTACTGCCTACGATTCCTTGGCTGGTGCAATATGAAGTAGCTACTCCGACTATTGTAAAAAAAGCAGACAACACCTATCAAATAAATCAAAGCCAAGGCAATAAAGTAAAACAAATTGCCATCTTACAGGGCAGTGAAAAACAATTTACAGTAGCTGCTATATTATCGGGTGATACTAAATTTATTAACTTGAATGCCATTGGCATAGATAAAAATAATACTAAGCCCTATTGGATCATTGCTATTGGAAAGCAAAATCAAATAAGTAAACTAGTTGCCCTACCTTAATTTTATTTAATCGAAGACTCTCTTTAATGGAAGATTTTCATTTGCCTTTATAATCAATGGCACATGCTCTACAATAGTCATATCATTGTCTAACCCAAAGGCTTTTTGATCGCTTTGTGATAAATGCTTGATATTAAAGTAAACGTCCATAATAAAGTCTTCTCTAATAGACAACTCATTTTCAATTGAGAAGAAGCTTTCAATAATAACATAAGTAATATCGGTATGGAAGTCCTTACTTTTTAAAGATTCATATTTGCTATAAATACCCAATTCCTGAGACTCATTCAACTCTTGCATTACTTTTTTGAAGCAAATATTCACACGGGGTTGTATTCTAAAGCCTAACTTAAAATCGACACGCATTACTTTATCATCCACTAATTCTTTAATTGTATATTCCATTCCATAGGGGGAATCGGTTCTGTCAATATGTAAGAACCAGTATATATCGGCACGTTTTGGTTTTCTATTTAAAATAGAATCAATAATGCGGTGCTCAATTTCTCTATGGTTATTAGCCTTGGTTAAATACACCAAATGGGTTGCATATTTAGGCACATCCTTATCAAGGCTTAATTCAGAAAGGGGTTCTAAATAATCTTTCAACTTCACAAAATCCAAGTAACGATTAGCAATTTTTCTAGCTCGATGCCAAATCATCATTACAAAAATCATACTTAAAGAGAAAATAAAAGTAATCGCAGCCTCTTTAATTTTTACAAAATTGGCCACAAAGAAAGATATCTCCACAATGGTAAAAATTAAAATAATGAGTGCCACCAAGGATTGACTCCATCTTTTTACATTCAACATATAAAAATTCATGAGCATGGTGGTCATCATCATACAAATTATAATTGAAAAACCATAAGCCGATTGCATGCTTTCGCTTTTCTTAAAATACAAGAGCATCGTCACACAACCTACCCATAAAATAAAATTTAAACTTGGGATATAAATTTGTCCTTTTCTATCGGTCGGAAATTTAATAGTCACACGTGGCCAAAAGTTTAAACTAATGGCTTCAGAAATTAAAGTAAAAGAACCACTGATTAAAGCTTGGCTAGCAATAATAGTTGCGATAGTAGCAATACCAATACCTATAATTAAGAACCAATGCGGCATAATATTAAAGAAAGGATTCATACCATTATCGCTTTGACCAATAAAGTCTAATAAGTAAGCTCCTTGACCCATATAACTCATTACCAAGGCCACTTTTACAAACATCCAACTCACTTGAATATTTTGACGGCCGCAATGGCCCAAATCGCTGTACAAGGCCTCGGCACCGGTGGTACAAAGAAAAACCGCACCCAAAAGCCAGAAGCCATTAGGGTAATGTACTAATAAATCATATGCATAATAGGGGTTCAAAGCGCTTAAAATACCCACATGATGCAAGACTTGAGAAAGGCCTAAAACTAAAATCATGGAGAACCAAATAAGCATAATAGGCCCAAATGCAAAACCAATAATTTTTGTACCAAAACGCTGAAAGAAAAACAATAAAGAAATAATAGCAAGTACAATACCAACTGTTAAATTATTACCAGGCACAAAAATTTTCTCTAAACCTTTTACACCTGCTAAACCTTCAATGGCAGATGAAACAGAGATAGGAGGAGTAATCATTCCATCGGCAAGTAACATGGCAGCGCCAATGATAGCAGGCACATAGATCCATTTTACATAGCGTCGAATTAATGCAAATAAAGAAAATATTCCCCCCTCACCACGGTTATCTGCACGCAGCGTTAAGAAAACATATTTAAAAGTTGTTTGTAAAGTAAGGGTCCAAAAAACACAGGATATAGCGCCGTAAATAAGTTGTTCGGTTATTACTTTATGATGAATGATAGCTCCAAAAACATACAAAGGGGAAGTACCAATATCCCCGTATATAATTCCTAGCGTTACAATTAAACCTGCTACTGAAAGTTTGTGTGCATGATTTCCGCCAGATGATTGTCCCATGGATAATTGTGAGTTGAACGCAAAGTTTATAAAAATTATATAAACAAACGACTTAAATGTGTAAGTATTTTATAAAAAAACCATTTTATAAAACTAAGGCTTGTAAGTCCCCCCACTTTTCTTTCACCGCTTTGAAGCGAAAATCAAAAATTCCTTCTAGCTGCTTTTTAACCAAAATTACCTGGGCGATATCTCCTAAAAATCCCAAAGGAATTTTATAATGCACAATATCTTCCATTTTAACGCCTCCTTGCACCTTGGTAAAATGGTGCTGATGATGCCACATCGTATAAGGTCCAAAGCGTTGTTCGTCCACAAAATAGGCACCTTCCTTTACATGGGTAATTTCTGTCATCCAATAAAGTGGGATGCCCAAAAGGGGTTTAACGGTGTATTCGATAATTTGACCAGGATACATTTTAGCGCCATGGTGCTTGCTTATAATATTAAAGCCCATTTTTTCAGGGGTAATCTTAGCAAGATTGGCTGGGCTACTAAAAAAATCCCAGGCTTCTTGGAGGGAAATGGGAATAAACTGCTCGGTATGGATAGAATAAACTTTTGACATACATATATAACAACCCAATGACGTTTTTGTTGTCATAAATCGCCATAAAGCCATTAATTTTATCCCATGATTAGTAAAGACGCCCAGCTAAAAGCTTTTAAAGCCATCTATTCGGCACTCAATGAGCAGCAAAAGAAAGCGGTAGACACGATTGAAGGACCCGTCATGGTCATAGCAGGTCCTGGAACTGGTAAAACTCAAATCTTGGGGGCGCGTATTGGAAAAATTTTATTAGAAACAGATACTGCTCCAGAAAATATTTTGTGTTTGACCTATACCGATGCGGGCGCCATTGCCATGCGCAAAAGATTGGTGGATTTTATTGGTGCAAGCGCCTACAAAGTAACCATTGCTACTTTTCATTCCTTTTGCAATAATATCATACAGGACAATTTATCCTTATTTGAAAAGCCAAGTTTAGATCCTATTTCTGAATTAGAAAAAATTGAGCTTTTAAAAATATTGATTGACCAGTTTGACAAAACCAATCCACTAAAAAGATACCGTGGCGATGTGTATTATGAAATGAGCAATTTGAGTAGATTGTTTAGTGCTATGAAAAAAGAAGGTTGGACCACCACTTATTTAATTCAACAAATCAATAGCTACATTGTAGACATTCCTACTAGAGACGAGTTTGTGTATAAGAAAAAATACAAACAGTTTGAGGCAGGTAGTCTAAAACAGGGTTTAGTAGATGCGGCTTTAGAAAAAATGGAAAAATTAAAAGCAGCAGTAACCGCTTTTGATACCTACCAACAATTGATGAAGGAACACAGTAGGTATGATTTTGATGATATGATCAATTGGGTGATCACTGCATTTAAAGAGAATAAAAATTTGTTGGCTCAATATCAAGAAAAATATTTGTACATACTCGTAGATGAATTTCAAGATACCAGTGGTACACAAAACGAATTGGTACAATTACTTGTGAATTATTGGGATCAACCCAATTTATTTGTGGTGGGTGATGATGACCAGAGTATTTTCAGATTCCAAGGCGCCAATGTCGAAAACATGTTGCATTTTCAAAAACAATATGAACAGGAATTAGTGACCATTGTATTGGAGAATAATTACAGATCTACACAGCCCATTTTAAATGCCTCCACTTTATTAATTAACAACAACCAAGAAAGGCTCATCAATAAAGTAGAGGACTTATCTAAAAATTTAATTGCGGCATTGCCAGAAAACAAAGCCTTACAAAATTTGCCCATTATTGCCTGTTATAACGATCCGCAAGAAGAAATGATGGCTATTGCAGAGCAAATCAACCAACTTATCCTACAAGGCAGTGAACCAAAAGAGATAGCCGTATTGTATAAAGAAAATAAATATGGCGAAGAAATTGCCCACTTTTTGCAACAAAAAAATATTCCAATTTACAGTAAAAGAACCGCCAATTTATTTGATCAGGTATTGATTCAACAGATTATAAAGATACTTGATTACTTGGCCTGTGAGTGGGATCAACCCAATGAAGGGGCTAATCTATTATTTGAAATATTACATTTTAAGTGGTGGCATATATCGCCCATTACCATTGCAGTATTAACCACCGAAGCCAATCAATTAAAGTACAGCAGTCCCGATAAATCCTATCGTCAACTATTGATAGAAAAAACGCAGGATGCGCAAACCAATTTATTTGAACAAGGTGGCATTGCGGCAGTCGGAAAAGCCATGTCAGTACTAGAAGATTTGATGAGCCAAATTCCGAATGTAACCTTACTAAATTTACTGGAACAACTATTGCAAAAAACAAATATCATTCAAGAGGTACTCACTGGAGTAGATAAAAATTATGAATTAGCGATAGTAAGTCATTTCTTTGATTTTATTAAGGAAGAAACACACCGACACCCTACACTAGATGTAACAAGTTTGGTAGCCATGTTAAAATTAATGCGTAGAGAAGCCATTCGATTACCCCTCCCTATTACCACAGGCAGTGAAGCAGGTGTGAATTTATTAACAGCACATGGTAGCAAGGGCTTGGAATTTAAATATGTTTTTTTAGCAGGGACCAACGCACATTACTGGGAGAAAAAAAGAAGCACCGCCAATGCGGGTTATACCCTACCCGATACGGTATTAAGTAGTTTAGAACACGCCAATGATAAAGAAGAATTAAGGAGGTTGTTTTACGTTGCCATTACTAGAGCCAAACAAAACTTAACCATTTCTTATAGCCAATACAAGAGTGATGGAAAAGAAGCAGAGCCAAGTCAATTTATTATAGAAGTAATTGAAGGAAAGGAAGCCAGTATACAAAAAATTGAACTTCCATCTGAAGTGAAAGCAACTTATACTTTACTGCGCTTGCAATCTGCACCGATGCCAGAGATTCAACAATTAGAAGATGATTTCATTACCCCAAAGCTGGAAAAGTTTTCGATGAACGTAACGGCATTAAACAATTATTTAAAATGTCCATTACATTTTTATTACAATAGTTTAATAAGAGTGCCTTCAGGAAAATCAGAAGCTACTACTTTTGGATCTGCAGTACATGACGCATTGAATAAATTATTTAAAAAAATGCAGGAGGCCAATAATGTCTTTGCTGATACACAAACCTTGGTGCAAGATTTTAATTATTACATGAATAGGCATCGAGAGGCATTTACCAATCAAGAGTTCAAAGACCGTAAAGAACTGGGCGAAACGGTGCTTATCAAATATTATGATCGTTATGTAAACGAATGGAATAAAGTAGTCACGACCGAATATCGAATTAACAATGTAGTGGTGAAAGACATTCCATTAAAGGGCGCCATAGATAAAATCGAATTCAATGGGAAGCAGGTGGTGGTGATAGATTACAAAACGGGTAATATTGAAAATGCACGCGAAAAATTACAAGGGCCTAATGATAAAAATCCATTGGGAGGAGATTATTGGAGACAAGCAGTGTTTTATAAAATACTACTTAACCACCATCCTAAAAATTGGGAGGTGGTAAGTGCTGAATTTGATTTTGTAGAGCCCAATAAAAAAAAGCTTTTTGAAAAAATAGCCATCAGTATTTCAGACGCCGATTTGACCACGGTAAGTCAACAAATACAAATGGTTTGGGAGAAGATTCAAAATAAAGATTTTTATACAGGCTGTGGTAAAGAAGATTGTCACTGGTGTAATTTTGTTAAAACCAATGAATTGACAGTGGCATTGCACGAAATAAAGCAGGAATCAGAAACAGAGGAAGCATAAATAAAGTAAGTTTGCAGGGTATGAATAAAAGTGCTTTTATAAAAATAATATTAGGAGTAAGCTTTGCATTTAGTATAGCGGTGCAAATGACTAGCTGTGCCAATATTGTACCACCCTTAGGAGGCCCTAGAGATAGTTTACCACCTTATTTAGTAGTTGCCAAGCCGCATGATTCCTCTTTAAATATACAACCCAAAGAAATCCTAGTTGCATTTAATGAATATATTGTCAGTAGCTCCATACAAGAAAATTTAATTGTCTCCCCATCCTTAAAAAATGTTCCATTAATAGATGCTAGATTAAATACGCTTAAAATAAAAATCATAGATACATTAATGCCGAATACTACTTATAGCTTTGAATTTGGAAATGCTATTAAGGATGTGAATGAAGGAAATATCGCCGCTAATTTTACATATGTTTTTAGTACTGGCAACCACTTAGATACAGGGCTGTTAAAAGGAACTGTTCACCTGGCTGAATCTGGAAAAGTGGATACTACTTTATTAGTTGTTTTGCAACCAGTTGAGAAAGATTCTGCCATTTTTAAAGAGAAGCCTCTTTATTACACTAAAATTAATGGTAAAGGAAAATTTAGATTTCGTTTTTTACCACCCCATACTTATAATTTATTTGTAGTACCCAACGATTTTACTAAAAGGTACGACGACAGTACCAAGTTATTTGCCTTTGCCAACGAGCCTATTATAATTCAACCTCAAATGGATTCGATGCATTTGTATGTATTCCAAGGGGCTAAAAAACCAGAAAAGAAAAAAACGTCTGGTAAAAGTGTAAATAAAACAGGAGTGGCTTTAAAGTATAGCAAAAATTTAGATGGCAGTGAACAAGACTTATTAAAAAAATTGAATTTGATATTTGAAACCCCTATCCATTTAAATGATAGTTTCCCAATTACATTATGTGACACCTTAAATCATCCATTATTGGGCTATACAACCCAAATTGACAGTGCGCATCCCGAAACTGTTGTTATAGATTATCCATGGAAATCAGAAACAAAATACCATTTGATTGTACCTAAAGAAAGTATCAGAGATTCCTTAAACAATAAGCTTGTCAAAACGGATACCCTTAAGTTAATTACAAAATCAGCTTTGTCTTATGGATCTTGTATTATAAGAATAAGTGGAGTAGACGAAAAAATAAATCAAGTACTTCAATTAACTCAGGATGATAAAGTAAAATTTAGTTACCCTATAACAAAAAATGCAATTGTGATAGAGCAATTGCCTCCAGGTGATTATAGTTTAAAGTTGTTAAATGACTCCAATAATAATGGCATATGGGATACGGGTAGTTATTATGGTAAAACTAAAAAGCAACCCGAAACAGTTCAAATACTCTCCACTTCATTAAATATAAAAGCGAATTGGGAGAATGAATTAATATTGACGATTAATAAGTAAATTTACGCGCTCCTTATAAATTATGCAATTACCCTCAACCTTATTAGAAAATGCAGTGGCAGAATTTGCCAAACTACCAGGCATTGGTAAGAAAACTGCTTTAAGATTGGTATTACACTTATTAAAACAAGAAGAAGCAACTACTACTCATTTTAGCGAGGTCTTACAAAAAATGAGAAAAGAAATTCAATTTTGTCAACGCTGTTTTAATATAAGTGATGGTAGTATTTGTTCCATATGTGCTAATTCGGGAAGAAAAAAAGATACCATTTGTGTAGTAGAAAATATTCGTGACGTCATTGCTATAGAAAACACGCAACAATTTAATGGGACCTACCATGTGTTGGGTGGTATCATTTCTCCATTAGATGGAATTGGGCCCGAGCAATTAACCATTGAGCCTTTGATTGAAAGAGTAAGTAAAGACAAAGTCACTGAATTAATTTTTGCTTTAAATCCCAATATTCAAGGGGACACCACCATCTATTATATTCAAAAAAAGCTAAACAAATCTACTTGCTTAATTACGACCATTGCAAGGGGGATTGCCTTTGGTGGAGAACTTGAATATGCCGATGAAATGACCTTAGGAAAGAGCATTTCCAATCGACAACCTATTCATCAATACATCAAATAGGAAGAATCAATTAAAAGAAGTATTTTTAATGTTCAAACATTGATATATGAAAATCCAAATTTGGTTCCTTATTCTATTTATTGGTTGTGCCACCTTGGTGAGTGCTCAAAAAAAGTACAGTACCAACAATGCTACTGTTCATTTTATAGCAGTAGACGATAATGACATAGACGCAGTAAACAAAGAAGTAGTAAGTCGCCTAGAAACCAATGGTGATATGAGTTTCATTCTTTTGATAAAAAATTTCAAGTTTGAAATGGAGACCATGCAAAATCATTTTAATACCGAATACCTTGAATCTGATAAATTTCCACGTGCTTTTTTTTCTGGTAAAATAACCAATATCAATACGGTTAATTTTACCAAGGATGGCAAATACCCTATCACCGCATCTGGCAATATACAAGTACATGGCGTAAGCAAACCCATTCAAACCAATGGTTTCATTGAAATAAAAAATGGGATGGTAAAAACAAGCGCTCAATTCACCGTTACACTTAAAGACTTTGGTATTGGTGGAGTTTTAATCAAAATGGTGGCAGATAAGATCAACATTGATGTTACAGCAACCTACCCATAAGTTTCGCGTTTCTGCTGTTATTGCTTAATTTGGCTACAATACAATAGTGTGTTAACTTCGCACCGCATTGCAGGCGGATTTGTTTATTGTTCAACCTGCCATCCTCAAGAGGAAAAAGAACTAATAAACGATACTATTGACACCCCCCACTTTTTTAATAGTATTATTAGTTGCTCTATTTCTTTTGGATACATGCATAAAAATTTATTTATGTCAATTCAAGAGACGCTCAAAAAAAGAATATTGGTCATTGATGGTGCCATGGGTACCATGATTCAGCGCCATAAATTAACGGAACAAGATTACAGAGGAACCCGCTTTTCCGATTGGCCTTCTGATCTAAAAGGCAATAATGACTTATTATGCATTACCCAGCCTGCCATTATCACTGGCATACATTTACAATATTTAGAAGCAGGTGCCGATATAATTGAAACCAATACTTTCAGCAGCACTTCCATTGCCATGGCCGATTATGATATGCAATCATTGGCTTATGAACTAAATGTGGCTGCTGCTAAATGTGTGCAGGAAGCCATTAAGCAATACAAATCAAAACATCCTAACGCCACAGAAAAATATATTGCAGGTTCTATTGGACCCTTAAATAAAACATTAAGCTTATCACCCGATGTAAATAATCCTGGTTTTCGAGCCGTTACTTTTGATGAAGTAGTAACTGCTTATACCGAACAAATCAGAGGACTGGTGGACGGAGGCGTAGATGTCATTTTAATTGAAACCATTTTTGATACCTTAAATGCGAAGGCCGCCATTTTTGCAGTGAAAGAATATTTTAGAAAAGAAGGTAAGCCTGAATTACCTATGATGATTAGCGGTACCATCACTGATGCCTCTGGCAGAACTTTAAGTGGTCAAACCTTATCGGCCTTCTATACTTCTATTGAACATGCCAAACCATTAAGTGTAGGTTTAAACTGTGCCTTAGGTGCACAAGAAATGAGAAGTCATATTGAAGAGCTTTCCCAAATTGCTACTTGTTATACATCGGCTTATCCCAATGCAGGCCTACCGAATGCCATGGGCGAATATGATGAAGAGCCGCATCAAACAGCGCATTTTATTGAAGAATGGGCCAATAATAAATTTGTAAATATTGTTGGTGGCTGTTGCGGCACTACCCCAGAACATATCAAACATATGGCGGATAATGTAAAAAATATCACACCCCGTTCACTTCCTATTCTAGACCCAACTATTTAAATTATGAGTGAAGAAAAAATACATATTAAACCTTATTTAAGATTAGCAGGTCTAGAACCATTAATTATTCGTCCTGAAACTAATTTCGTGAACGTAGGGGAAAGAACCAATGTAACAGGATCTAAAAAATTTGCACGACTCATTCGAGAGAACCAATATGAAGAAGCCTTGTCTGTTGCAAGACAACAAGTAGAAAGTGGAGCACAAATTATTGACGTGAATATGGATGACGCTTTATTAGAAGGTGTAAAAGCGATGACTACTTTTTTAAACCTAGTACAAAGCGAACCTGATATTGCTAAGATACCTATCATGATTGATAGCTCTAAATTTGAAATTATTGAAGCGGGGTTAAAATGTGTTCAAGGAAAATGTATTGTGAACTCTATTTCCATGAAGGAAGGTGAAGCTAAGTTTATTGAACAAGCACATATTTGTAAAGCATTTGGTGCGGCGGTAATTGTGATGGCTTTTGACGAAGTAGGACAAGCCGATACCAAGGATAGAAAAATAGAAATCTGTTCACGTGCCTATAAAATATTAGTAGAGCAAGTAGGATTTGATCCTCAAGACATCATTTTTGATCCCAATATTTTTGCAGTAGCAACAGGTATTGAAGAGCATAATAATTATGCCGTAGATTTTATTGAAGCTACTCGTGTTATTAAACAAAGAATGCCGCTAGCTAAAGTAAGTGGTGGTGTATCGAATGTATCTTTCTCTTTTAGAGGCAATGATGCCGTACGTGAAGCCATTCATGCAGTATTCTTATTTCATGCAGTGAAAGCGGGTATGGATATGGGTATTGTGAATGCAGGTCAATTAGAAGTGTATGATGAGATTGAACCTACCTTAAGAAACTTATGTGAAGATGTTATTCTCAATAGAAATAACGACAACAATGAAGCGACCGAAGCCTTGATTCAATATGCAGATACGGTAAAAGCAAAAGGCAAAGTAGAAGTAAAAAGTGCTGCATGGAGAGAAGGCACCGTAGAAGAAAGATTAGCGCATTCTTTAATTAATGGTATTACCGATTTTATTGATGCAGATACAGAAGAAGCCAGATTACAATACAACGAACCATTAGAAGTAATTGAAGGACCACTGATGGCGGGCATGAACCAAGTAGGTGATTTATTTGGTGCAGGAAAAATGTTTTTACCACAGGTGGTAAAAAGTGCCAGGGTAATGAAAAAAAGTGTGGCTGTTTTAACACCTTTTATTGAAGCGGAAAAAGAAAGAAAAAAATTAGCTTCTATAAATCCGAATAGTGCAAGCAAGGGGCCTGCTAAAATATTGCTAGCCACAGTAAAAGGGGATGTGCATGATATTGGAAAAAATATTGTGGGCGTGGTACTCGGCTGTAATGGTTATGAAATTATTGATTTAGGGGTGATGGTCGCTGCCGATAAAATTTTAACAGAAGCACAAAAGCACGATGTAGATATTATTGGACTGAGTGGATTAATTACACCTTCTTTAGATGAAATGGTCTATATCGCTAAAGAAATGAAACGTAGAGGTATGAATATTCCATTGATGATTGGAGGTGCCACTACCTCTCGTATGCATACAGCCGTAAAAATTGCACCTGAATATGGAGATGGTGTAATACATGTATTAGACGCCTCCAGAAGCGTAACCGTGGCAGGCTCACTTTTAAATAAAGATCAAAAAGCCACATTTTTAAAAGAGCTAGAAACGAGTTATGTTCAGTTAAAATCGGATTTTGATAATAAAAAAACTGTAAGACAATCTTTAAGTTATAGTGATGCTTTACAAAATAAGGCAAGCATTAATTGGGAAAACTTTAAAGTAGTAGCACCTAGTTTTACAGGTAATAAAGCCATAGAGATTACCGACTTATCGATACTGGTAGACTATATCGATTGGAAGCCGTTTTTCATTGCTTGGGAATTGCATGGAAATTTTCCAGCTATTTTAACAGATTCGGTAGTAGGTGAAGTAGCTACAAAATTGTATGCCGATGCACAAAAACTATTAACTCAAATTATAGAAGAGCAATGGTTAACCGCCAAAGGAGCTATTGGCTTCTGGCCAGCCAGTGCCCATAATGATGATGTACTTGTAGAAAATGGTGAAGAAAAACTAGCCTTGCATTTTTTAAGACAACAAGCA
>Ga0114964_10000714_pt1 | contig 24966 bp, 24 predicted proteins | sample C_131016_MF_Meta_FD_92638 | JGI IMG/M metagenome (GOLD analysis project Ga0114964, IMG submission 92638) | Freshwater microbial communities from Lake Croche, Canada to study carbon cycling - C_131016_MF_MetaG | ecosystem: Environmental > Aquatic > Freshwater > Lake | place: Lake Croche, Canada...
ACAAACACGTCCTCGCCGCCCGAATCTGCGCACAGCTGGACTGCGAGGGAGTGGGAAAGACTCCACTCCCCCCAGGAGGCGGTGGTGTCGCTTTACGCTCGCGGGCGAGACTATCACAAGGTGATCAAGCAACGACTGGAGTCGTTGGCAGAAAAAATTCAACATCGGCTGGGCCCATTGGGCCACCGTGTCTTCACCGACTCCGCTCCCGTGATGGAGGTTCAACTGGCAACCCAATCGGGGCTGGGGTGGCGCGGCAAACACACCTTGGCGCTGCATCGCCAAGCGGGTTCGATGTTTTTTTTGGGTGAAATTTTCATCAACCACGACCTCACGCAAGCTTTGAGCGATTCAGAGCGCGAGCGCTACGCCCGCGACTCCAGCAACCATTGTGGCAGTTGCCAATCTTGCATCGAGGTTTGTCCAACACAGGCCATTGTGGCGCCCTATGTTCTGGATGCAAGGCGGTGCATCTCTTACTTGACCATTGAGCACAAGGGCTCCATCGATGCGGCGTTGAGGCCCTTGATGGGCAACCGCATTTATGGCTGCGATGACTGTCAACTCATTTGTCCTTGGAACAAATTTGCCCAAAGAGCAGTTGTTGCCGATTTTCAAGAGAAAGAGCACTTGAAAAACCCGAGTTTGCTGCAACTTTGGGAGTGGCAAGAAGAGGATTTTTTGCGTCTCACCGAGGGTCAAGCGATTCGAAGAATAGGCCATGAGCAGTGGTTGAGGAACTTGGCCATTGCCCTGGGCAACGCTCTTCGTCAAACGGAGGATCGCCAACAGCAACAAGACCTCCAGCTGGCCCTGTCTCGACGCATCGAAGATCAAAGCCCCTTGGTCCGCGAGCACGTTCAATGGGCCTTGGCCCAAGGGCCCACAAGGCCTGCAGGCCATGCGTCCTTGGATTGAAGACCATGACGACGACCCCAAACCACAGCCCAACCAACAAGGCACTCCACAGTGCAGCGAGCTTGGGGCAAAGCCCAAGGGCACAGGACTTCACCATCACGCTGCAAAACCGTCAACTGTCATGGTCATGCCATGCTCACGAGAGCGTGGTCCATAGCGCCAAGCGCCAGGGCATTGAATTGCCCACCAGTTGTCAAAACGGCACTTGCCGCACCTGCTTGATCCCGTCCTCCAAAGGTGGCCTAGAACACCTGATCGATTGGCCAGGCCTGAGCTTGGAGGAAAAGCAGCAAGGCGCGCTTTTGCCCTGTGTGGCCTGTGCGACGTGCGACCTAGAAGTGCACGATGCACACTGGAGGGACGCCCTCTTTGAGCAAGCCTTTCATTTGCTGCATGAAGACGGCGATTTGTTGGTGCTCAACAAACCCAGTGGACTGTTATCGGTCCCGGGCAAAGGAGTGGACAAAATCGACAGTCTGTCGCACCGTGTTCAGCAGTTGCACCCCAACGCATTGGTCATTCACCGCCTCGACCAAGCCACGTCTGGCCTCATGCTCATGGCGCAAAACCCCAAAGCGCAAAGAGATGTCTCGCATCAATTTGCCAAGCGGATGATTGACAAGCGCTACTTGGCAAAAATCAAAGCCAAGCTCGCACCCAGTGATGAATGGCAAACCATCGATGCACCGATTCATGCCGATTGGTCGCTGCGCCCCAAGCGCATCGTTCATTCGCTTGGGCAACCAAGCCAAACACGCTGGCGAGTGCTTCATTGCAGCGGTGAGTTTTCTTGGCTGGAGGTTCAACCCCTCACGGGTCGTACCCACCAAATACGGGTTCACTTGAGTCACATGGGGTGGCCCATTGTGGGTGACCGCCTGTATGCTCCCGAGTCGGTTCAATCCCTCAGCGAGAGACTACTCCTTCATGCTTGGAAAATCTCCCTCAAGCACCCCCTCACCGACGAGGAGTTGTTCTTTGAGGCTCAACCGCCCGAGTCCCTGAGGGATCCTTCCATGTAGCACTTGGCGAGCCTGCAAACTGGGGTCGCACTGGAGCACCGTAGGCGCTCAATTGGGTTAGACTTTGTCGAAGTGTGAAAATTTTTAACTGTCAAAAAGGACGTTGATATGCGTGAAGTCGTCGTCGTGAGCGCTTTAAGAACTGCCATTGGCACCTTTGGCGGAAGTCTCAAAGACACCCCCCCAAGCGTACTGGCCACCACGGTGGTCAAAGAGGCCATTCAAAAAGCGGGGATCCAGGCCAGTGACGTGGACCAAGTGGTGATGGGCCACGTCATCAATACCGAGCCCAAGGACCTCTACCTCTCGCGCGTGGCAGCCATTCAAGCCGGGTGCGACAACCGTGTCACCGCCTTCAATGTCAACCGCTTGTGTGGCTCTGGACTTCAAGCGCTGGTTTGCGCTGCACAATCCATCATGCTGGGTGACACCCAAATCGCTGTGGCGGGAGGCGCAGAAAACATGACTCGAGCGCCGTTTCTCAACGCCGCTCAACGCTTTGGTCAACGCATGGGCGATGTGCAACTCGTGGACATGATGATTGGCGCCTTGCACGACCCCTTTGACCATATCCACATGGGGGTGACCGCCGAGAACATCGCCAAGAAATGGGGCATCACCAGGCTCGAGCAAGACGCATTGGCCCTGCAAAGCCACCAGCGGGCCCAGCGGGCGATTGCACAAGGCTATTTCACCCAACAAATCGTTCCCATCTCCCTCAAAACCCGCAAAGGCCCTGTGCAGTGGGCCAGCGACGAGCACTTGCGCTTGGACGCCAAGGCAGAGGATTTCTCGTCGTTGAAGCCCGTGTTCATCAAAGAGAACGGCACGGTTACCGCGGGCAATGCCTCCGGCATCAACGACGCCAGTGCCGCCTTGGTCTTGATGGACAGCGAAGTCGCCAAAGCCAGACACTTGAAACCCATGGCTCGCTTGGTGAGCCACGCCCACTCCGGCGTTGAAGCCGCTTACATGGGCATTGGGCCCGTGCCTGCCAGCCAAGCCGCCCTTCAAAAAGCGGGCTTATCGGTCAGCGACTTGGACGTGATCGAGGCCAACGAAGCCTTTGCAGTGCAGGCTTGTGCGGTGATCAAGGATTTGGGATTGGATCCAGCCAAGGTCAATCCCAATGGGTCCGGGATTTCGCTGGGACATCCGATTGGCGCCACTGGCGCCTTGATCACCGTCAAGGCTTTGCATGAGCTCGAGCGCATTCAAGGCCGCTATGCATTGGTGACGATGTGCATTGGCGGCGGACAAGGGATTGCAGCGATTTTCGAACGACTCTAAAGCATTCACCAGGAATTGTTGAGGGCTCCCCAGCGAGTCTGCTCTTGCGATCAAGCGGCCAGAAGGCTGGGGCTGGGGCTAGAGCTTGGGTTTGAGCTGCGTGCGTTCAGGCCCATTTCTTGGGCCAACAAGGCATACGACTGCTCTTGCACTTTGGGGTCATGGGCCCAGGTGATCACCACCACCTCCTCCAAGCCATGACGCTCAGCGAGTCCTTGCAAGCGTTGCGCAACACGCTCAGGGGTTCCAATCAACGCCTTTTCTTGCATTGCTCTCACCACGGTCCATTCTTGTTCAGTGAATGACGCCGCCGCCTCCTCAGGCGAGAGCAAGGGACCGATTCTGCCCAAGTTGCGATCAAGCTTCCAGCGAGCTCGCCCATTGAATTGGTGCAAAGCCTCTTCATGGGTTGGGGCCACCAGCGCCCAGACACACAAGGTGGCGCGAGGCTTGCTCCCCATGGCTGAAGGCTTGAAGCCAGAGAAATACAAATCCATGGCCTGGTCCACACCAGCACCATCGGTGATGAAGTGGGCAAATGCATAGGGCAAACCAAAATGGGCCGCCAACTGGGCTCCATAGTCAGAACTGCCCAGAATCCAGATGTCGGGTTGGGTGCTGGACTGTGGGTATGCAAAGACACCGGCGCCTGGGTGGCCTGCTGGCAGCGGTGTGCCACTGAGCCAAGCGCTCAATTCCAAAATTTGCTGGGGGAAATTGTCCGAGGCATAACGGTTGGGATTGAGGAGCTGCGCAGTTTTTTGGTCACTCCCCGGTGCCCGACCCACCCCCAAATCGATGCGCCCCGGGGCCAAGGCATCCAACACCCGGAACTGCTCGGCCACCTTGAGCGAGGCATAGTGGGGCAACATGACCCCCGCACTGCCAATGCGAATGCGTTGGGTTTTCATGGCAATGGCCGCCATCAAAATCTCTGGAGCCGAGCCCAAGATACTGGGATGAGAGTGGTGCTCGCTCACCCAAAACCGGTGATAACCCAGCCGCTCGGCTGTTTGCGCCAATTGCACCGTTTGTGCAATGGTGTCTTGGTGGGTGCGACCTTTGGGGTTGACCGACTGATCCAACACGGACAATTGAATGCTCATGGCAAGTCTCTTTGTAGTTGTGCAATCGAAGGAATACGTCCTCCCAATGATAGTTCAAGCCCAACCAGCCTTCAAGAAACGGTTGGGCACAAACAGCTGGCCTGGCCCCTCCCCGTGTTCTAGCCATTGAGCCCCAATTGATCGAACTCGGGGGCCAGTGACCAGCCTTACTTGAGTGCTTTGAAACGCATGCGATGCGGTTTCGCACCCTCTTCGCCCAAGCGTTTTTTCTTGTCCGCTTCGTATTCTTGGTAGTTGCCATCAAAAAAGACCCACTGCGAGTCGCCTTCGCTGGCCAAGATGTGTGTGGCAATGCGGTCCAAGAACCAGCGGTCGTGGCTGATCACCATCACACAACCGGCGAACTCCAAGAGCGCATCCTCCAGGGCACGCAGGGTCTCCACATCCAAGTCATTGGAGGGCTCATCCAGGAGCAGCATATTGGCACCCGCAATCAAGGTCTTGGCCAGATGCAGTCGCCCTCTTTCTCCACCAGACAAGGTGCCCACTCGCTTTTGTTGGTCCCCGCCGTTGAAGTTGAAACGCCCACAATAGGCTCTGGAGGCCATCTCAAACTTGCCCACCGTGAGAATGTCCAAGCCCCCAGAGATGTCTTCCCAGACTGTTTTTTCATTGCTCAAATCGTCCCGGGTTTGCTCCACAAAGGCCAACTTGACGGTGCTGCCGATCTTGACTTCACCTTGATCGGGTTGTTGTTGTCCAGCGATCATGCGAAACAGTGTTGACTTGCCCGCCCCATTGGGGCCAATGATCCCCACAATCGCGCCAGGGGGCACTTTGAAGCTCAAGTTATCAATGAGCACTCGGTCGCCAAAGGACTTGCTCACATTGATGAACTCGATGGCCTCATTGCCCAGTCTTTCGGCCACAGGGATGAAAATCTCTTGAGTCTCGTTTCTCTTTTGGTACTCAAAGTCTGACAACTCCTCAAACCGGGCGATCCTGGCCTTGCTTTTGGCTTGACGGCCTTTGGGATTTTGTCGGATCCACTCCAACTCCTTTTTAAGGGCTTTGGCACGGGCCTCTTCGCCCTTGTTTTCTTTCTCAAGGCGGTCTTGCTTTTGGCTGAGCCAGGTGCTGTAGTTTCCCTTCCAGGGAATGCCGTGCCCACGGTCCAACTCCAAAATCCATTCGGCCGCATTGTCCAGAAAATACCGATCATGGGTGATGGCAACGACCGTGCCAGAAAAGCGCTGCAAAAACTGCTCGAGCCAGTCGACAGACTCGGCGTCCAAGTGATTGGTGGGCTCGTCCAAGAGCAGCATATCGGGCTTGCTCAGGAGCAATCGGCACAACGCCACGCGGCGCTTTTCCCCCCCAGAGAGCACGCCAATCACGGCGTCCCAAGCGGGCAAACGCAACGCATCGGCGGCAATTTCAAGTTGGTGCTCACTGTCGGTGCCAGCAGCGGAGATGATGGCTTCAAGCTCCCCTTGCTCGGCAGCCAATTTGTCAAAATCCGCATCCGGTTCGGCGTAGGCTGCGTAAATTTCTTCCAAACGATTTTTCGCCGCCAACACCTCGCCCATGGCGCCTTCCACGGCTTGGCGAACGGTCTCTTCGGGGTTTAACTCGGGCTCTTGGGGTAAATATCCAATTTTCAGGCCCGGCATGGGCGTGGCCTCGCCCTCGATTTCTTTGTCCACTCCAGCCATGATTTTCAAGAGCGTTGACTTGCCCGAACCATTGGTACCCAACACACCAATTTTGGCGCCCGGGAAAAAACTAAGGGATATATCCTTGAGAATTTGGCGTTTGGGTGGAACGATTTTTCCAACGCGGTTCATCGTGAATACATATTGAGCCATGAGCGAAACTTTCCTGATTGAATTCAAATGAGCAGAGTACTCTAACACCATTGATGCCCTAGGAACACGCCCAAGGGCCTTAATTTCAAGGCAAACCGGGCTGCAAGTGTTGGTTTTTTTGATCGGATGGAACTGAAAATTTCACGCCAAAGCACAATTCATGAGACAATGATCCCAGTTTAGGCAACCAGTCGCCTAAACATCAGCATTTCTGCTCGGGCTTTGCGCCGGTGTTACCACCTGGCTTTTGCGCCCATTTTTTGTTCCCCGGTCTCTTACTGGTTGCCCTTTTAAACGGCAATGATGACCGATCCATGCGCCGGACAAGGCGCTCCACTATGAAATTTGAAGAACTCAATTTGGCTCCTGCCATCTTAAAAGCCATCCAAGAACAAGGCTACGAAAACCCCACGCCCGTTCAAGAACAAGCCATCCCCATTGTCCTCACAGGTCAAGATCTGTTGGCAGGGGCACAAACTGGAACGGGTAAAACTGCCGCGTTCACCCTGCCCATGTTGCACAAGCTGACCATGTCTCGCAGCGTGCCCAATAAATTCGGGGTCTACGGCATCCGCGCGCTGGTCCTCACCCCCACCCGTGAATTGGCCGCTCAAGTCGAAGAGTCCGTGAGAACCTATGGCAAATATTTGCAATTGAGCTCAACCGTGATTTTCGGTGGCGTTGGCATGAAGCCTCAAATTGATCGCCTCAAAGGCGGCATTGACATTTTGGTGGCCACCCCAGGCCGTTTGCTGGACCTCCAACAACAAGGTTATGTGGATTTGGGCACCATCCAAATGCTGATCTTGGACGAAGCCGACCGCATGCTGGACATGGGCTTTATCCATGATGTCAAAAAGATTTTGGCCCTGATTCCTTCAGAAAAGCAAAGCCTTTTGTTCTCAGCCACCTTCAGCCAAGAGATCAAAGACTTGGCGCAAAATCTGCTCAAAAATCCCCAAAGCATTCAAGTCACGCCTCCCAACACCACGGTTCAACGCATCAAGCAGCTCGCGCACCCGGTGGGACGCGGCAAGAAAAAAGCCTTGCTCGCTCACATCATTCAAACGCGAAACTGGAGTCAAGTGCTGGTCTTTACGCGCACCAAATTTGGCGCCAATTCAGTGGCCGACTATTTGAACAAACAAGGCATCAGCGCCATGCCCTTGCACGGCAATAAAAGCCAATCGGCCAGAACCCAAGCGCTTGAAGGCTTCAAAAGTGGAGACGTGCGCGCTTTGGTCGCCACCGACATCGCGGCGCGCGGGATTGACATTGACGAATTGCCCCACGTCGTGAATTATGAAATCCCCAATGTCTCTGAAGACTACGTGCACCGCATTGGACGCACAGGCCGCGCTGGCTCCGATGGAGAAGCGGTGAGCTTGGTCTCTCTGGACGAAGAGGGCTTCATGCGAGACATTGAACACTTCACCCATCAGACCATCGCTGTCGAGATGGTAGAGGGCTTTGGCCCAGAGCCCGACGAGAAAGCCGAGCCCATTGCCATGGGCCGTCAGACGATTTGGGGCGGCATTGGTCGCGCCCCGTCTCGAGACGTGATGGCAGCGGCTGCCAAGGCAGCGCGCTTTGAGATGATGGAGCGCATCAAGGACAAGAAACTGGCCAGCCCCAACAAAGCTCGCCCGTCACAAAACAACGGCCCCGCCAGGAGCTCACGCCCCTCCAGGCCCAATGGGGATGTCAATCGCGAGCGCGTGTTCGACCCCAATCAATCGCCCAGCCCCTATGCGCGAGGCTCCAACCAAGGCGCACCTCGCGACGGCGCTCAGCCCAATCACAGACCCGGTGGCCCAGGACGTGGTGCTCCTGCCAGAGGCAACGAGCAGCGTGGCAGCTTCAAGCCCCGTGGCCCGGCCCGCCAAGGACAATCGCAACCCCGCGAGGGCGCGCACGATGTCAACCACGTGCCACAAGCACCCCGTGCACACATGATGGACGAGGATTACCAGCCGCGCGAAAACGCCCATCTGGGAACCCACAACGGGGTGAATGCCTTTGGCCATAAAAATCAAAACAAAGTGGCTCGCACACCCGACCCCACCCGCACCAGCGTCGACCTCATGAGCGAGAGACGCGGTGGCGGCGGTGGCGCCAATCGACCCCGTGGCCCCAAGCCTGCTGGCGGTGGATTTGGTGGCAAACGCAGTGGCGGCGGCGGTGGTGGCCGGGGCGGATTCGGCCGGTAAATCAATTGAGCCGATCAAACTGCGAGAGTTGACGCGAGACTCAAGCAGTTTTTTTTAACCACCCATCGGGCTCTGAGACGCCAAGAGTGCAAGAGTCTAGAACCTTTTTTGACCCTCAACCCTCAATCCTAAACCGCTTCGGGCCAAGGCGTGAGCAGTGGCCTCGCTTCGAAATGGGCGTGCAAATTGGCCAGCAACAATTCCCCCATGGCCATGCGTGACTCTTGGGTTGAGCAGGCAATGTGGGGCGTGAGCAAGACGTTGTACAGACTCCTGAGCTCTGCGGCCACTTTGGGCTCTTCTGGAAAAACATCCAAGGCAGCACCCGCGATCCTTTTGGACTGCAAGGTCTTGACCAAGGCCGCTTGGTCCACCCAAGACGCGTGACCCACATTGATCACGTAACCCTTGGAGCCCAAAGCGTCCAACACCGATTGGTTGATCAAGGCTTGCTGCGGTGCAGGCGTGGTTTTACAGATGACCAAAAAGTCCACTTGCGTGGCCAAGTCTAGCACCGACTTGACATAGGGCACATCACTGGATGCATCGGCCACCGTGTCGTGGTAACTCACCTTCAAGTTAAAGCCCATGGCTCTTTGCGCGAGTTCTTTGCCCAATGGGCCATAACCCACCAGGCCCAAGCGCAATCCACTGAAGGTTTTGGTCAAGGGAAATGCGCCCTCAACCCAGTCAAGATTTCTCACAAATCGGTCTGCTTGCAAAATTTTTCGCGATGCATTGAGCATCAACCCAAACGCCATGTCGGCCACATCCTGGGGAGCATGCTCTGGGGTGTAGGTCACCTGGATGCCGCGAGACCGTGCCGCCTTGACATCGACCTTGTCCAATTGGGTGCCCATGATGGTGATGATCTCGATCTTGGGATAGGTGGCCAGGAGCTTGGCATCGATCTTGGCCTCATCGCTACCGATCATGGCGCGCACACGACCGAAAGCAGCAGGATCGGTGATGTGTTGGTTGTCGTGCAACTCATACATGGCTTGCAAGCCATTCATCACAAAATGCGGCAATGCCGTGACGAGCAAGACATCGATGTGCTGGTCCATTTGCGTGTCAGTGTCAGACATGTTGTGATCCTTCAAAAGTATTGGGTCCGCAAACCTTCAACGAAGTCTAATCGCAAATGAGACTTCCTATCAAGTGAAAGTGCCTTGTCTGGCGGAGTCTGATCATGATCAGGGACAAGACAACCCCGTTTATCGCATCGGGGCAACAGTCCACCGATTGCAAAGACCGCTAAAATTGTGTTCTCCTTTGGGCAGTTGCCTTGGCTTTCATTTTTTGGACACCTCCATGCTTTTCTTACACACCATGCTGCGCGTTGGCAATTTAGAGCGCTCCATCCAGTTCTACACCCATGTGATGGGCATGACCTTGCTCAGGACCACCGAACGTCCCGATCAGCAATACAGTTTGGCTTTTTTAGGCTACGCCAGCAACCCAGAGCAAGCCGAGTTGGAGTTGACCTACAACCATGGTGTTGAGCATTATGACTTGGGCAGTGCCTACGGTCACATGGCCGTGGGCGTGCCGGATGTGTACAGCACGTGCGAAAAAATTCGTGCCTCCAGTGGCACCATCACTCGCGAGCCCGGCCCAGTCAAGGGCGGGGACAGCATCATTGCTTTTGTCACCGACCCCGACGGCTACAAAATTGAGTTGGTGCAAAAAGATTTTTTACGCCCCAAGAGCTGATGACTGGTGCAGCTTGGCATCAGGCTGGGCCACACCCACCTCACTTGGTCGCAGCCAATGCGGCACAACCTTCTAAGGACTTGCCTTGAACCCCCAAACTCTCTCGGACATGAGGAAAAGCTACGAGTTGGCTGAACTCGATGACGCCCATCTCAAAGACACGCCGCATGAGTTTTTTCAGCTCTGGCTCGATGAGGCACTCAAGGCACAAATCCCCGAACCCACCGCCATGACTCTGGCAACCGTGGACAGTCATTTGAGACCGAGCACACGCATCGTCTTGCTCAAAGGCTTGGAGAGCGAGGGATTGATTTTTTACACCAACTATCAAAGCCGCAAAGGCCAAGAGTTGGCTGGCAATCCCCAGGCTGCCTTGCAGTTTCACTGGATCGAATTGGAGCGCACGGTCCGCATTGAGGGCGTGATTGAAAAAACCAGTGAAGCCATGAGTGATGCGTACTTCCAATCGCGCCCCAGAGGCTCACAGATTGGTGCTTGGGCCAGTCCTCAAAGTGAGGTCCTCCACAACCGCGAGCAACTGCAATCGGAGGTCACGCGTCTTGAGCAACTCTACGCCCATCAACCCATCCCGCGACCCGCTCACTGGGGAGGCTATCGCTTGGTCCCACAGGCGTGGGAATTTTGGCAAGGACGCCCCAGTCGTTTGCACGACCGGGTGCGATACCAACGACGCTCAGATGCGCACGGTAGCACTTGGGCCATAGATCGCTTAGGGCCTTGAAGGAGAGCGAGCCTCTTTAGGCTTTCAATCGCTGAGAAAAAGTCTTGGTGAATTTGGCCACTTTGGGCGCCACCACATAGGCGCAATAGCCTTGGTTGGGATGATTCAAGAAATAATCTTGGTGATAGTCTTCGGCAACGTAAAAGTTCTTGAGTGGCAAGACTTCGGTGGTGATGGGTGCGTCATAGGCCTTCGACTCTTTGAGCTCGGAGAGTACTTTTTCAATGACAGGAAGATCCGAGTCGTCGTCTGTATAAATCCCACTGCGGTACTGTGTGCCCACATCATTGCCTTGGCGATTCAAGGTGGTGGGGTCATGGATCACAAAAAAAACTTGCAGCACCTCTTCCAAGCCAATGACACTGCTGTCATAGCGCAGTTTCACCACCTCCACGTGACCAGTCTGCCCCGAACACACCGACTCATAACTGGGGTTCAGGGTGTGGCCATTGCAGTATCCGGAGACGACATCTTGCACACCTTGGAGGCGATCAAACACGGCCTCCACACACCAAAAACACCCGCCGCCCAAGGTGATGGACTTGATTGTCATTGCAGCTCACTCCCTATAAAAAACCCTCGCTCATGCGTGCTCAGTGGGTTGAGTTGAAAAAAAACACGTCAAGCCTGGGCCTGATTTAAAAACCTTTGGTAAAACCCAAAGTCAAACCTGACTTGCCCGCAGAGCGCAAACCATAGGCGTCGGTCTGGAAATAACCGCGCTTGGAGGTCGAGAAGTAGTTCGCCGTGACCACAGCGTTGTCGCCAAAGTCCTTGCCAATGCTCAATTTATAGTCATTGACCATCGGTGTGAGGGGCTGAGTGCCCAATTCGCTGGCTTGAACAAACTGGGTTTGCTTGTAATTCTTCAAGCCCAAGACCCCCACGTGTGCACCAAAGACCAAGCCCACAAACTGCTGCGTGTAGCCCAGGTCCACATAAGTCGTTCCTTTGGTGGACAAGGGCGCAGACAGGCTCGACGCCATTTTGAAGTAGTCTGAGGTGGCAATGTTCACCTTCAACGACAAGGGGCCGTTGCTCAAGCCCAGATACACTTCGGTATTGTTGTAGGCTGTGTTGTTGAGCAACAATGAGTTTTGTGGGGGATTGGTGCCACTCTTGGGGTAGCCATAATAGATGGCACCCACGTCATAAGTGGTGCCAAAGAGGCTGTGCCACTCGCCTTTGAGGCCACCGTAAAAGTCCATCTCCAACGTGGCGCCGTTGTACAGGTCTTGGGCCACGTTGGAGTTCCAATTGCCCAAGTACAAACCATTGCGGTGCTCCCAATCCAAGCCCCCTTGCAGGGCTGGGCCATAGTTGGTTTGGGTAAATCCTCGAAACCGGTAGTCGCTCGCGATGGACATATTGCCGGTGACTTTGGACTCAGGCTCCTCGGCCCAGGCAGCCTGCATGGCACCACCCAGGCAAGCTGCGAGCAACAAGCCGCCAAAGACCCGGTTGGGTAGGCCCAGGACGCTGGCATTCATTGTTTTTTTCATTGCGCATCCTTCATGTTTTTTTATATTGATTCAAGTCATTGATTTTAATGTCCAACCCCCATGAACGCGGGAACAACCAAGCCCGATGTGAGGACTTGGGCGCCGCCCATCGTCTTATTTTCACACCGTAATGGCGTAACCAACCCCCAAAAGAATACTTATGCATTCTTTTCGTCTTCGCCAAGCGTGTTCCCCCAGGCCAAAACCAGCTCAGTTGTCCTCTCCCAGCCTGAAATGGGATCAACGCTCAGGGACAACACCAATGCAGGGCCCTGGTTTGGCGATTCGACGCTGCAAGCCCCGGGGGCTAAAATGCAGTTTTAAGTTTGACGCCAAGTCGTCCCCTAGGAGTGGTGAATGAACCCAGAACAAGCTCGCTTTAACATGATTGAGCAACAAATCAGAACATGGCATGTGTTGGATGCTCAAGTCTTGTCGAGCTTCAAATTGGTCAACCGCGAGCGTTTTGTGCCCGCGGCTTACAAAGCCTTGGCCTACACGGAAAGCCCCATTCCGATCTCCGCCCACGAAGTCATGCTCAGCCCCGTGATTCAAGCGCGCTTGGTGCAAGACCTGGGGGCCAAGCCCTCTGACAGTGTTCTCGATGTGGGCTGTGGCACTGGCTACACCACGGCACTTTTGGCTCACCTCGCTGGCAAGGTCTTGGGGCTTGAGATCGATCCCGTCTTGGCCAAAACGGCCCAAGCCGCCTTGAGCCAAGAGGGCATGACCAATGCCCATGTGCTGGAACAAGATGCGAGTTCAAGCACAGCACTGCATCAACGCTTTGATGCCATTTTGATGGGAGGCTCCTGTGCACAAGCTCCTGAGCATTTGCTCCAAGCCCTTCAAATTGGCGGCAAGCTACTGGGCATTTTTGGTCATGAACCGCTCATGCAAGCCACGTTGGTGACTCGAACGGGTGAAACCCAATGGGAAGAAAACCCACTCTGGGATACCTGTGCTCCTCGTTTGCACGGCTTTGCCGAGTCATCGGCCTTTCATTTCTGAGTTTTTTCTAAGTTTTTCCCACTTTTCTTTTGACATAAAACATCCATGATTGAGCAATTGAGACCCCAAGCTTTTTTTGATTGGTTGCAGACACACGCTGCCAGCAGTCCCAAGCCTTTGTTGATTGATGTGCGCGAAGGCTGGGAGTTGGAGGCCGCCCACGTCAACGCACAGGGGTTTGAGTTGGTGCATTGGCCCATGCAAACCGTTCCCCAGGAATTCACTGTCCTGGACCCCCAAAGGCCTGTGGCGGTGCTGTGCCACCATGGCTCTCGCAGCATGGCTGTGGCGCATTTTTTGGAACAACAAGGCTTTCAAACCCTGATCAATATTCAAGGCGGTATTCATGCCTGGTCTGAAGAGATTGATCCCCAAGTTGCCCAATACTGAATTGGAGCATTTGAATTCTTTTTTATTCAACCCTGGCCTCTTTTTGCTCTAGTCCATCACCACTTTGAGAAACCAACCATGAAGCGCATCCTCTGGGTCTTGTCCGTCGTTTGGGGTATAGCATGTTGCTCTAGCTCCTATGCTCAAAATTTAGTCACGTTGTTCGATGCAGCCAAAAACTTTGATGCAGCCTACCTCTCGGCGTCTGCACAATACAGGGCCAATCGCTACAAAGCCGATCAAGCCTGGGGTGCACTGCTGCCCAATGTGAACTTGAGTGGAAATTCCGCCCACACGTCCACCGACTACACCCCAGACACCATCTCCACGAGTCAAAACGTGGTGCCTTATCAACGCTGGTATGGCACCCATGTGGCGACCTTCTCGGCCATTCAGCCGCTCTACAGACCGGGCTTTTACGATGCCTACTTGCAAAGCAAGCGCGCCTTGGCCCAGTCGGTGGCGCAGTTGGTGGGGGCTGAGCAAGATTTGCTCTTGCGACTGAGTCAAGCCTACTTTGATGTCCTGAGCTCCAAAGACAGCTTGGATTCAATCCGCGCACAAAAGACCGCCATCACGGAGCAATTCGCGTCGGCCAAACGCAACTTTGAAGTCGGCAGTGCCACCATCACCGACACGCGCGAAGCGCAAGCGCGCTTGGATTTGATCTCGGCCCAGGAAATCGCCGTAGAAAACGACCAACGCGTCAAAAAATTGGCCCTCGACCAGGTTGTTGGACAAAGCAATACCCAACCCACGCCCCTGTCGGCCTCGGCCGCCATTGAATCCTTGAGCCCCAAAAATTTGGAGTCTTGGGTCGACACCTCGGTGCAAGCCAGTCCCAATGTGCAAATTGCTCAACTGGGGCTAGAGATTGCAACGCTGGAAGTGTCCCGGGCCAAATCGGCCCACCTGCCCACACTGGACCTGGCAGCCAGCATGGGCGGCACTCGCAACGTGGGTGGCACCGCCAACTCCGGCACCTCTTCTTTGAGCTCTCACCTCTTCAACAAATCCATTGGCCTGGTCCTCAATGTGCCCTTGTTCTCGGGCTTTGTCGCGCAAAACCGTGTGCTTGAAACGACCGAGTTGGTCGACAAAGCAACGCATGATTTGGATTACGCCAAACGCAATGCCGCCCAAGCCACTCGGGCCGCCTATTTGAATCTCATCTCGGGCGTGGGCCAAGTCGGTGCTCTGAGGGCCGCGCTCAGTTCTAGCCAACTGGCCCTGGAGTCCAATCTACTGGGCTACAACGTGGGGGTTCGTGTGAACATCGATGTGTTGAACTCGCAAAGCCAACTCTATCAAACACAACGCGATTTGGCCAACGCCAAATACAGTGTCCTGATGGGTCAACTCAAGCTCAAACAAGCCAACGGCACCTTGCAGCCCAACGACTTGGTCGAGTTGAACAACATGCTCAAGCCTTGAGAGCGTGAAGGTGTGGCGCTGGTCTCACGCTCAAGCGTTGGGCACATACACGCCCAGTGCCAAAGCCAGCGCCTGACTCGCACCCTGGTGGGCTTTGATAAAGTCAGCACAAGACTCGGTCGCCATGAGCCACTGCTGGGGTGACTGGGCCCAACGCAAGGCCGTTTGCAATCCTACTGCCATGGTGGCACTGGAGCGTGCAACGCCGGCGCTCAAGGCCGCGCTGGCAATGTCTTGAAAATTAAACGTGTGCGGGCCCAGCACCACGGGGCATTCATTGGCGATGGCTTCAATCAAGTTTTGCCCGCCCAGTGGCTTGAAACTGGCCCCCATCATGGCCACGTTGGCGCAGGCGTAATAAAAATTCATCTCCCCCATGGAGTCACCCAGGTAAATCCTGCCCTGGGCCACGGGCCCGCCAGCGTGGCCGTTGCCCCCATGGGCTTCATGGTGCTCGAACTCATTGAGCGACTGTGCAAACTCCCCAAGCGTCGCAAAGTGGCTGCGACGCACGAGCTCAAAGCCCAACGATTGAATGCGCTCAGCCACCCCTTCAAAGCGTTCAGGATGCCTTGGGACCACCAGAAAAGCCGCCGAGCCCCGCGCCTCAGGCGTGAGCCCCAAGAGGCTCTCCAAAAACAAGGCCTCTTCGCCCTCGCGTGAACTCGCCAAGAGCACTTTGGCACGATCAGGCCCTCGCCTCGCCCCATGCCCCAACTGGGCTTGCACCGCGTTGGGCTGAGCGTCAAATTTGACATTGCCCAGCACACCCATCACGTTGGCACCCAAAGCCTTGAGCCTTTGTGCATCTTCAGCGGTTTGCGCCCACACCGCACTGAGTCCTCGGTAGGCTGGCTTGGCAAGCCAAGCGAGTCGTTGGGCCGAGCGAAAACTTTTTTCGCTCAAACGCGCATTGACCAAGCACAAGGGAACTCCACGGGATTGGCATGCTTGCACCCAATGTGGCCACACCTCCGTCTCGATCATGATCGCAAGCGTGGGATTGAAGTGATCCATGAAACGCTGCACAGTCGCACTCGCGTCCCAAGGCTGCCAGACTTGCACGTCATCCTTGCCGAGCAATCGTGCACCCTCTTCTCGACCCGTGGCACTGCCATGGGTGAGCAAAAAACGAATGGACGGGTGCGCTTGTCTGAGTGCCCCCATCAGCAAACCCGCAGCGCGGGTCTCGCCCAAGGAGACCGCATGCACCCACACCCAAGGACCCCGTGCCACGGCCCCACTGAGCCTTGCATCGTACCCGCCAAACCGCTCTTGCACCTGAGACGCCAGCAAGGGCTGGTTGAGCGCACGCTTGGCCAGTCGCAGTCTGACGAGCGGACACAACAGTTGCATCAAAACGCCATACACCCTCAAGGTGATGTGTTCAAACCAACTCATGATCCCAGCCCACGCCAGTGCGGCGACCTTTGCGTTTTGGCAGCACAACAACGGCCCCAGGTGCGCCAAACTTCATCGACCTCTTGAACCCATGGCGATGTTTGATCGTTGCTGGAAACGTTGGGCTCGCCCACGGCTGATGAGCCATGCAGTTGCAAGACACTGCGCTGGTAGGCAGCGTCCGGCTGGGCCACGGGGCCTGTTCTCCAAGCGGTATCAAAACGGTAAATTTGAACGTGCACCAAATCGAGCGCCACCGACAAATGGCTGGGCCCGCTGTCGACCCCCACCGAGCCCACGGTTTGCTGCAGGCGTTGGGCCAACTCGAGCAGGGTGCACCTGGGCCAAATCAACGCTCGACTCACTTGTTGGGCCACGCCTTGGCACGCTTGGAGCTCGCTCTCACTGCCGTGCACCAAGCAAACCTCCAAGCCGCTTGCATTGAAGCGCCTGGCAAGCTCAACCCAGTGCTCGAGGGGCCAGGTTTTGTCAGCACGTGACGTGCCCATCAAAAAAGCCACCTTGGGACTTGCAGAGGCGCCTGGGCTCAGATCGAGTTCTGCGTTGGCAAGTGCAAGTCCTGGGGCAACGGGCGGCACCACCAATCCAAACTCCACCTCAGCGGAGAATGAATAACCGAGCGCCTTGGCGCCCAACCACCTTGAGCGTTCGAGCGCATGCAGTTGCGGCGTCAACACAATGGCCCGATCGGCCAACCACCGGGTGAGTGGCTCATAGGAGGAGCCCAAGGTGCGATTGGCCATGGCGTAGCGCACGCCAGCGGGTGTGAGCTTGGCCAATCTCGCCACCACGGCCGACTTGCTCAACCCTTGCAAATCGAAGACGCAGTCGTAGCGATCTTGGGTGAGTTGAGTCCAAAATTGCCGCATTTGCAAACGCGCTTTGGCATTGAAGCGAGCACGCCTCCATTGCCTCAATGCACAGGGAATGATCCGAGACAGGCCTGGATGCATCTCTAGCACGCTCACAAAGGCAGGTTCCACCACCCAATCGATCTCAATGCCAGGAAAGGCCTGGTGCAAGTCATGAACCACCGGCAAGGTGTGAATCACATCTCCCAATGAGGAGAGTTTGACCAACAACACCCTCAATGTTGCGCCTCTTGGAGGCGGACTCCTGGCAAGACGTGACTGAGCAGTTGCATCATGTCTTTTTCAATGCGCGCAAGGACTGCATCGGTGTGCCCCTCAAAACGCAACACCAGCACCGGGGTGGTGTTGGAGGCTCGAATCAATCCAAATCCGTCATCCCAATCGATTCGCACGCCATCGATGGTGTGCAGCACTGGGTGGTGCGCCAAGGCGGGTAGCCCCACCTCTTGAAGGCGAGCGAGCAAGCCCTCAATGAGGCCTGGCGCTTGGCCCTCTTGGATCGAGACGTTGAGCTCGGGAGTCGAGCAACTGCTATCCAAGGCGTTGAGCACGTCACTGGCGTCTGGACTGCGGGACAAGATTTCCAACAATCGAGCACCAGCATAGGTGCCATCGTCAAAACCGAACCAACGTTCCTTGAAAAAGATATGACCACTCATCTCTCCACCCAACGCAGCACCCAACTCTTTCATTTTGGCTTTGATGAGCGAGTGCCCCGTCTTGTACATCAAGGGCTCACCGCCTGCGCGGCGAATGGCGGGGGCCAGGCGCTGGGAACACTTCACATCAAACACGATGTGTGCACCAGGCTCACGCGACAAGACGTCCTCTGCAAACAGTTGCATCTGACGATCGGGATAAATGTTATGCCCTTGGCGAGTCACCACACCCAAGCGATCCCCATCGCCATCGAAAGCAAAACCCAACTCTGCACCATGCAACTCAATGGCGGCGATCAAGTCCTTCAAGTTCTCGGGCTTGCTGGGGTCAGGGTGGTGGTTGGGAAAGTGTCCATCCACCTCACTGAAGAGCTCAATGACTTCAGCACCCAAAGCACGAAAAATGGCGGGCGCTGTGGCCCCAGCGACACCATTGCCCGAATCCACCACGATTTTGAGGGGGCGACTCAAATGCACATCGCCCAAGATGCGCTTGCGATACGCGGGCAATACATCGGCTTGATGTTCAAAACCGTGGCCTGTGGGCACACTGTCCGAGCCCAGTTCGGCCATGCGACTGAGCTGCATGGTTTCTTGCAAATCTTGAATATCCTTGCCGTAAAGCGCGCGACCCTGAACCACCATCTTAAAACCGTTGTAGTCTTTGGGGTTGTGGCTGCCGGTGATTTGAATGCCGCTATTGCTCAATGTGTGTGCGGCAAAGTAAAGCATGGGGGTCGTGCACATCCCCACATTGATCACCTCCAGGCCAGCTTGCACCAAACCACTGGACAATGCAGAGAGCAAGGCTGGTCCACTCAATCGTCCGTCTCGGCCAACACAAACCTTGTCCTCACCAAGAGACTTCACCAAGGTGCCGTAAGCCAGTCCCAAGTGAAAAGCAAACTTCTCATCAATTTGAGATGGAACGACACCACGAATATCGTAGGCCTTGAAGACGTGTGGATTGAATTTCATGACTTCATTGTAGAGCCAGTTCAGGGGTTGTGGCGCCCAAAATGGCAAAATCCAAGGGTCGCTAAAATCAAACCGTACCCCCCCCAACAATGTCCTTAAAAATCCCCCCCCGGGTCAACCCATCATGACACAAGCTGACGCCGCCGTTGCGAGCATTTCCAAGCTCGCAACACCGCTGGGCGACATGACGCTGGCTTGCACCTCGGTGGGAGTGAGCGGATTGTGGTTCAAGGGTCAAGCCCATTTTCCTCCAGAGGTGCTGGCCTGGCCCCAAGCCAGCCGCCATCACCCCCACCGTGAACTCCATGAGCGGACTCACGCCTCAGTGCACGCCTACTTCAAAGGGCAACTGCAACACTTCGAGCTCCCCATCGATTGGACGCGGCGGGGCACCGAGTTTGAAAAAACCGTTTGGCGTGCCTTGCAGGGCCTTGCGTGGGGCGAAAAAATCACCTACGGGGAGTTGGCCCAACAACTTGAGCGACCGCTTGCCGCACGCGCCGTGGGTGCGGCTGTGGGCAAAAACCCCGTCTCCTTGATCGTGCCTTGCCACCGCGTTTGTGGGGCCCGTGGCGCGCTCACTGGGTATGCGGGTGGACTGGATAAAAAGATCTTTCTGTGGGCGCTTGAGAGTCCTCGACGAGATGAAAGCCTGCACCCATGACACCCAAGGATCAGGCAAGCACACAAGCGTCAATGGGCGAGTGAAATCCTCATGTTCAATTTGAGCAACTGCATCAAGCGGGAGTGAGGATCCAAAAAGCTCTCCAAAATAGAGAAGTGTTGAAGTCCTTGGATTTCCTCACTCACAGGCACGGTGCGTTTACCCCAAGTCGACTGGATCAAATGGCATTGGCGTTTGAACTCTTCGCTCTCCAAGCTCCCCACCACGCTCACAAGTCGTGCGCCTATAGGTGCGGGCATGTACGCCGGACTCAGCGCCAACGCGTCTTTCGCGCTCAGCCCCAAGGTGTCGTTTAAAAACGGGGTGCGACGAATCGACTCCAACTCATGCAAGCCAGATATCGACAATGCACTTTGAATGAAGGACGTGGGCATCTCAACGCCCGAGTGCGCGCCCAGCTCGCGCCAACGGGTGGTGAGCATCATGGCGGCCAAGTGTCCCCCGGCAGAGTGTCCCACCACATGGATGTTGGATCTGTCGCCACCGAAGTGCTCAATGTGCTGATAAATCCACGCCATCGCATTGGCCATTTGCAGGGCAATGTGCTTCATGCTCACACTCGGACACAGTGCGTAATTGAGCACCACGCTCACCACGCCAAGATCAGTCCAAGCGGGCACCAAAAATGCATGGTCCTCTTTGTACAAACTGCGCCAATATCCACCATGGATAAAGACCAAGACGGGACGCTTGATTCCTGTGGCCATGGGGGTTGTCGCTGACACTGGATAAATATCCAAATTTTCATGCTCACCGTGGCCATAGGCCATCTCGAACCTGGGGCGATGGCGTTGGGCCAACACGCGGCGCGATGATTGCTGCCAAAACTGCAAATGCTCGTGCGACTCGGGGACCAACTCGCGGTTGTTGTACATGGCGTTAAACCATGCGGCACTGTGACGCTTCAAATTGATTCTCCTCAAAGATCAAAAGGTGACGAGACCCGCCGAACAATACACCAGAGCGGGAAAGGTGACCATCCAGGCCCAAAAAAAACGATTCAACCCGAAATACCAAAATACCAAAAAATGAAACACCCCCGCGACCAGGCAGTACAGCGTGGCCCAGGTGGGGCCGATCAACAGCACAGGCGACACCGCCTCCCAAAGCATGAAGCTCCAACTGCAAAGCTTGGCCACCCAAGGGCTGCGAAACACACTGTTGCTCTTGAGCGGGCCGTAGATCCCGGCATCGAGGAAAATCACCAACGCATCTCCACTTCGCCACTCAGCGCGCTTGAGCTTGACCCAACCCGAGACAAAATAAGATGACATGGCGTGCAGCGAAATGTACCAAAGTGCAGCGTTGTGGGCGAGTGTCGGTCCCACCAAGGGCGTGAACAATTCGGCCAAGGAAAGCCCACTCACCACCACCAAGGTCATGAAGTCGCTCCCGCCATTGAACGCCCCCCGAAACCGAAACAAAAGCAAGACGGTGCTCGCGAGCAAAAAAAGCATGAGCTCCCAAGGCGAGCCCCACAGCATCAACACCACAGCACTCAAAGACCTGAGTAAAAATAGGCCCCTGAGCTGAGAAGGCGCGAACAGCCAACCCAGAAGCGACAACACCCCTGTTGCGCGCGTTGGCATCTCTTGCACTTGAAGCGACCAGCGCCAAACGCCCTCTTCTGAGAATTCATGAAGCTTGGACTGCATGCGCAAGAACTCCAGGCTTTGAATGAGCAAACTCCACCCCAAGAGCACTTGCACTGCTCGGTAGGCCAACTCAAGACTCAAGGGCGCGATCATGGGTCAATCGGCCCCGAGGCCAGCATCACGTGGGAGTCACGCTGGGGCTCCCAGTGTGCCCTGGAGGGCAGCTCCATGCGAAGCTCAAACTCAAAGGCTCGAATGGGCTCGGTCCTTGCTTGGGTCAACTCCAAGCGCATGCGGTTCACCACCAACTGATAGGTCACCAAAGTCCTCGCATCTTGCCCATCGCTCAGCGCATTGACATCGGCCACCAAATGCTCCACCAAGTTTTGTGAAGCCAAGTCCAAATTGACCCTGGGGTTGTGAACGAGGTGATGAAGGCGTCGCGTGTGCCTGGGGTAGACGACTGACCACGGCCCCCAGATCAAATCGTTGTTCAACACACGCCCATACAAGCGGGGTGCATAGCCCACGGCATGGAAGAATTTCCAATTGGGGAAAAAAGCCCTTAAAAAAAACCACCACCGTCCATTGACCTCGCGAGTCTTATAGCGAATGGCCAACATCAGCAGTAAAAAATAGACGACAAAAAAAATAATGGCCATGGTGTGAGCGTTCAACAAGTGCCAAGGTCTCTCCATTATCGTGCATGGCGTGAAACACTTGAAGCCGTCGCCAAGGTGCAGGCTTTTGGGGAAAAACCTGTATCCCCAAAACACGCCACCTCTGTTAGCATCTCCCACTCAACCCAGCCCACTCCGATGAGGCTCAATTTCCGCATTTTCGGATTCCTTCCATGACCACCGCCACCCCTACTGACACCCTGACTGTCACCCCATCCGCGTCACCTCCAAACCCGCCAACACCCGCACCCTTGGGTGAGCTCAAAGTGCTCGAATTGGGTCAACTGATCGCGGGCCCCTTTGCCGCCAAAACGCTGGCAGACTTTGGCGCCCAAGTCTTGAAAATTGAGTCCCCTCACACGGGTGATCCTTTGCGGCAGTGGCGCGTCTTGCACGAGGGCACATCGCTGTGGTGGCAGGTGCAGTCACGCAACAAACAATCGCTGAGCATGGATTTGCGCCACCCCAAGGCGCAAATGATCGTCAAACAACTGATCCCTCAGACCGATATCTTGATCGAGAATTTTCGCCCTGGCACGCTCGAAGAGTGGGGCCTTGGGCCGGAGGAATTGCAAAAAATCAACCCGCGCTTGATCGTGCTGCGCATCAGTGGCTATGGGCAAACCGGCCCCTACAAAGACAAGCCTGGCTTTGGCGTCATTGCCGAGGCCATGGGAGGCCTGCGGCATTTGACGGCCGAGCCTGGCCGTGTGCCGGTGCGCGTTGGGGTCTCGATCGGCGACACCTTGGCTGCACTGCACGGGGTGATTGGCGTGTTGATTGCACTGCACGAGCGAGAGCGCTCCGGCAAGGGACAAGTCATTGACGTGGCCTTGTACGAAGCCGTCTTCAATTGCATGGAGAGTTTGCTGCCCGAATACAGTGCCAAGGGGCTTGTGCGTGAAGCCGCGGGCTCGGCCCTGCCTGGCATTGCACCCACCAACGCCTACCGCTGCCTTGAAGACCGTTACGCGCTGATCGCAGGCAATGGTGACTCCATTTACAAACGGCTCATGAGTGCGATTGGTCGCGATGACCTTGGACAAGACCCCGAGTTGGCCCACAACACCGGCCGGGTCAAACGGGTTGAAGAAATTGATGCGGCCATTCAAGAGTGGAGTCAAACACGCACGGTGAGCGAGGTGCTCGAAACCCTGGAACGCGCCCAAGTGCCTGCGGGGAAAATTTACAATATTGCCGACATCGCACAAGACCCCCACTACCGTGCACGCGGCATGCTGCAAACGCTCACCTTGCAAGACGGAACCACTTTTGAGGTGCCGGGTATCGTGCCCAAACTCAGTCGCACACCAGGCGCACAGAGCCACCTTGCGCCGCAGTTGGGAGAGCACACCTTGCAAACCCTCAACGCACTGGGTCTCAATGCCATCCAGATCCAAGGTCTGCTGAACCAAGGCATCATTGCCGTCCCCAAAGAGCCGTCAACCTTGGCCCCAAGGTGAACGCCATCGCGCGCACGCCCCAGCCCAAGACGCTGCCCCTGGGCAGTGAACTCCAACGGCTCGACACCCTGCCCGCGTGCTGGCGCTGGAAAACCGAAAGCGACACGCCAGCGCCCCGTGCATGGGTGAATGTCACGACTGAGCTCAATGCCCCAACCGCCTTGCAGTTGGCACGTCAAAACGTGGGCATGGTGTGGTGGTGTGATTTTCAAAATGCCAAGCAGTTGCTCGTGGCCTTGCAAAAACGACTCGAGCCCCGCGCCTCGCCTCAGCTCACCACGGTCACCACGGTCACCTCAGCCCAACAAAACACGACGACCCACCCCTTGGCGCAGGCATTTCACGTGCAGCGACTGCACCGCTCAGAGCAACTGAAAATTCTCAGCAAACTGCTCATCCCGATCCTTGGCGACTACACCATTGCCCTCAAACGCTCACCCCAGGTGCGAGAGGTGTTGATCTCGGTCTGGGGCGACCCCTGCGAGCCATCCAATGAGGCATCGAGCCTGCACTGCGGCGAACAAGTGAGCGTTCGTTCAAGCAAGGCCGCGAGCCACGCGAATGAGGTCCTGGATAACACGGCCATCACCCTGGTCTCTTTGAAAGAACTCTTGGGCTACATTGGCGCGCATGAGTGGCAAAAAAAAGGCGTCGCCATCCCTGCGTTGATGAGCACTCCACCCAGAGATCCCTCAAGAAGTACAAGTAAGCCAGAGGCCCCACGCATCTACCCACACTATGGTGTGTTTTCTCCTGTTCGAGGCGAATACTTGAATTTGGTGGCCACTGCCCCCTTGCCCCTGGCGCTTGAGGGCAACTCCGTTGCCCAAGACGTTGGCGTGGGCACGGGTGTGCTCAGCGCCATTTTGTTGTCTCGTGGCGTACAAAGCGTGGTGGGCACCGACACACAGGATCGAGCACTTGAATGCGCGAGAGACAACTTGAATCGCCTGGGACTGATGGCGCGCGTACAACTCCTCAAAACCTCACTCTTTGCCCAGATGCGCAGCCCATTGATCGTTTGCAATCCACCATGGCTTCCAGGCAAGGCCAGAAGCCCCATGGAGCGCGCCGTCTTTGATCCGGAGAGTGCCATGCTCAAAGGCTTTTTGAGTGGACTGCAAGCGCATTTGAGCCCCGAGGGCGAGGGCTGGCTCATCATGTCTGACTTGGCAGAGAGACTCGGACTCAGAGCGAGCGGTGCGCTCCAAGGGTGGATTGAGCAAGCGGGCTTGGTCGTTGTGGATCAACTCACAGCCATGCCCACCCACCCCAAGTCCAGTGACACGAGCGACCCTTTTTACCAAGCCCGCCGAGGAGAAACCACTTCTTTGTGGCGTTTGCAATCGCGCCTGAACCCTACCAACCCAGAAAAATGACCATGAACCACGCTGATGAGTCCGTTGATCAGACACCCCACCGCCCAAAACGCGAACCCTCGC
>Ga0114964_10000715_pt1 | contig 24916 bp, 23 predicted proteins | sample C_131016_MF_Meta_FD_92638 | JGI IMG/M metagenome (GOLD analysis project Ga0114964, IMG submission 92638) | Freshwater microbial communities from Lake Croche, Canada to study carbon cycling - C_131016_MF_MetaG | ecosystem: Environmental > Aquatic > Freshwater > Lake | place: Lake Croche, Canada...
GCATCGTTCTATGAAGGGACTGAGCTTGCTGCATCCGGCCTGCCTGAAGGTTTGGAAAAAGACATTCTCGACAGCGTGAAAGATAAAATACCCGAAAGCGTTTTTACGACGCCTTACCAAAACCCGGTCAATGGCAATCCGCAATCCGTACGGGATAATTTGAAAGAAGCCGATCGCCTGCTCAAAGAAGCGGGTTGGGAGATTAAATCCGGCAAGCGGATCAATATGAAAACCAACGAACCTTTGGCCATTGAACTTCTCGCCAATGATCCCACCTTTGAGCGCATTTTGCTGTTCTGGAAGCCCTCTCTTGAACGCTTGGGGCTCGTCGTAAATGTCCGGGTCGTCGATCCTTCGCAATATGAAGAACGCATGCGCGATTTTGATTACGACATCACGACCGAACTTTGGGGTCAATCCCTTTCCCCCGGCAATGAGCAACGCGAATTCTGGGGCTCGGCGGCGGGTGACGTGAAAGGCTCGCGCAACACCATCGGCATTAAAGATGCTGGCATTGATGCGCTGATTGATCGTGTGATATTTGCCAAGAGCCGCGAGGAATTGATAGCCGCAACCCACGCGCTCGACCGCGTCTTGCTGGCGCATGACTATGTCGTCCCGCAATGGACCTACGGCTTCTCGCGTACGGCACGGTGGAACCGCTTCTCGCACCCTGACAAAATGCCCGAATATGGCGCCTCAGCGTTCCCCACCATCTGGTGGTATGATGCTGATAAAGCCGCCAAAACCGGCAAGGCTGGTTAATCCATGCTGACTTACATTCTCCGCCGCGTTTTGCTGATGATCCCGACATTGTTCGGCATTATGCTGGTGTCCTTTGTCGTGGTACAATTTGCGCCGGGTGGACCAGTGGAGCGCATTATCGCCCAATTGCAGCAAGGTGCCGATTCATCCGCAACGGCACGCATTTCCGGAAGTGCCGGCGGCGATTTTTCAGCCACTACACAAAGCCAACCGGGTGGCGGCGCGATGGAGGGTGGTTCTTCAAAATATCGCGGTGCGCAGGGGCTTGATCCCAAATTCATCAAACAACTCGAAGCGCAATTCGGCTTTGATAAACCCGCGCCAGAACGCTTTGTGCAGATGCTCTGGAATTATCTCCGCTTCGACTTTGGTAAAAGCTATTTTCGCGACGTTTCCATCCTGCAACTCATCAAAGAAAAGCTCCCTGTCTCCATTTCGCTTGGTCTTTGGATGACGCTATTGTCGTACCTTATCTCAATACCCTTGGGCATTCGCAAAGCCATCTCGGACGGCTCGCGTTTTGACACATGGACATCGGCGATTGTGATTATCGGTTACGCGATACCAGGCTTTTTATTCGCCATTCTATTAATCATTCTATTCGGCGAAGGTTCCTCACTCGCACCCTTCTTTCCGTTGCGCGGTTTAGTGTCCGACACCTTCGCGACACTGCCCTGGTACGCTAAAGCACTTGATTACGCACGGCATCTCACGCTACCCATTCTCTCGATGGCCCTTGGTGCGTTTGCAACATCCACACTGCTCACCAAAAATTCTTTTCTCGACGAAATCCGCAAGCAATATGTTTTAACCGCCCGCATGAAGGGCTTAACTGAAACGCAAGTGCTTTACGGTCACGTGTTTCGTAACGCGATGCTAATCGTCATCGCAGGCTTTCCCGGCGCGTTTATCAGTGCGTTCTTTGCGGGTTCCCTTCTGATTGAGACGGTCTTCTCACTTGACGGTTTGGGCCTTCTCTCCTTCGAATCCATCGTCAACCGCGACTATGCGGTGGTATTTTCAACGCTTTATATCTTCTCGCTTTTAGGCCTCTTCGTTAATCTCCTCTCCGACCTTGTCTACACATGGGTCGACCCTCGCATCGATTTTGAAACGCGCGAGGTATGATCTAATGACCGAGACCACAGCAAAACTCGCGCCGACGCTGCCCGCCAAAGGCCTGTTACGCCTGTCGCCCATCAATCAGCGGCGCATGGAAAATTTTAAATCTAATCGCCGAGGCTTCTGGTCGCTCTGGATTTTTCTTGTTCTATTTACGGTCTGCCTTTTTGCTGAATTCATCGCCAATGATCGCCCCATGATCGTCTCCTACAAAGGCGAGATTTTGGTCCCTATTTTCATCGATTACCCGGAAGAAAAATTCGGCGGCTTTTTGGCTGAAACCGATTACCGCGATCCGGTCATCCGCGACGAAATCAGCGCCAATGGATTCATGATCTGGCCGATCATTCGCTTTGCCTCCAACACCATCAATCTCGATTTACCAAGTCCTGCACCAGCCCCGCCAACATGGCTACAAAAAGACTCGGTCTGCGCCAAAATCGCCAAACGCACGGGCGGTTCGCGTTGCGCCGATCTCGAATGGAACTGGCTCGGCACCGATGATGGCGGCCGCGATGTCTTGGCGCGGATTATTTATGGTTTTCGCATCTCGGTATTATTCGGGCTTATTTTGGCTGCTATCTCCTCCGTCATCGGTATTTTTGCGGGGGCTATCCAAGGCTATTTTGGTGGCATGATTGACCTCTATTTCCAGCGCTTCATCGAAATCTGGTCAGCCATCCCCTCGCTCTATTTACTGATGATTTTATCGAATTTCTTCCAACCAAGTTTCTTCACGCTGCTTGGTATTTTGCTGCTCTTCTCATGGGTCGCGCTCGTCCATGTCGTCCGCGCCGAGTTTTTGCGCGCCCGCAATTTCGATTATGTCCGCGCCGCCCGTGCGCTCGGCCTCTCCAACGCCCGCATCATGTGGCGGCACGTGCTGCCGAATGCGATGGTGGCGACGCTTACTTTCCTGCCCTTTATCCTCAATGGTTCGATTACCACGCTCACCTCGCTGGATTTTCTAGGCTTCGGACTGCCTCCTGGTTCCCCTTCGCTGGGTGAGCTGCTCTTGCAAGGCAAAGCAAATATCGCCGCCCCTTGGCTTGGGCTCACGGGCTTTATGGTGATTGCCGTCATGCTCTCGCTTCTCATCTTTATTGGCGAAGCGGTTCGCGATGCCTTTGATCCGAGAAAGACATTTTCGTGATGGCCCCCCTCCTCTACGTCACCAACCTTTCCGTGGCCTTCGCGCAAGGCGGACAAACCACGCTGGCCGTTGATCGTGTCTCGTTCGAAATTGCCAAAGGTGAAACACTCGCGCTCGTGGGGGAATCAGGTTCGGGTAAATCCGTCACCGCTCTCTCGGTCCTAAAGCTCCTCTCCTATCCGCCCGCTTCCCATCCTTCAGGCCAAATCCTCTTCAAAGGCGAGGATCTGATAAGTGCCGATGAATCCGCCCTTCGCACAATTCGCGGCAATGCGATTACCATGGTGTTTCAAGAACCCATGACCTCGCTTAATCCGCTGCATACAATTGAAAAGCAAATCGGCGAAATCCTTTCCATTCATAAAGGTCTCACCGGCGAGCGGGCCAAAAAGCGCATTCTCGAATTGCTGGATGAAGTTGGTCTTCGTGACGCCGCCAACCGTCTTGATGCCTATCCGCACCAACTTTCAGGCGGCCAACGTCAGCGGGTAATGATTGCGATGGCACTCGCCAATGAGCCCGATCTTTTAATCGCGGACGAGCCTACCACCGCGCTCGATGTCACCGTTCAGGCGCAAATCCTCCGCCTCTTGAAAGATATCCAAAACCGCCGCGGTATGGCGATGCTTTTTATCACCCACGATCTCGGCATTGTACGCGCGATTGCGGATCGTGTTTGCGTGATGACGCATGGCAAAATTGTTGAACAGGGCAAGGTGGCTGATATTTTTGATCAGCCGCAACACCCCTATACGCAAAAGCTTCTGGCGGCGGAACCAAAGGGCGAACCGCACACCGTTTCCGCCGACGCGCCCGAAGTTATACGCACAGACGCTCTAAAAGTCTGGTTTCCGATTAAGCGCGGTTTTTTCAAAAAGACGGTCAGCCATGTGAGAGCGGTGGACGGTGTTACGGTCCGCATCCGTGCCGGCGAAACCGTTGGCGTGGTAGGTGAATCTGGCTCCGGTAAAACAACTTTAGGCCTTGCTCTGTTGCGGCTCATCTCCTCCGAAGGCCCTATCGCCTATCTTGGTAACCGCATTGATGGCATCGATTCAAACGCCATGCGACCTTTGCGGCGCGATCTACAAATTGTATTTCAGGATCCTTACGGCTCGCTATCGCCGCGTCTCTCGATTGCTGATATCGTCGGCGAAGGGTTAGAGGTCCAAAGCGCCACGCTAAGTCTCGAACAACGCCGTGAGATTGTCGCCCAAGCGCTTATTGATGTCGGCCTTGATCCTAAAACCATGGATCGCTATCCACATGAATTTTCAGGCGGCCAACGCCAGCGGATTGCCATTGCGCGCGCGGTGGTGCTCAATCCAAAATTCATAGTGCTCGATGAACCGACCTCAGCGCTCGATATGTCCGTGCAAGCGCAAATTGTCGACCTCCTGCGTGACTTACAACGCCGCCGCAACCTCGCTTATCTCTTCATCAGCCACGATTTAAAAGTCGTCAAAGCGCTCGCCAATCATGTGATTGTCATGCGCGACGGGCAAGTGGTGGAAGAAGGACCTGCGGACGCCATCTTCACATCGCCACAAAGCGATTATACCAAGACCCTGTTTGCCGCTGCCTTTCACCGTGACGGCACGCAAGGGGCCGCTTGAACGAACAACGATGAGGATCACATGAAGTTTACAGCCCAAGATACCCTTACCGTTGCCGCTTTGTTACGCGAAGCCGCACTTGCGGAAATCATGCCGCGCTTTCGCTCCTTAACCGAAGGCCAAATCCGGCAAAAATCCTCAGCCACCGACCTGGTCACCGATGCCGATGAAGCAGCCGAACGACTGCTCACGATAAGGCTGAAAGAAACCTTCCCCGGTTGCGCCGTAATTGGTGAAGAAGCTACCGCTGCTGATCCCTCTCTGCTAAATCATATCGCTGAACCTGAACTTCTCTTTATTCTCGACCCCGTCGATGGCACTGCCAATTTTGCAGCCGGTCTTCCGCTTTTCGGTGTTATGGCCTCTGTTGTCAGTCGGGGCGAAGTGATTGCAGGCCTCATCTATGATCCGATGGGCCAAGATTGGGCCATTGCCCGCCGTGGCGAAGGTGCCTGGTTTGAATCGCTCAACGGACAACGGCGTGATATGCAGGTGGCAAAGGCCGTTCCCCTCATCGAGATGGTGGGCGGGGTTTCTTGGGGCTATCTCGAAGAACCGCTCCGCTCAACCATATGCACCAATATGGCGCAAATCTCTGCCAGCGCGAGCTTGCGTTGTGCGGCGCATGAATATCGCCTCGTCGCGTCGGGCCACACCCATTTCGTGCTGTATAATAAACTCATGCCGTGGGATCATGCCGCCGGTTGGCTCATCCATCGCGAGGCGGGTGGCTATTCGGCGCGGTTTGATGGCAGTGCTTATAAGCCGGCGCTCTACACAGGTGGCCTGCTCTGCGCGCCAGATGAAGCAAGTTGGCATGTCTTGGCTGGCGGCCTTCTGAAACCAAAAGCAGCTTAATTCCTCTGATGCCGCGTGCTTTTCTCATCGTCATGGATTCCGTCGGATGCGGTGGAGCGGAGGACGCGGCGTTATTTGGCGATCAAGGATCGGATACGTTGGGCCATATCGCGGGATTGTGCGCGAAAGGTCTAAGCGATCAGGCAAGGGTTCGCTCTGGTCCGCTTAAACTCGATTTCCTTGCGTCCCTCGGTTTACGCGAAGCGTACCAAGCGTCGACGGGTTTGGAACTATCGATTGCACCGTCGATGCCACGCGGCCAATGGGGCTATGCGGTAGAAACCTCTAAAGGGAAAGATACGGTTTCGGGGCATTGGGAAATTGCAGGTACGCCCGCCGATTTCATATTTGGCTACTTCAAGAAAACCGAGCGGTCTTTTTCGCCTGAGCTTATCAACGCCATTTTATTGGAAGCCAAGCTGCCCGGTATATTAGGCGATTGTCACGCCTCCGGTACCGCGATCATCGAAGCACTTGGTGCCGAGCATGTCGCAAGCGGTAAGCCGATCTTCTACACCTCCGCCGATAGCGTATTGCAAATTGCTGCCCATGAGGAAAGTTTCGGCCTCGAAAATCTTTACGCGCTCTGCCGATTGGCACGCCGCCATGTTGATCATCTCAAGATTGGCCGCGTGATAGCGCGCCCGTTTACTGGTTCCAATGTTGATGGCTTTCATCGCACCGGCAATCGCAAAGACTTTGCTATTCCGCCACCTGACAACACTATTTTGGATCGAGCTGCCTCAGCACAACGCGATATCGCGACCATCGGTAAAATCGGTGATATTTTTACCCATCGCAACACTGGCCGAGAAGTCAAAGCAAATGGCAATATGGCGCTGTTTGATGCGATGCTGCCAGAAATTGATTATCTTGCCGATGGCGGCTTTCTTTTTGCCAATTTCGTCGATTTCGATTCCGAATTCGGCCACAGACGCGATATTGTAGGATACGCGGCCTGCCTTGAAGCCTTTGACCGCCGCTTGCCGGAACTTGAAGCGAAACTCAAGCCCGGCGACCTCGTCATTCTCACCGCCGATCACGGCAATGATCCCACTTGGCGTGGCACCGAGCACACCCGCGAACACGTCCCAATCCTTTGCTTTGGCCCCGGCCTCGCTCCCCATTCGATTGGCGCACGCGATACTTTTGCCGATATCGGCGAGAGCGTCGCTCGTTGGCTTGGCTTGCCAGAAGGAAGGCACGGCAAGGGGTGGATTTAAAAAAAGTTCAATAATTTACGTGGAAAACACCAAAAGCCACGTTCCCTTCGATGCATTGCCGATCGTCATCGCCTGACGTCCGGCCTACACTTGCTGAATTGAAGAAGTTCCCGCGAGGCCACCATGCAAAGCGTCACCGTTGTCGATCATCCGCTCGTTCAACACAAACTTACTTTGATGCGGGATAAGAACCGGTCAACGACGAATTTCAGGCAGCTCCTGAACGAAATCGGCATGTTGCTCGCTTATGAAGTGACCCGCGATCTTCCGCTTGAACTGGTCGAGGTCGAAACGCCGCTTGAGAAAACCATGAAGCCTATGATTGCGGGGAAAAAGCTCGTTTTTGCTCCCATCCTGCGCGCAGGCGTCGGCTTTCTCGACGGGATGCTAAACTTGGTGCCCTCGGCCCGCGTTGCTCATATCGGGCTTTACCGCGACCCTGACACACTGACCGCTGTCGAATATTATTTCAAAGCTCCGAGCGATGTCGCCGAGCGTATGGTCATCGTCATGGATCCGATGCTCGCCACCGCCAATTCGGCGATCGCGGCTGTCGACCGCCTCAAAGCTCGCGGTGTAACCGATTTACGTTTCGTCTGCCTGCTGGCCGCCCCCGAGGGCATCGCCAAATTTACCGCGGCGCACCCCGATGTTCCTGTGTGGACAGCCGCGATTGATAGCCATCTGAACGACCACGGCTACATTGTGCCGGGCTTAGGGGATGCAGGCGATCGGATGTACGGGACGAAGTAAGGGACTAACCTAAAGGCCTCACGCCATCGCCTCTTCGCGATAGGGATGCGCCGGATAAACCCCCAAAATTTTCACTTCGCGCGAAAAGAATTCCAATTCCTCAAGCGCAAGCTTCAGATTGGCGTCATCCGGATGGCCATCCACATCGGCCAAAAACTGCGTGGCGGAGAACGAGCCGTCGACCATGTAGCTTTCAAGCTTCGTCATATTCACGCCATTGGTCGCAAAACCGCCGAGCGCTTTGTACAAAGCGGCAGGCACGTTGCGGACGCGGAAGAGGAAGGTGGTGACGGTGGGGCCATTGTTCGGCTGCGCCCATTTCGGCTCCTTCGAGAGCACGATAAAGCGCGTGGTGTTGTTTTCCGAATCCTCGACATTTTCGGCAAGCGTCTCGAGCCCGTAGATTTTTCCAGCCAAAGCGGTCGCAAGTGAAGCTCGGGATTTGTCACCCCATTCGGAAACTTCCCGCGCCGAGCCTGCCGTATCCCCCGCGATTACGGCTTTCAAACCAAATTGGCGGATGATTTTGCGGCATTGCCCCAACGCATGCACGTGGCTGTGCACGCTTTTCAATTCCTCAATCTTCGTACCCCTGATGCCCAGCAACTGAAAATGGATCGGCAAAAAATATTCGCCTATAATATGCAGGCCCGACTGCGGCAGGAAATGATGGATATCGGCCACGCGGCCCGCGAGCGAGTTTTCAATCGGGATCATACCGAGGCTTGCCGTGCCATCGATAATCGCGGCAAAGGCGTCCTCAAACGAGGCGCAGGGCAAAGGCGTCCAATCGGGGAACACATCACGGCAGGCGATATCGGAATTGGCACCGGGCTCGCCCTGATAAGCAATCAATTTATTCTCAGTCATCTCTCAATGCACCTTAGGGCGGTTAGCAAGTATGGCACGCGCGCGCTCCAAATCATGCGGCGTATCGACGCCCAGCGGTACATCATCCACCAAGGCAATGTCGATCCGCATTCCGGCTTCTAACGCGCGGAGTTGCTCCAACCGCTCACGAATCTCAAGCGGCGAAGGCGGCAGCGAAACAAAGCGCTTTAACGCCGTGCGCCGCCAGGCATAAAGCCCGATATGGTGATACAGCGGCCCTGGCCCCGTCGGCGCGCTGGCGCGGGTAAAATACAGAGCGCGCATGAGGCCGGGCGCCAACTCCGTGCACACGGCTTTGACCACATTCGGGTCGGTTTTTTCTTCCTCACGCCGAATTTCGACGGCCAAAGTGGTAATGTCGACCGCCGGATTCGAGAGCGGCGGAACCGAGGCCGCAATCGCGCGCGGGTCAATGGTCGGCAAATCGCCTTGCACATTCACCACGACATCATGGCGCCCCTCAGGGTCGAATGCCTCGATCGCCTCAAATATCCGGTCGGAGCCGGAAGGATGGTCAGCGCGAGTCAAAACCGCAATTCCGCCCACTTTTTCGATGGCCGCGATAATTTCCGGCGTGTCGGTTGCCACCACCACGGGTCCAAGTCCCGTTTCCATCGCACGCCGCCAAACATGAACAATCATCGGCTCGCCGCCAATATCGGCCAATGGCTTGCCAGGAAGGCGGGTGGAGGCCATCCGGGCGGGTATGAGAATCACAGGATCAGACATCGAATTCACTTGCTCAGACGGTGATTAATCGAAAAAAAATTGCGGGGATGATAAAAAGTATCATCAGGAAACCGCTTATACGAGTTGCCAAGACAGGCGCAAAGCGAGTAATCGGGTTCTGCTGATTTTTTGCGCGTGCTTTTTTACAGGGTGCGCGGACCCTCGGCTTTGGGAAATGAATTGTCGGAGCTTCGGAATGGACTCGTTCGAATTAAACAAAATCGTCGGCGCCGTACTTGGTGTCCTTCTTCTCGTTATGGGTACCGGTCTTCTCGCTGAAGGCATTTTTGCCGGCCCAAAGGTGAAGGTAGAAGGATATGAGCTTCCGGTCGCTGCGGCGGTCAGTGCTGCTCCTGCTGCCGAAGCGAAAGCCGCTGATACTCCTATTGTTGAGCGACTCAAGGTCGCTGACGCCAAACGCGGTGAAACAGGCGTTAAGGCCTGCCAAGCCTGCCATAATTTCGAAAAAGGTGCGGCTGCCAAAGTGGGCCCCGCGCTCTATGGCGTTGTTGATCGCGCGATGGGATCGATGACCGGATTTAACTATTCGGCGGGTTTTAAAGAGCGCTCGGCCAAGGGCGACAAGTGGGATTACGCCGCGCTTGACGCGTTTATTACCAATCCGAAGGCTTATATTGCCGGAACCGCGATGGGTTATGCTGGATTGGCCGATGGCGCAAAACGCGCCGATATTGTCGCCTATCTTCGTTCCCTATCGGAAAATCCATCGCCATTACCTTGAGAAAAGGCGACTTTATTGATCGATTTTACAAAACGCTCCCCGAATGGGAGCGTTTTTTGTTGTAAACCGTTGCACCCCACAAGGCGCGTCCATAGAGTATCCACATGATCGATCTCGCAAGCCTCATCCAAGCCGGCAGTCAGAACCTTTGGCTGTTTATTCCCAGCGCCATTCTGCTGGGCGCGTTGCATGGGCTTGAACCAGGCCATTCCAAAACCATGATGGCCGCTTTTATCATTGCCGTGCGAGGAACGGTCGGGCAGGCGATTTTGCTTGGTCTGGCGGCAACTCTGTCCCATACGGCAATCGTTTGGGTCATTGCGCTTGCTGGCCTCTATTTTGGATCGAGTTTCTCAACCGAAGCGACAGAGCCTTATTTGCAGATTATTTCTGGTGCGATCATCCTGAGCATCGCGCTTTGGATGGTCTGGCGGACCTGGTCCGACCGTCGCCCCGATACAAGCCACGGGTCGCATGGATCACACGGATCACACAGGTCGCACGGGTCACACGGGTCACATGCGCATCATGATCACCATCACGGGTCGCCTTCTCCAGCGCTGGGCGAAGCAGTTCTTCAACTACCCGAAGATGCCTATGCGGACGCCCATGCTCGGATGCATGCGGAAGATATCCAGCGCCGTTTCGCCGGGCGCACCGCCACGACGGGCCAAATTGTAATGTTTGGCCTCACCGGCGGTCTGATCCCTTGCCCAGCTTCCGTTACCGTTTTGCTCATCTGCCTTCAACTGAAACAGGTTACGATGGGTGCGCTGCTGGTTTTGTGTTTCTCTGTTGGTCTTGCGTTGACAATGGTAACGGTGGGTGCGGTAGCAGCCCTCGGTGTGAAGCATGCCTCCGGCCGGTTTAGAAACCTCAGTCAATGGTCCGATAATGCTCCTTATCTTTCGAGTGCACTGATTATTCTGATCGGGCTTTATACGACGATGCTTGGGATCAGTGGGCTAGGCCATTAGTCCATCCGCCTTTTCCCTTCCCTATTCGCACCAAATCAGCTATGTGCACCGCAACACAACTTATATCTCTGCCCGGCTTCCTGATCGATGCCGGGCTTTGCTGTTAAAAAGAACCCCGAAAATCCGTTCGTTTCGCAAGAAATAGCCCGTTCCGAGAAAGTGCCCCTATGGATATCCGCAATATCGCAATCATCGCCCACGTCGACCACGGCAAAACTACCCTTGTCGACAAGCTGCTTGCCCAGTCCGGCACCTTCCGCGAGAACCAGAAGGTTGCAGAACGCGCGATGGATTCGAACGACCTAGAACGCGAGCGCGGAATTACGATTTTGGCAAAGTGCACATCGGTGCAGTGGAAAGATACCCGCATTAACATCGTCGACACGCCCGGACACGCCGATTTCGGCGGCGAAGTGGAGCGTATTTTGAACATGGTGGACGGGGTCGTTGTTCTCGTCGATGCTGCCGAAGGCCCGATGCCGCAGACCAAATTCGTGGTCGGCAAGGCACTCAAACTCGGCTTGAAGCCGATTGTTGCCATCAACAAAATCGACAAGCCTGAAGCCCGCGCCTCGGAAGTCGTCAACGAAGTGTTCGATCTGTTCGCGGCGCTCGACGCCACCGATGACCAACTCGATTTCCCTATCCTTTACGGGTCAGCAAAAAATGGCTGGATGGCAACGGCACCCGAAGGACCAATGACCGATCTCGGCCCGATGTTTGATCTGATCATCAAGCACACCGCACCGCCCGTGACCGAGGAAGGCCCATTCCGCCTGATCGGAACGATTTTGGAAGCCAACCCCTATCTTGGCCGCATCGTAACGGGCCGCATTACCTCAGGTTCAGTTAAGCCTAACCAGGCGTTCAAAGTGCTCGGCGCAGACGGCAAAGTCATTGAATCGGGTCGTATTTCGAAAGTCTTGGGGTTCCGCGGCCTTGAACGCATTCCGGTTGACGAGGCTTTTGCAGGCGACATTGTCGCCATCGCCGGTATGGTCAAGGGAACCGTCGCTGATACCTTCTGCGACCCGTCGATTGAGCAACCTTTGCCAGCCCACCCGATTGATCCGCCAACCGTAACGATGCAGTTTCGCGTCAACGACTCGCCTTTGGCAGGCACCGAGGGCGACAAGGTTACCAGCCGCGTGATTCGAGACCGCCTGTTTAAAGAGGGCGAAGGTAACATTGCGCTTCGCATCTCGGAATCAGCCGACAAGGATTCGTTCGAAGTTGCGGGCCGCGGCGAGTTGCAACTCGCCATTCTCATCGAGCAAATGCGCCGCGAGGGCTTCGAGTTGGCCGTTTCTCGTCCAAAGGTCGTTTATTCCCGCGATCCGGATACCAATGCGGTGCTCGAGCCTATTGAAGAAGTCGTGATCGACGTGGATGAGGAATATTCGGGCGTCGTTGTGCAGAAAATGTCCGAGCGCAAGTCGGATATGGTTGAAATGCGTCCTTCCGGCGGCAACCGTCTCCGCCTCGTTTTCCACGCCCCGACGCGCGGTTTGATAGGCTATCTCGGTGAATTGCTCACCGACACGCGTGGTACAGCTATTATGAACCGTCTGTTCCACGGCTACGCCCCCTATAAGGGCGAAATTGCTGGCCGCCGCAACGGCGTTTTGATCTCCAATGACATCGGCGAAGCCGTCGCCTACGCCATGTGGAACCTAGAAGATCGCGGCCCGATGATGATCGAGCCCGGCTGGAAAATTTATCAAGGCATGATCGTTGGCGAGCACAGCCGCGAAAACGATCTGGAAGTAAATTTGCTGAAAGGCAAAAAACTCACCAACGTCCGCGCGGCGGGCAAAGACGAAGCCGTACGCCTTACCCCTCCGATCCGCATGACACTCGAAAAATCGCTTGCCTATATCCAAGACGACGAGTTGCTCGAAGTCACGCCAAAATCAATCCGGCTGCGCAAAGTGCATCTCGATCCGAATGATCGCAAACGCGCGGAACGCTCAAAGGAAGCCGTGGCTTGATCGGTATTCCTTTCTAAGTCCGAAATTTTAAAAGGGTCGCTTTTTGCGGCCCTTTTTTTCGATGCTTTGCCAAGCGTCAATCAGGGATGTCTTTCTTCGGCGATGTCCCGACAGCGAACAACCCACCTTGCCAAACTGCCAACTAACCGCCACAACTCTGAACCATGAAAGCTCCCCTCACCCTGATCCTGGGCGGCGCACGTTCCGGCAAAACCCGTTATGCGGAGGCGTTGATTAAAGCGCTGCCGCAACCTTGGACCTATGTGGCGACTGCTGAGATATGGGATGATGAAATGCGCGAACGGATCGCGCGCCATCAAGCCGATCGGAGCGAAAAGGGGTGGATTACGCAAGAAGTACCCGTCGACATCTCGCAGGCACTTTCAGGCCACTCCCCAATATTGGTGGATTGCCTGACATTATGGCTCACCAATCTGATGCTCGGGGCGCATGATCTGGAGGCTGCGTTCAACCGTCTGGATCAAGCGCTGGATTCCCGTAAAGCACCCACCTTTCTGGTAGCCAATGAAGTGGGCCTTGGAATCGTGCCCGATAATAAATTGGCGCGCGACTTTCGTGATCATGCCGGACGCCTTCATCAACGGATTGCTGCGCGCGCGGACCACGTGGTGCTGATGGTCGCGGGGCTTCCGCTCGTGGTCAAGCCCGCACAAAACTGAGGTCGGCTTCACCAATTCACGATTTTTACTGTCAAATCGTCGCAATTACGCCTTGCGTCTCTTGCGCGGCGATTTGAAACACGCTTGGATAGGGTTCTAGACATACGGAGAGCGGCCTATCAAAAAGGTTGACCGTATGTGGAACATTGAAAAAGGGAAAACCTATGTTCAACACATCTCTAAAAATCGCTGCCAGCGTTGGCCTTGCGGCTATGCTGATGGGCGCTTCGGCAGCATCGGCCAAAACGCTGGTCTATTGCTCGGAAGGCAGCCCTGAGAGCTTTACGCCTGCCATGAACGGCACCGGCACCAGCTTTGATGCTAATCGTCCGGTATTTGATAAGCTTACCGCGTTTGAACGCGGCGGCACCAATGTCGGCCCAGGCTTAGCATCGAGCTGGGACGTGACCGATGGCGGCAAGACGCTGACCTTCCACCTCCGCAAGGGCGTGAAGTTCCATTCCGGCGTTAACGGCTTCAAGCCAACCCGCGATTTCAATGCTGACGACGTATTGTTTTCGTTCAACCGTCAGTGGAAGTCCGATCATCCTTATTTCAAGGTATCGGGCGGCAAATATGACTATTTTAACGATATGGATATGCCAGCATTGTTGGACACCATCGAGAAGACCGACGACTATACCGTTGTCATGAAACTCAAGGAGCCAAACATGCCAATCCTCGCCAATTTGGCGATGGATTTTGCATCTATCCATTCGGCGGAATATGCCGATTTCTTGATGAAAGCTGGCAAGCCAGAGCAGTTCGACCAAATTCCGGTCGGCACCGGCCCTTTCATCTTCGTGACCTATCAGAAGGACGCAATGATCCGTTTTAAGAAGAATGCGGATTACTTTGGTGAAAAGGCTATGGTGGATGATCTCGTCTTCGCGATCACGCCAGATCCAACGGCACGTCTTGCCAAGCTCAAGGCTGGCGAGTGCCATTTCGCGATTGCGCCACGCCCAGCCGATCTTGAAGAAATCAAGAAGGACAAGGCTCTCAGCCTGATCAGCCAGTCCGGCTTGAACGTTTCTTATTGGGCGTTCAACACCGAAAAGCCTCCTTTCGATAAGAAAGAAGTCCGTCAGGCGTTCAACATGGCGATTGACCACGATGCGATCATCAAGGAAGTATTCCTTGGTTCTGGCTCGTCGGCAAAGAACCTGATCCCGCCAACGCTTTGGTCGTATAACGACAAGGTACCTGCCTATTCTTACGATCCGGAAAAGGCCAAGGCTTTGTTGAAGTCGGCTGGCGTTACGACGCCGCTTGAAATCGACCTTTGGTATCTTCCCGTACAGCGCCCGTATAATCCAGGCGGCAAGCGTATGGCGGAAATGATGCAGGCCGATTTGGCCAAGGTAGGCGTCAATGCCAAGCTCGTCACCTTTGAGTGGGGTGAATACCGCAAGCGCATGCAGAAGGGTGAACATTTCACCGGTCAGCTCGGCTGGACAGGTGACAATGGTGATCCGGACAACTTCTTCTTCCTGCGCGGATGTGCTGCATCCAAGGGTGGCTTGAACGTTACCAAATGGTGCAACAAGGAATATGATGACCGTCTGAACAAGGCCAAGAGCCTCTCGGACGTCAAAGAGCGCACCAAGCTCTATGAGGAAATGCAGGTCATCGAGCACGAAGAAGCACCAGACATGAAGATCGCACATTCGATCGTGTTTGAAGCCATGCGTGCAGAAGTTACCGGCTACAAGCAAAGCCCATTCGGCAGCCATGAATTCCAAGGCGTCGATGTGAAGTAAACACCATCGTTCTCCCCCTTTGCCAGTGGCAGAGGGGGAGAACATCTTCGATAAAAAGAACCTACGCAGGACAATCCGCTTCCCATGATCAAATTCATCCTGCGCCGATTATTGCTCACGATTCCGACCTTCATCGCGTTGATGTTCGTGACCTTTATCGCGATCCGTCTTGTTCCTGGCGATCCTGTCGAAGTCAGAACCGGCGAACACGGCATTTCACCTGAACGCTTGGCCTATTTCCGCCACGAGCTTGGCCTGGACCAACCGGTCTGGAAACAATTTCTCGATTATGTCTGGCACCTGTTGCACGGCGATTTCGGTGTTTCGCTATCGAGCAACGAAAAAGTGCTCACAGAGTTTTTAACGCTGTTTCCGGCCACGCTTGAGCTTTCGTTCGCTGGTATTTTGTTTGCGGTTATTCTGGGCATCCCCGCTGGTGTTTTCGCTGCCGTTAAGCGGGGCAGCTGGTTTGACCACACGCTAATGGGGGCGGCTGTCGCTGGCTTCTCTATGCCGATCTTCTGGTGGGGTCTTTTGCTCATCATGCTCGTGTCCGAGGGGTGGGGGCTTACTCCCGTCGCCGGCCGGATTGACATGATCAAATTCTATTTTGAACCAACCACGGGCTTCATGCTGATCGACTCGCTGCTGTCGGATCAAAAAGGCGCATTTTTATCGACCCTTCATCATCTCGTCTTGCCGATGATCGTGTTGGGCACCGTCCCGCTCGCCGTTATCGCTCGGATGACGCGCTCGTCGATGCTGGAAGTGCTGAGCGAAGATTATGTGCGCACCGCGCGCGCGAAAGGCTTGTCCGAATTCCGCGTGATTTCCCTCCACGCCCTCCGCAACGCCCTCATCCCCGTTGTCACCGTTGTTGGGTTGCAAGTTGGCGGATTACTGGCCGGTGCCGTTCTCACCGAGACAATCTTTTCCTGGCCGGGTGTCGGCAAATGGTTGATCGACTCAATCGGTAGGCGGGACTATCCGGCGCTGCAGGGTGGAATCTTGCTGATTTCATCGCTCGTTATCGTCATCAATTTACTCGTGGATTTGCTTTACGGGGCCATCAATCCAAGGATCCGTCATGGCTGACACCAATCCGACACCAACCGCCCAACCGGCAGGGCCGCTAAGCGCTTTCTGGAATGCATTCTCCCAAAACCGCGGTGCCGTGGGTGGATTATTCATTCTCCTCACGATCATTGTACTTGCCCTTTTTGCCGAGTGGATTGCGCCCTATTCAGCGATCGAGCAATTTCGTGGCATGACCAAGCTTCCGCCCGCCTGGGCAGAAGGCGGCGACAGACATTTCTGGCTCGGCACGGATGCTTTAGGTCGCGATATGCTGTCCCGCTTGATTTATGGCGCGCGGATTTCGCTGTTTATTGGCCTATCGGTGATGAGCGTCTCCGTCGTGATCGGGATTACGCTCGGTTTGGTTGCCGCTTTCATGGGTGGCGCGGTCGACTCCATGTTGATGCGCGTGATGGATCTGATCATGTCGATCCCGAGCCTCGTGCTCGCCATTCTCGTCGTATCGATTTTAGGCCCAAGCCTGACCAACACGATTGTCGCGGTCTCGGTGGTTTACTTGCCGAATTATGTCCGCTTGGTGCGCGGGTCGGCACTCGCCGAATTCGGCAAAGATTATATTATTGCCGCAAAAGTTGCTGGCGTTGGCCCCGTCCGGTTGATGTTTGTCACCGTACTGCCGAACTGCCTCGCACCTTTGATTGTACAGGCCGCTCTTGGAGTATCCAACGCCATTCTCGAAGCCGCGGCGCTCGGCTTTCTTGGCCTTGGTGCACAACCGCCCACCCCGGAATGGGGCGCGATGTTGGCCGATGCGCGTGAATTTATTCGCTCTAACCCATGGATCGTAACCCTTCCGGGCCTTGCGATCCTTGTATCGGTCGTTTCAATCAACCTGTTCGGCGATGGCTTGCGCGATGCGCTTGATCCGAAATTGAGAAGGAGCTGATTGATATGGCGCTTCTCAATATTAAAAACCTGTCGGTTTCCTTCAGTACCCGTAACGGCCAATTCAAAGCGGTGGATGGGATCGATCTGGCCGTGGAACGCGATGACGTGCTCGCTATTGTGGGCGAATCCGGTTCCGGCAAATCGGTCGCCATGTTGGCCGTAATGGGGCTCTTGCCTTGGACGGCGACGGTTACCGCCGACCGGATGGAATTTGACGGGCTTGATCTTCTCACGATCTCCGACGAGCAGCGCCGTAAAATCGTACGCCGCGACATCGCGATGATTTTTCAAGAGCCGATGACCTCGTTAAACCCCTGCTTCACGGTTGGCTTTCAAATTGGCGAGACGCTGAAAACGCATTTCGGCCTTGACAAGATGGCGCAGAAAAAGCGTTCCATTGAATTACTCGAGCAGGTTGGCATCACCGATCCAGAGAAGCGCCTTTCGGCCTATCCCCACCAGCTTTCCGGCGGCATGAGCCAACGCGTGATGATCGCAATGGCGCTTTCGTCGGAGCCCAAACTCCTGATCGCAGATGAGCCGACAACTGCGTTGGATGTTACAATTCAAGCGCAGATTTTGGACCTCTTGCTCAGGCTCAGAAACGAAACCGGAATGGGCCTTGTGCTCATAACACACGATATGGGAGTGGTGGCTGAAACGGCCGAACGCGTTGTTGTTCAATATGCCGGCCAACAGGTCGAGATGCAGAATACGCGCGGCCTGTTCCGTGATCCGCATCATCCTTACACTGCCGCATTGTTGGCGGCATTACCGGAGCGGGCAACGGGCCGCGTACTGCCGTCCATCCCCGGTGTCGTGCCCGGCCAATTTGATCGGTTGAAAGGCTGCATGTTCGCGCCGCGCTGCGCCTTTGCCAATGAGCGTTGTCACTCAGAAAAGCCAAAACGCGCCTCGAATGAAGAAGGCCGCGCCCTTTGCCATACACCACTCATTGAAGGCCGGCCTTATATCTGGGAGGGCACCCGATGAGCATTGTTCTTGAAGCCCGCGATTTGACCAGGGATTACACCGTTCGCCGCGGCATGTTTTCCCCCGATGCAACGGTGCATGCATTAGCGGGGGTCAGTTTTGATCTCGAGGCAGGGAAGACCCTCGCCGTTGTCGGCGAATCCGGTTCCGGTAAGTCCACGCTCGCGCGTTTGCTGACGATGATTGAAACACCAACGGCCGGCTCGCTTCGAATCAACGGTATTGATCTCGTTCACGCAACAAAAGCCGAACGCAAAACCCTGCGCAGCGAAGTGCAGATCGTTTTCCAAAATCCTTACGGATCGCTCAATCCCCGCCAAACAATTGGCGCGGCGCTTGAAGAGCCTTTGATCGTTAATACGACAATGGCCTCTACCGCTCGCGCCGAAGCCGTCTCCGCTATGATGGCGCGCGTTGGCTTGCGGCCGGAATTCCGCGATCGCTATCCGCATATGTTCTCAGGCGGGCAACGCCAGCGCATTGCCATTGCGCGTGCACTGATGCTTCGCCCCAAAATATTGGTGCTGGATGAACCTGTCTCGGCGCTTGATGTGTCGATCCGCGCACAGGTGCTAAATCTTTTGGCTGAACTGCAAGAGGAGTTCGGCCTTGCCTATCTCTTTATCAGCCATGATCTGTCGGTTGTACGGCACATCGCTGATCGCGTGATGGTCATCTATCTCGGCCATGCGGTTGAAACTGCAACACGCGAGCAGCTTTTTTCGTCGCCGCAACACCCTTACACAAAAGCGCTTTTATCGGCGACGCCAGTGGCCGATCCCGATGCCAAGAAAGAGCGCATCGTGTTGCAAGGCGAATTACCCTCGCCTTTTGATCCGCCTTCGGGATGCCCTTTCCATCCGCGTTGCCCGCAAGCGTTTGATCGTTGCAAGGCAGAGGCACCACCGATTGAAATCAAACATGGCCGCGATGTCGCGTGCTGGGCTGTCGAATAAACAAGCACCAAAGGAGCATCTCTCATGCGAATTAGCGATATGAACTGGATGCAAGTGGAAGACTATTTGAAGCGCGACGATCGCGCGATCGTGCCATTAGGCTCCACCGAACAACACGCCTTTTTAAGCCTCTCGGTCGACTCCATTCTCTCCGAAAAAGTAGCGCTTGATGCGGCTGAGCCGCTGGGCATTCCGGTATTTCCGGTTCAGGCTTACGGGATTACGCCCTACTTCATGGCGTTCCCGGGCTCTGTGTCGTTGAAGCTCTCGACCTACGCGGCTTTGATCACCGATATTCTCGATTCGCTCTATGCGGCAGGCTTTCGCCGAATTTTTCTGTGCAATGGACATGGCGGTAATTCGCCCGCGCAAACGGCTGCGATTGAATGGATGGGACGCAATCCCGGTTCCGCCGTTCGGTTTCATAATTGGTGGAACGCGCCAAAGACATTTGCCAAAGTGCAAGAGATCGACAAAGTCGCCTCGCACGCCTCCTGGATGGAAAACTTTCCTTGGACGCGCTTGCCCAATATTCGTGGTCCAGAACTCCAAAAGCCGATGACAGATTTGGAGACGATGCGTCTCAAAGATCCGGCAGGTGTTCGCAAGATGCTGGGCGATGGCAATTTCGGTGGCGTTTATCACAAAAGTGACGAAGAGATGCTGGCGCTTTGGCAGATTGCGGTTGAAGAAACCCGCGCGCTGATGGAAGGCCCTTGGGCGTGAACGGCGGTAACGACCCAATCGTCGTTTGGGGTGCTGGAGCAATTGGCGGCGCCATTGGTGCGTTTTTTGTCCGCGCAGGGCATGACGTTTTGTTCGTCGATCAAGACGCGGCCCATGTCGAAGCGATGAACCGCGACGGGCTTATCATTGAAGGGCCGATTGATCAGTTCACGGTGAAGGTTCGCGCGGTTACGCCATCCCAAGTGGAAGGCACCTTCTCCCGGGTGCTCCTGTGCGTCAAAGCCCACCACACCGAGGGCGCTACGCGCCAAATTGCGCCACTTCTGGCAGAAGACGGGTATATTGCGTCCTATCAAAACGGGCTCAATGAATTGGTGATTGCCGATATCGTGGGCCGCGAAAGAACTATCGGAGCGTTTTTGAATTTCGGCGGTGATTATATGTCACCCGGCGTTATTCAATTGAGCGGGCGCGGCGCTGTTGTACTCGGCGAACTGGACGGCACAATGAGCGACAGGCTCAAAGCGCTGCATGAACTAATGCTGATTTTTGATCCCAACGCGGTCATGACCGATCACATTTTCGGGTTTCTCTGGGGCAAACTCGGCTATGGCTCATTGCTCTTTGCGACCGCTCTCACCAATGCCTCGATTTGCGACTCGCTTGCCGCAGAAGATGCCCGTCCCTTGCTCCGCAACATCGCGCGCGAAGCGACCTCTGTTGCATTAAAGCTCGGCTATGAACCGCTTGGCTTTAACGGCTATGTGCCCAAAGCCTTTACGCCAGAAGCGTCAGAGGCCGAAGCTAACGCATCCTTCGATGCGATGGTCACGCATAATGCGAAGTCGATCAAAACCCATTCCGGCATCTGGCGTGATCTTGCAATCCGTAAACGCAAGACGGAAGTCGACGCACAACTAGGCCCTATCGTTGAACAAGGAGCTAAGTTGGGTATTCCGACACCACTCGTCGCAGGCATGATCGCGATGATCCACGAGATTGAAGACGGCAAGAGGCAACTTGACTGGGCCAATCTGGCCGAGCTTGCTAAAGCCCATTAAAGGAACACCGCCATGCTCATCAATTTTTCTGGCAAACGGGCACTTGTCACGGGGGCTGCACACGGCATTGGCCGCGCGATCGCGTTTGCGTTAGCCCGCGATGGCGCCCATGTGACGGGCGTTGACAACCGCGCCGTCGAACCAACCGAGAACGGTGTTACGATTACGGCGCATAGCTGCGACCTGACCAAACGCGCAGCGATTGATGAACTCGTCAATACCAAAGGCCCCTTCGAAATACTGGTTCACAGCGCAGGTGGCGTCTGCGGGCAAGTGGGGCGTCCTTTGGAAGAGATTTCCGAAGACGACTGGGATGCGATCGTCAACATTAATATGAAGGCTGGATTTTTACTCTCGCAAGCGGTTGCACCGCATATGAAAAGCCACGGCTTTGGCAGGATTATCCTGATTTCATCGGGTGCAGGATTGGGCGTGAGCCTCACCGGCATTCAAGCCTATGCGTCTGCTAAAGCGGGCGAGATTGGCTTGACCCGCCAATTGGGCCATGAGCTTGGAAAATTCGGCATCACGGTGAACAGCGTGGCACCCGGCTTTGTGCGCTCTAACCCCACAACGGAGCGGCAATGGGAAAGCTATGGCGCGGAGGGCCAAAAAGCGATGCTCGAGCGCATCGCCACACGGCGGCTTGGCAAGGTCGATGATATTGTCGCTGCCACGTTGTTTTTCGCGAGCGAGCAAGCCGAATGGATTACCGGCCAAACGCTCTCGGTGGACGGTGGCAAATGAGCGATCCTTGGCATTCTGCATCGATTGAAAAACGCCTCTTGGGCGATATGCCGAAGCATATTGAAACGCTCAAAGCGTTTGTTTCCATTCCAAGCGTCTCAACCGATCCCGCCTATAAAGACGGCATTCTCAAAGCGAGCGAATTTGTTGCAGCTCAATTGACGGCGGCAGGATTAAACGAAGTCGCTATTTTACCAACGGCTGGTCATCCCGTGGTTACCGCCGCTTGGCGCGGTGCACCGGGTGCGCCAACAGTTCTGGTATATGGCCATTACGATGTGCAACCGCCTGATCCGATCAGCGCGTGGAAATCGTCACCCTTCGTACCCGATATCCGCGATGGCAGGCTTTACGCCCGCGGCGTGTCGGATGACAAAGGTCCGATGCTGATCCCGATTGCGGTCACCGCCGCCTATCTGGCCGAGCAAGGCGCGCTTCCGGTCAATATGGTGTTTTTATTTGAGGGCGAAGAAGAAGTATCGAGCGCCCATCTCGAAGATTTTGTCCGCGACCACAAAGCGATGCTCAAAGCCGATTTCGCACTTTCGGCGGATGGTGCTCAATGGCGCGCCGATCTGCCAAGCGTTACGGTCGCAAGCCGTGGCATTTGCGCACTTGAAGTGACGGTTCGTGGCCCGGGCAAGGATTTACATTCAGGACGCCACGGCGGATCGGTCGCCAACCCCATTCAGGCGCTTGTTGCTCTTTTAGCAAAGCTGCACACACCATTAGGTGCTATTGCCGTGCCGGGTTTCTATGACGGACTCGATCCGGTTCATCCCGACGAAGTGAAGGCCATCGCCGCTATTCCGTTTGATGAATCAGCCTATCTTCAAGAAGTAGGCGCACCTGCAGGCGCAGGCGAAGCGGGCTATACATTGTTGCAACGCAATTGGATAAGACCCACGCTCGAATATAACGGCATTGTCGGCGGTTATACCGGCCCGGGCAAAAAAACCGTCATTCCATCGGAAGCGTCGGCTAAAATTTCCTGCCGCTTGGTGCCGGGCCAAGACCCCGATCGGATTGTAGCCCTGCTCGCTAACTTTCTTGAAGCCAACGCGCCACAGGGAACCACCGTCAGCGTCAAACGCGAGACCGGCGGCACGCCTGCTTATGCGGTGACCCATAACCACCCCGCGCTCGTTCTCTCGGAGGATGTGCTTGAATCCGTCCTCGACCGTCGCCCGGTCCGTGTGCGCATGGGAGCCACCATTCCAATTGGCGACATTTTCCGCCGCGTGCTCGACATCGATACCGTCTTCTTCTCCTTTTCGACGGTGGACGAAGACTATCACGCGCCGAACGAATTCTTCCGCCTTGCAAGCTTTGAGCGCGGCATGATCGCTTGGGCACGGTATTTGGGTAAGCTAGGCGAGACGGTAAAGCAGAGATAAAGGCAACAAAGAACGAACCTACTTTTCAGCTGAAATTCGATCCGTCCAAGCCAGTAAAAGGCCTGAAACAACAAAGGTCATGTGGATTGCGACATACCAGCCAAGCTCGCGGTCGGAAATATTCTGAATATCCATAAAACTCTTTAACAGCTGGATACCCGAAATAGCGACGATCGACGCAAGCAATTTCAGTTTCAGACCCGAAAAATCGATCTTTGCCATCCATTCGGGCCAATCGGGATGATCGGCAACGTCAATCTTGGATACAAAATTTTCGTAACCTGAAAAAATCACGATCACGATCAAGGACCCCGTTAAAGTGAGATCAACCAGCGAGAGAACGCCAAGGATGACGTCTGTTCCCTTGGCATTCGGCATGATCAGCGCAAAATGAATGAGTTCTTGACCACACTGAAACAACAAGAAAGCCAGTGCCACCACAAGGCAGACATAAAAAGGGGCTAACAGCCACCGACTTGCAAACAGGAACCGTTCAAGCGCTCTTGAAACCATTTCAATTCCCCTATTCCGCCGCGACCGGCAGGCTGATCGGGCAGCTCACACCGGTACCACCCAAGCCGCAATAGCCGTTCGGGTTTTTGGCGAGATATTGCTGGTGATGCGCTTCAGCAAAATAAAAAGGTTCGGCCGGAATGATCTCCGTCGTAATCGTGCCAAAGCCTGCTTTGACAAGCTGTTCTTGATAGGCGGCTTTGGACGCCAATGCGGAGGCTTTCTGTTCCTCCGAACAATAGTAAATACCGGAACGGTAGGTGGTGCCAACATCATTGCCTTGCCGCATGCCCTGCGTCGGATCGTGCGATTCCCAGAATGTCGCCAGTAAACGATCGTAACTTACCTCAGAGGGGTCGAAGACCACCTGAACCACCTCGTTATGTCCTGTAAGCCCGGTGCAGGTTTCCTCATAGGTCGGGTTCGGCGTAATGCCTGCCGAATAACCTGCCGCCGTCACATAGACACCCGGGACCTGCCAAAACTTGCGTTCTGCGCCCCAAAAACAACCCAAACCGAACAGCGCCACCTCAAAGCCCGCCGGATAGGGCCCTTTGAGCGGATTGCCCTTCACAAAATGCGTTTTAGCGGTCGGAAGCGCCTCATCCCGCCCGGGGAGAGCCTCATCGGCGGTCGGCATCCGGGGTGACTTGCGGAAACTGAACATGGGTTGGCTCCTTCTGATCCGTTTAACCCACCCAATATAGGCGCGAAGGCCCCATCTTTGGAGTCCACCCTTGAGAGAAAATAAAGGAACACTCCAGAGAAGAGGTTGCAAGCCGCCCCGTCTCGTCTATAACCACCGCTCCATGGGTGGAAAAAGGGTCGCTAAAACCTTATGACACCGAAGACGGAGGGGTGGCCGAGTGGTTTAAGGCGCACGCCTGGAAAGTGTGTATACGGGAAACCGTATCGCGGGTTCGAATCCCGCCTCCTCCGCCATATTTATTGATCAAATAATTGAAAATATTGAAAATATTGTCTGGATGATTTTTTCAGACCATCACATAGACCATCAGTTGATTTTTTTTAGTCCTACTTTCAACGCGAATGTGCTCGCGGTTGCAATCATCAAACCCAAATTGAAGTCCGAGTGAGACGACATCCGAGGGTTGTGTATTCTGAAACCTAACTCGCTAAGCATACCCCCACCCCCATATGGACAGGCCCCCACCCCGGCGGGGCGGTCTTTTCAAGGGACCCGGCTGAAAGGTGTCTGACGTCATCACCCATGGGACAGTTTATCATGATTGCATAGTGGAGTATTTGCGGCTCATCTTTACCCCAGTTGGAGTTGAAGATGATGAAGAAAC
>Ga0114964_10000717_pt1 | contig 24877 bp, 24 predicted proteins | sample C_131016_MF_Meta_FD_92638 | JGI IMG/M metagenome (GOLD analysis project Ga0114964, IMG submission 92638) | Freshwater microbial communities from Lake Croche, Canada to study carbon cycling - C_131016_MF_MetaG | ecosystem: Environmental > Aquatic > Freshwater > Lake | place: Lake Croche, Canada...
ATGTATCTCTGCATCTCCCCACAAAGCCATCTCTTTGCAATTGATCAGAGCTTTCTGACCCTCTTGTGAACCGTCGTATGCCAAAATAATTTTTCCATACATAAAGAAACTCCTTGCTTGGTATTTATTGCAATAGGATCAACTCACTGTTTAGAATTTTTTTGAAGCTCTAATATTGCTCCTTTTAGTAGTTTTAAATTAAGGGGTAAACCCGCGCAGTAAAAGTGAGTTATTGATAAATCAGGTTAACCCTAATATATTTTTTACATAACTTCTTTATCGTTGCTTAGTTGGCAATTTCTCAATTTTCTCATCTTCAGGATTCAATATGAAATTCATCCAAGGCCTATCCGTATCGTTGATTTCTACTTTTATAGCTTCGTCTGCATTTTCTCAAACAGCCCCAGTAGCGCCTCCTGAAGTGAGAATTGGCGTTGTTACCTTCCTATCTGGTCCTGCAGCCTCACCCTTTGGAGTTCCTGCTAGAAATGCGGCTGAGTTGATGATTGAGCAATTTAACGCTGGCACAGCACCTGCACCTTACAACCAAAAAGGTTTTGGTGGGTCAAATATCAAAATGGTTCTAATTGATGAGAATGGCAGCAGTACTAGTGTTGTGACTGAATTTCGTAATCTCATACAGCGTGAAAAAGTTGATATGGTGGTCGGCTATATTTCAAGTGGTAACTGCCTAGCAATAACTCCTGTTGCAGAAGAACTTAAGACAATCACATTATTGTTTGATTGCGGAACACCTAGGATTTTTGAAGAAGGAAAAAAGGACTACGTATTCCGTGCTTCAAATCATGCTACCGCTGATAGTGTTGGAGCTGCTCTCTACTTAAATTCTTTGAAGATTAAAGCCAAAAATTATGGAGGTATCAACCAAAATTATGCTTGGGGTCAAGACTCATGGAAAGACTTTGATGGTTCCATGAAGGTTTTATTTCCAGGCTCAAGCGTTACTACCTCACAAATGCCTAAGCTTTTTGCCGGACAGTACAGTGGTGAAATTTCAGCATTGCTGTCAAGCAAGTCTGAAGTAATTCACACCAGCCTTTGGGGGGGGGATTTAGAGGCATTTATCCTGCAATCTGCACCGCGAGGACTCTACAAATCAAGCTCTGTTATTTTGACAACTGGTGAAACTGCGATGTTCCGCCTAGCCAATAAAATTCCAGATGGCACCATCATAGGGGCTCGTGGTCCTTATGGAGTTTTGGCTCCAAAGTCACCTTTAAATGATTGGTATCGTGCTACTTTTACCGATCGATACAACACAGCACCTAACTACACTTCTTATCAAATGACGCAATCCATCATGTCAGCTAAATTAGCCTGGGAAAAAGCGCAGGCTGCTAACAATGGTGCTCGACCAACAGCTGAACAGGTCGCTGCAGCTATGCGAGGCTCAACTGTTGAGGGCCCAGGCGGTGTTCATAAATTTGCACTTAGCAATGGTCATCAAGCTGTTTCTGAAACGGCTTACGGTCGGAGTAAGCTTGTAAAAGGTGCAATGACTTTAGTTGATGTCAAGCGCTTTACGGCAGATCAAGTTATGCCTCCTGACGGTATTAAAAGTGAAGACTGGATTGCAAAAGGCTTTAAAAAGTAACTCATTTCATATGAAAGATAGTTGATATCTATTCATTTGTAATCCACAGTTAATTTATGGACCAGTTTCTGGTTGTATTTGTAGACGGTATCAATTACGCTGCTTGGCTGTTTTTGTCTGCCGTAGGGCTGACTCTGATCTACGGGGTCATGAAAATTGTCAATGTAGCCCATGGAAGCTTTTATTCTTTAGGGGCATATGTATCAGCCACGGTTGTAGGTCTATGGTTTAGGTATGGTTTTGATCCATACCTGTCATATTTGGCACTTTTTGTAGCTGCTCTTCTTGCCGGCTTTGTAGTTGGCCCGCCTATCGAGCGGTTTTTATTGCGTTACCAATATGACAAAGATGAGGTGGTCATCTTACTGATCACTTATGGATTGTTTTTAATATTAGAAGACGTAATTAAACTGATATGGGGAGTTGATCCGTATTTTGTTTCAGAACCATACGAGTTACTAGGCAACTTTGAGTTTGCATCTATGACTTATCCCAGTTATTACATTCTCATGGTTGTATTGGCTTTGTTGGTTGGTCTTACCCTGATGTTTGTACTTAAAAAGACCCAATTTGGCCGTATGCTCATTAGTGTCATACACGACCGAGAAATAAGTTCCGCTATGGGGATCAATGTTGGGAAAATTTTTATACTTACTTTCGGTGCTGGATGTTCTTTAGCTGCGCTTGCTGGAGCTTTTACTGCTCCAACTATTTCTGTAACTCCCGGTCTAGGTGTTGAAGTAATTGTTTTGTCTTTTGCGGTAGTGGTGACTGGTGGATTAGGAAGTATGGCGGGGGTAGCGTTGGCGTCCATCATCATGGGTCTGGTGAGAGCATTTTGTATTCACTTTGCTCCAGAGCTAGAACTGTTCGTTATTTTTAGCGTAATGGCCTTGGTTTTGTCATTTCGGCCGAGAGGTTTGTTTAGCTTGGCAGAGTCTCGCAAGATATGACTCAACAGATCTCATTGAAAAAGCTGACGCTACTTGCTCTACCCCTTTTGGTAGCAAGTCCGTGGATGCCTCAGTGGATGCTTTTTATGGTGACTATTGCAATGGCTAATGGACTAGTTGGCCTTGGATTGATGCTTTTTTTGCGTGCTGGACTTGTTTCTTTCGGGCAAGCTTTATATTTTTGTGTAGGTGCCTACACAACTGGGCTGATAAGTCACTTTTTTAAATTTAATGAGGTTCTTATCCTTCTTCTTTTAAGTGCACTCGCATCTGGAGTGTTAGCGTTTGCTTTGGGATTCTTGCTAGCTAAATACAGGGCTATCTTTTTTGGATTGTTATCACTTGCATTTTCTATGATCTTGTATGGTTTATTAGCCAAATCAGAGGCTCTGGGATCTACGGATGGCTTTAATATTCCCGCAGTAACTTTAATGGGTTGGTTGCCACCTAGTGATTTGGTACGCGTAAGTATTTTGTGGGTAGCTTTTATAACTGTAGGTATTTGTTTGATCTTTATCAATGGCCTGATAAGAAGCCCACGTGGTCTCTTGTTGACCGCAATAAGAGACAATGAAATAAGAACAGAGTACATGGGCGGATCTGCCCGCAAAACGATCCATTTAATCTATGTAATCGCGGGTGTCCTAGCCGGTCTTGGTGGTGCAATTGCTGCAATTGCAGTGGGACACATAGACCCGACCATGGCATTTTGGACAACCTCTGGAGAATTTATTTTCATCACTATTCTTGGAGGTATTGGCAGCGTACTGGCTCCATTTCTTGGTGCTTTAGTATTTGGAGTTATTCATACATTAGCTTTTTCAAACTCACCCAATACTTGGCAACTTCTTATTGGAAGCACTCTTATTTTTGTGATACTACTTTTGCCAGACGGCTTATGGTCATTAACCAGTAAGTTTAAAAGAGTCAAATAATGAGTAATCCAACCCTGTTAAAAGTCAGTGGGGTAAATAAGACATTCGGTGCTGTAACTGCGGCTTCAGATATAAATGTTTCTGTGCTGAAAGGTGAATGTATTGGTTTAATTGGTACCAATGGTGCAGGAAAAACTACTTTTGTAAATTTGGTGACAGGCTATTTAAAGCCTGACACTGGGGTTATTTTGTATGAAGGCAATGATATTACTTCATTGCCTTCAAGAGAAATTACGCGCTTAGGTATCTGTCGATCGTTTCAAATACCTCAGCTTTACAACACATTAACTGCTCTTGAAAATATAGAAGTCAGTTATGGAATAGTTTCTCTATCAGCTCATAAAGAAAGCCTGTTTACAAAAACCGAATCCATGATTCCTGGGTACGGGAAAAATATTCGTCAATTGGCAGAAGAGTCTCTTGAACGCTTTGGCTTGACTGCGTACCGAGATAAATTAACACGCGTCCTACCAGGGGGAGTCCGTAAATTACTTGATATTGCAATGGCAATGGCGGTTAAACCAAAAATCTTGATGCTTGATGAACCTACTAGCGGTGTATCTACAGAGGAAAAATTTGACATCATGCAAATGGTTATGAATGCTATTCGAAAAGACGGGACAACTGTTTTATTTGTTGAGCATGATATGGAAATTGTTTCTCAGCATGCTGAGCGAGTGCTTGCTTTTTATAATGGGGAAATCATTGCTGATGATGTTCCTGAGGTTGCGCTTAATGACGCAAAAGTTTTGAAATATATAGTGGGTGATAAGCACTCGTCTTCAGTCCCGACTGGAAAACAGCATGCTTAAAGTTTCCAATCTGAACGTTTCTATTCAATCTGTGGCAATTTTGAGAGATTTGTCCCTTGAAATACCAAATTCCACAATGGCTAGTTTAGTTGGACGCAATGGTGCAGGAAAAACCACTTTACTCAAAAGCATCATGGGACTACTCAGCGCTTCTTCAGGAAAAATTGCATTTGATGAACATGACTTGATCGCTCAGCCAACTCATTTGCGGAGTGGTTTAGGAATTGGTTATATGCCAGAAGATAGACGACTAATCCCAGATTTGACTGTAGAAGAAAATATCTTAGTACCAGTTTGGGCTAATAAGAACCCAGCACCTTTGTCACGGTTGGAGTATGTCTATGACCTGATACCTGAGTTAAAAGGCTTTGCAAAAAGACGTGGACAACAACTATCTGGCGGTCAACAGAAACTAGTTGCCTTAGGAAGAGCGTTGATGATAGGGACTAACTTGTTATTGCTAGATGAGCCATTTGAAGGCGTTGCTCCCGCGTTGGCACAACGCTTAGCGGAAGTAATCTCTCAACTTAAGGCTGAGGGCATGTCTGTTCTATTTTCAGAGTCAGATCTTCAATACTCTGAAAAATTAGTTCAGAATATTTTTGTAATTGATCGTGGAATTCTGAGTCACAAAAAATCAAGCTAAAAAGCCTCTAATAATCTAGCATTTTTTAAGGCAATCTTAATTTTAAAAATCTCAGATTCAGATATTTTCATCAAGGGCGGCCTCACTACAGCTCTTGGAATCTTCCCCATGATTACTAGTGCTTCTTTCATCCGGTTATGCATATCAACCCATGGATTAGCGTAGAACACATCTGCTGTGAAAGCAATCCGCTTGTGTAATTCTTTTGCCGAAGACAAGTCGTTTTTTTGAACAGCTTGAAATAATTGAGACTGAAGATCTGCTATCACAGAACCACTTCCAGATAGCAGTCCATTACACCCAAGAACCAATGAGCTTAAGAGCCAAGCACTATGTGTTGATAAAACATTGACCGGTTGTTCACGCGATTGGAGTAGTTCGATGTGTTTGTTGTGGATGTGGGGGTTAGAGATCCAATCTTTGATGGCTCGTACTTGAGGAACTTTATCCAACAGTTCAATCAAGGTTTCTAACGAATAACTTTGGGGAGAAGTGCTCGCATATTGAAAAGCTATCAATGGGAGTTCGCTAGCATTTGCTATTCTTTTGAAATGGTCAATTACCATTTCTGGTCGATGCCCCATAGTAAATGGCCCTGGAGGAAAAACTAGCAAGGCTGATGCACCGCCTTGGGCAGCGGCGGCGGCTAATCGTTCTGCTTCCAAGCTGCCCTCAGCATAAATACCATTAATGATGGGCATCTTTGCACCGACTTCATCTCGAGCAATTGCCAAAATTCTTTGTTGCTCTTCAAAAGTACAAGAGGCAACTTCTGTCGAATGCGCATTAATTGTGATGGCAGAGAGACCTGTCACTGACACTACATCTCTAAGATGCGATCTAAAAGAAATCTCATCTATGGAGAAGTCTTCCTGAAATGGCAAGATAACAGCTGGAATAACACCGTGTGGGATGTACTTAGGATAGGGATTTTTATTCATAAGAAATTCCATAATACGTTAATTGAAAAGAAGCATAAGCAATTTTTTGAACCCAATTTTTTAAAAAATTAAGTTATTTATTTATCTGTGTTAACAGTGGAGCACCGGCTATAAATGCTTCATAATTTTCAATAAATCGAACAACAGATGCGTGAATTGCTTGTGGAGATATACCTCCAACATGAGGAGTCAGAATAGCATTTTCAAATTCAAGCAATGCAGTCGGAGGCGTTGGTTCAAACTCATAAACATCTAAGGCGGCAGCCCATATACGCTTTTCTTTTAAAGCAGTTGCAACTGCGTTTGTATCGACCAAAGTCCCACGAGCAATGTTGACAAGTACGCCTTCAGGCCCAAGAGCATTCAGGACCTGTTCATTCACAATATGATAAGTTTCTTTGCCACCAGGTGCAGCAATAATTAAATAATCGCACCACTGCGCAAGACTTGTTATGTTTTCAAACCATTTATAGCCAATTTGGTAATTACGCGATCGACTGTTGTATCCGATTTCCATATCGAATCCTAGTGCGCGCTTTGCAATTTCTTTTCCTACATCGCCAAGACCAAAAATACCCATTTTTCTACCTGAAACTTGAGGTGGTCGGGGAATGTCATCTCGCCAAAGTCCATGTCGTACTCCATTATTTAAGAACGTTATTCTTCTAATAGCCGCTAGTAAAATGGCCATAGCGTGATCTGCTACAGCCTTATGGTTAGTGCCTGCAGCGTTGCATACAGGAATACCGCGTGACTTAGCGTAGTCAACTGCAACATTTTCAAAGCCAACGCCTAGAGTACATATCAACTTAAGATTAGGCATTCCATCTATTTCAGTTGGAAGCAACCCATTAGTGCCATTTGTTAAAACAAACCTAATATCTCTGCCTCGCAGGTGGATTTGTGTTTGACCGTTAGTTCTGTCAATTCCAAGCCCTTTGTTAGGTGAATAAAGAAGCTCAAAGCGTTCAGAAACAAGAACACGATGCTCTTGTGACAAATAAACCAAAACAAGTAAAGTTGGTTTCATGCAGTTTGCGTATTACTTTTAATTTTCTAAATTTAGTAACACTCAAATTAATTGGCAGTAGCACCTGCCATTTTTATCAAAATCCCCCACTTTTCAATTTCAGAAGACATTATTTTTTTAAATTCTTCTGAAGAGTTCCCAACTGGAATAGAGCCTTGCTCTATAAGTTTATTTCTAAAGGAGGGATCTTGTAATACTGTCTTGAGGGCTGTATTGAGCTTATTTACTATATCGGTAGGTGTAGCTGCAGGTGCAAAAATGCCATTCCATAATTCAATTTCATAGCCAGGTAATTTTTCAGAAACGGTGGGAATATTGGGAAGTCGCGCCGATCGAGTTTTTGTAGTCACTGCTAAAGGACGAAGTTTTCCGTTTTCAAGGAAGCCCAATACTTCAACTAAAGGGGCAAATACTGCCTGAATTTGACCACCCATAAGATCATTGTTGGCGAGTGAGCCCCCTTTGTAAGGTACATGAACCATTTCTCCGCTAGTCATTTTGTTGAAAAGAACACCAGCTAGGTGATTAGATGCACCTGCACCAGAGGACCCATAATTAATTTGTATTTTTTTATCTTTCACTATCTCAATAAATTTATCTAGTGTTTTAGCTTGGAAATCGCTATTGACCATCAATACATTTGGGATCAAGGCAATTTGTGATACCGGAGTTAAGTCTTTTTGTGGGTTGAAACCCATATCTTTATAGAGTGTTACGTTTGCAGTCATTGTGCTGGTGTTCAACATAATCGTGTAACCATCGGGAGCAGCTCGAGATACATAGGCTCCAGCAATGTTGCCTGCTGCACCTGCTTTATTGTCTACAACCACGCTTTGCCCAAGAACGACTGTTAATTTTTCTGCAAGCATTCTTGCAGTGATATCAGTACTGCCGCCTGTAGCAAATGGGACTACAAGTGTGATCGGTTTTGAAGGCCAATTACCTGTTTGAGCAAAGGCATTAAAAGCTGACAACACAAGACTAAAAATTAAAATGATAAATTTAAACTTCATGGATTCCTCAATTCTTTAAAAATATTTATGCGATAAAAAACTAATGGTGAATTGAAATTTATAAATTCTTTATATTTAACGTTGACCATCACCTATTTTTATTTCGTTAGCGCGCAAACCTCCGAGGCGTTCATGGATACGCGTACCAGTTGACATTACTAGCGTGTAAAACAACTCGTCAGGACGCGGTGCGTCCACGGTCCCAACTTCAATCGTATTGAAGTGACTCCTAACATAGCAAGCTTCTATATGGTGCATGGGGACAAGTAAGCGGGTTCCAGCTGATGCAACTACTTTTGCGGCAGGAACAATGGATTTTGCTTTAGGTAGAAAAGAGCGCATTGGCCAACCACCACCGATGTGCCAAATGGCACCATGTTCTAACTCTCCATTTAAACCTACGATTGCACCTTTTCCGTATGCTTGAATGCTATCTGCTCCACCAAGCGCTTCAATTAATTCAGGAACAAGCTCATTAGCTAATTCACTTGTTGCTTTAACGAAGGGTTGGAGATCTTCTTCGTAGCGACCCGCATACGGATTAGCCAGAACCACTGAAATAGAGCCCATTTTGATAGGGGACACTGTTGCCGGTCCACCTTCGTGATAGATAGTCTCTATGTTGAGTAATTTTTTACGAACTTTGATAAGTGACATCTCGAAATTTCCAAATAAAAAGGGTTGTTAAAAAATAGATTAGTTGATTGGTTTTTTGCCAAATTCAACACCGGCCCATTGCTCGAAATGTCGAATTGGATAAACGTTATCTTTGCTTCCATCACCTTGCGAAATTGCAAAGGCTAGGAACTGTTTAGTTGCTGGATTAACAAACATTGGAACGCTAATTTTCTCGGCTTCATCAATGCACATTTTTATGTCTTTATGTAACAACTCTGTTGTGAAACGTAAAGGGAAGCTACGATCAAGTACGCACTGTGGAATTCGTTCCATTGTTGCGAATGATCTACCGCTAGATACATTGATGACGTCAAGCATCATTTTTGAATCAAGGCCAGCTTTAACACCATAAACTAAGGCTTCACTACTAGCTACCATTGAAGTTGCGTATAAGGTGTTATTGATAATTTTCATTGTTTGACCCAAAGTTGGATCAGTACCCATATAAAAAATATTTTTCCCAATGACATGAAGTAGTGGCTCTATTTCTTTATAGGCATTTGTAGGCCCAGCTGGCATGACAGCGAGCGTACCTTTTTCAGCAGCTACTGTGCCGCCACTAACAGGTGAACTAACTAGTGCAATGTCGTGTAATTCGAGAAATGAAGAGATTTCTTGTGTGATGGATGGTCCGGTGGTTGACAGATCTAAAAGAATTCGAACTTTTTCACCTTCAGCTACTTCTTTTGCAACCTCTAAAACTATGTGTGGCATTGGTAAGCATAGTAAAACTATTTCAACTTTTGAAGCAAGCTCTTTTGTTGAAACACAAGGAATTGCGCCTCTAGTTACTAAACGATCTCTTGCCTCAGTACTCTTGTCATGAACAAATAATTTATGTCCTGCCGCAAGTAACCGTGTTCCAAAGTGAACCCCAATATTTCCTAGTCCAATCAATCCAATGTCCATAGTTCGCTACCTCTTTTTTTTACAACTCGGAATGTGTTGTTGATATCGGTGAACTATACAATTTAGTTTGTTGAATTGGGGGATTCATCAAACTTGGAATAGCTTGGGTTTTAAGTTCTTAATTAATCTGGGGGTTTCTACTTAATTAGAGAGGAATGGTTTGCCAAAAAGTAGATTAGTATTAACGTCAATTAACGCCTTCGATCTCTTTACGATTTGTCAAATTTTTTAATTTTTTTGCGAAATAGCCTAAAAGGTAATCATGAATTCTTCATCTAAACATGAAAATATTTTCAGTAAATGGTTGTTGAAATTTGAGAAAGCTATAGACTCTCCTGAGTTGATTAATTTATCAATGCTACTGGAGACGGATTCAGATTGGCGAGATTTGCTGGCATTTACAGGTACTGTGACAACAGTTAGTAACTCTGATTTTATTTCTCAAAAATTGATACAAAGCGTATCTTCAATCAAAGCTTTTAATTTCGCGATAGATACCAGATTTACTCCACCGATTGAAGTGCTTCGCGCCGGTGAAAAATACATAGAAGGCTTCTTCAAATTTGAAACAACACAAGCTTTTTGTAATGGAGTATTGAGGTTCAAGATAAGCTCAGTTCAAAACAACGAAATTCGTGCTTCAACATTGTTTACTTGCATCGATCAATTAAAAATGCATCCTGAAACTATCAATAAACTTCGACCCCATGGCAATTCTTACTCCCGAGATTTCACTGGCCCCAACTGGCTTGATAACCGTTTAAAGGATGCGGCGTATCTTGATCGTGATCCGGAAGTTCTTATTGTTGGCATGGGTCATGCCGGGTTGTCGACGGCGGCGCGTTTGAATCAAATTGGTATTGATACGCTTGTAATCGATAGACAAAAAAGAGTAGGGGATAACTGGCGAAAGCGCTACCATGCTTTGACCTTACATAATCAAGTACACACTAATCATTTGCCGTACATGCTTTTTCCTCCGAATTGGCCTAAGTACATTCCAAAAGATAAGCTCGGTAATTGGTTTGAAGCGTATGCAGAGTCGATGGAAATAAATCATTGGCTTGAAACTGAGTTAATTCAAGCGAAGTACGATAAAGCGAATTCGGTTTGGAACGTTCAAGTTAAACAATCTGGTGAACGAATTCGTCATATCAATGTGAAGCATATTGTCATGGCAACTAGTGCTAGCGATGTGCCAAATTTACCTGTTATAAATGGACTAGAAAATTTCAAAGGTGATGTTATTCACTCTAGTGAGTACTCGAATCCAGGAATGTGGAAAGGTAAACGCGTAGCGGTATTTGGTACAGGAACCAGCGGGCATGATATTTCTCAAGACCTTTACTCTAACGGTATTTCCGTTTCCTTGATTCAAAGAAGTCCTACCTTGGTTTTGAACATAGAACCAAGTGGGCAGCTGCCGTATGAGTTATATAGCGAAGATCGAACTCTTGAAGAATGTGATCTGGTTGTGACTTCTACGCCTTTGAAATTGCTTGAGAGGGCTCATAAAATTCTCGCGCAACGCGCTCGTGACCTAGATAAAGATTTAATACGAAGATTAGAAGATGTTGGATTTCAAATTAACCATACATACGAAAAGGGCTGGCAATTTCTGTACCTTGAGCGTGGGGGTGGTTATTATTTCAACGTAGGTTGCTCTGAGCTTATTGCTGAAAAGAAAATCCCCGTTTTGTCTTTTAATGAAATTGAATCTTTTTATTCAAAAGGAATTATCCTAAAGAATAAATCGCAACTTGAATTTGATTCAATTGTTTTGGCTACAGGCTATAAAGGTCAAAAATACACAGTAGAAAAATACTTTGGTAAAGAAATATCTGAGAGCATTGGGGAAGTATGGGGATTTGATAAAGAAAGGCAGGAGTTAAACAATATGTGGTGCGAAACAAAACAACCTGGTCTTTGGTTCACCGCTGGTAGCTTTGCTCAATGTCGTATTTATTCTAAGTACCTAGCTATACAAATAAAAAATTCTCTTTCGGGTAAGTCTCTCAACTAATTTGAACTAACCTAACTGAGACTTTTAAAATTTACCTAATTTCAAAAAGATCTTAGAAACTTATGATGACATTTACTTTCGCTTTGTTATGCGTTTAAATATCTGGCTGGCATAGCCAAAACACAATTCATGATCAAGTTAGAAAGTGATGTGCTTGTTATTGGCTCTGGCGGCGCTGGTATGGTAATCCTCCCCTTTCAGTATGCAGGTTTTCGTGCTAACAAAAAAAGTACAGAACCCGAAGCAGCAATCAAAGCTAAAATTGTGAAACCGGTTTTGTAATCACCTGTCATGTCGGCTAAAACGCCGGCAACTAAAGGCCCTGCGATTTGGCCAAATGCAATGATGGCGGCCGACAATCCCAAAATCATGCCAATAGAGTTTCGGCCAAAATAGTCAGCACGTATTGCTTGCATGAACGGTCCACGCAAGCCCCAAGCTACTCCGTGAAAAATAGCGAACGCTGCAATTTCAAGAGGATGGGTTGCATAGGTAAGCATCAAAAGGCCCATGGCATGCAAAAGCATACACATAGCTGCGACTTTGCGCTTCTCAAATGTGTCTCCAATAGCAGCCCCAAGTAAGACACCTCCTAATTGCGCAACTGTCATAAGCAAGATAGCCAGCGAAGCTTGCGCCACACTGTAACCAAGGCCTTCTTTTAAGTGGGTAATAGCATGCACATTGACAGCAGTTACCACCAACAAAGCAAACCCATGCCCCAAGCCTAATAACCAAAATGCGCTAGTTTTCAATGCTTGTCTGGCAGTAAATTCAACTTGGATAAAGCCACTCACGTTGGTATTGTTACTTTCTTGAAGCAAGGGTTTCGGCTCTCCGTCCACCGTAAGCCCCATGTCTGCGGGGCGACTTTTAATGAACCCAGCCAGCGGAATGCCCATCATTAATGCAAGTACACCTGATACCAAAGCAGTGGTTCGCCATCCGAAGTTTTGAATGGATAAAGCAACCAGTGGTACCGCTAAACCTCCTAGGGCAATACCCATACTCATAATAGACAAAGCACGCGCGCGATAACGCTCAAACCATTGAATTAAACAAACGGATAATGGAAAATATCCCGTCATACTAGCCCCAATGGCCATCAGCACAGAACTTATATAAAACCCCAGCAAGGTTTCAATCTGGCTAAATAATAAAAATCCCGAGCCAAAAAATACAACACCTAAGCGAACCATATTTTGCGATCCAAATCGATCAATAATCCAACCGAGGGCAGGGCCAATAATGGCTGCTTCAACGGATTGCATAGCTGCAGCGCCAGAGAGAGCAGTTTTGCTCCATCCTTCTTCATAAGCAAGGATAGCCACATACGCACCAAATGATTGGGTTAGAAAAGCTGAGAGAATAAATTGCAGAGAACAAGCTGCAGCGGCTATGCGCCAACCATAGAAAATTTTCAAATTAAATTATTTTCTGCATAGATGTAAAGCATCTTAATTGAGTAATTATTTATATAGTTATCTAATCAACACGCGCTCCTGAATCGCGTACTAATTTAGACCATTTTCCCAATTCAGCCAGTGAAAATTCGGTAAATTCTTTGCCATTCATTGTTGTAATGATCATGCCTTGACTGATAAATTTTTCTCGATTACTTGGATCATTCATCACCACCATCGAGGCTTGGTATAACTTTTCAACTATTTCACTAGGTATCCCTGCAGGACCACTCAGACCCCACCAAGGACGAAGGTCATAACCAGGAACACTGTCAGCGATAGGCGGAACCTCCGGAGCAATAGGACTTCTATCTTTAGTTGCGACACCTAAAGCACGCAACCTACTGGATTTGACATACTGATAGATAACTGGCACATGGTAAAAAGTCATAGAAACTTCACCAGATAACAAATCATTGAAGCCTTGCGAAATATTTTTGTAAGGTATGTGACGAATGTCTATTCCCGCCATAGTCTTGAGTAGCTCTCCGCACATATGTGGAGATGTTCCTGATCCTGCAGAAATATAAGTCAATTTGCCAGGGTTCGCCTTTGCATATTGAATCAGTTCAGCCATATTTTGCGCAGGAATTTTGGGATTGATTACCAGCATATTGGGCGCAGAAACCAGTAAAGCGATATTGGTGAAATCTTTAATCGGATCAAAAGGTACTTTGCCGTAAAGGGCTGGATTGGTAGCGTGGGTTGCACTGGTCGAAAAAGTTAGCGTATAGCCGTCAGGGGCAGATCTAGCGGTGCTTTCTGCAGAAATGTTTCCACCAGCACCTGTTTTATTCTCGACAATGAAGTTTTGACCAAGCACTTCACCAAGCTTTTGGGTGAAGATTCTTGCGATTACGTCTGTCGCCGTCCCTGCTGAATAAGGCACATAGAACTTAATCGGCTTGTTAGGATAGCTTTGTGCTTGCGATTTAGCTTGTGGAAGAATCGCCATTAAAGCTGTAGCGGCCAAGGTGCTACGTCTTTGTTTTGAAAAAGGGGTGAGAGTTTTCATATTTTTAACAAATCCAATCAGCTTTTAACTACTTTAATCTTGTAGTTGTTTTAACAATTCTCAATCTTTGCCTAAAAAAACAACAAATGAATATAGGAAAACCCTGAATAAGACATTTAAAGATAATTAAACTGGCTTGAATACCCAGTAAATACTCGGAGTTAGTCTATGACCATAACATTCAAAAAGCTTCACCCCACTTTTATGGCAGAAGTCAGCCCTATTGATTTACGTAAAGTTCACGATGCGGCCAGCCTTGCTCAACTACGAGATGGAATGACTGAATTTGGTGTGCTAGTGTTTAAACGGCAAGAGTTTTCTCCGCAAGATCAAATTGATTTTGCACAGCGCTTTGATGGACAACTTCATTCGAAAACGTCTTCATCTGTATTAACTAAAAATCGTTACGGTAATGAGGCGCTTACTGATATTTCTAACGTCGGTCAAGACGGTGAAATCATGGCTGCAGAAGATCGCCGTCGTATGAATGGAATTAGCAACCGTATTTGGCATACCGATGCTTCTTTTGAAGACCCTGCTGGACGTTACTCCATGTTGTACGCGCGAAATATTCCTTCTGTACGAGCTGACACGGAATTTGCAGATATGCGCGCTGCTTATGAAGCCCTAGATGATGAAATGAAATCCGTAATTGCCAACTTACGTGCATATCATTCCATTGTTTATTCGCGTCATACGATGGGCTTCGATTTTTCTGAAGAAGAAAAAGCTAAATTGCCTGGAGCCATACACCCACTGGTGCGAACTATCAAAGGTTCTGCGCGCAAATCACTTTATCTAGCTTCTCATGCGGAACGTGTCGTTGAGTGGCCCGTTCCTGAGGGGCGGTTATTGATAAAAGATTTAATCGAACATGCTACCCATCCGCAATTTTTGCATCAGCATGAATGGGCTGTCGGTGATTTGGTAATTTGGGATAACCGAACAACTATGCACAGAGGCAGGCCTTTTAATGACAAAAAATTTAAGCGCGAACTCATAAGAGTAACAACTTTAGACATTTTCAATGGGTAATAAGCCACTCATGAACCCAAGTCATTCTGGTGAATCAGCCTTAAAGCTTGCGGCCTTAACAGGCATTCGTGTGCTTGACCTTTCTCGCGTTTTGGCTGGTCCTTGGGCGAGTCAAACACTGGGAGATTTGGGTGCAGAAATTATCAAAGTGGAACGACCCCAAACAGGAGACGATACGCGCTCCTGGGGTCCGCCCTACCTAAAAGATGGACAAGGCAAGCCAACTTCGGATGCTGCTTATTACCTTTGTACGAACCGCAATAAGAAATCTATCGCTATTGACATAGCAACGCCTAGCGGCCAGTCGCTCGTTCGAGACTTAGCCAAGCAATGCGATGTAGTGATTGAGAATTTCAAAGTGGGTAGTTTGCAGCAATATGGCCTTGACTATCAGAGCTTGCGAGTAATCAATCCGCGACTCATTTATTGTTCTATCACTGGCTTTGGCCATACAGGCCCCTATGCGCAACGAGCTGGTTATGACTTTCTTATCCAAGGAATGGGTGGACTGATGAGCATCACAGGCCATCCCGAGGGGAGTCCAGGTGCAGGCCCCATCAAAGTGGGCGTTGCTCTGACCGACATTCTGACTGGGCTTTATGCCAGCACCAGCATTTTGGCCGCCATCCAAGCGCGCCACCTTAGCGGAGAAGGTCAACACATCGACTTAGCACTTCTGGATGTGGGGGTGGCATGCTTGGCTAATCAGTCTATGAACTACCTTCATGGTGATCAAATTCCAAAGCGTATGGGGAATGCGCACCCCAATACCGTTCCGTACCAAGACTTTCCAACTGCTGATGGCCATATGATTTTGGCGATAGGTAACGACGGACAGTTTGCACGTTTTTGTAACGCCTGCGGTCACCCAGAGTTAAGCCAAGACGAAAGCTATCGCACCAACACCGCAAGATTGGCAAATCGTATATCTTTGATTGACACAATGCGCAAAATTACCAGCATGCGCACTACAAGTGTGTGGGTAGAGTTGTTAGAGTCTGCGGGAGTGCCTTGCGGCCCTATCAACACCATCGCGGCTGTTTTTGCTGACCCACAAGTCAAATCCCGTGAAATGCAAATTGCTATGGACCATGTGAAGGCTGGGCCAATTGCCTTAGTAGCCAGTCCTATCCGTCTTTCAGAAACACCTGTGCAATACCGCTATGCTCCACCCACATTAGGCCAACATACGCGCGAGATATTGAGAGATTATTTGCAATTAACAGACGAAGTAATGGATGAACTATTTCTGCAAGGAGTACTGGCATGAGTCGGCTCAACTCCCTTGATGCGCAATCGATTCCCGCCGAAGATGAGGCCTTACGTGCAGTTGTACGAAAGTTCTTGGCGGACACTGTAAAAAATATTCCACCTCATATACGTGCGCGATCTTGGGCTGGTTATTCGCCAGAGTTCAGCCGACAACTTGGGCAACAGGGTTGGTTGGGCATCACTTTACCCAAAGCATATGGTGGTGGTGGTCGAAGTGCTTATGCGCGTTATGTATTGGTTGAAGAATTTCTAAATTTTGGTGCTCCGGTTGGGTCACATTGGATTGCCGATCGACAAAGTGGCCCGCTGATTTTGAAATACGGAACCGAGGCGCAAAAAATACGTTATCTGCCTGCGATCTGTCAAGGCAATGCGTTCTTTTGCATTGGTATGAGTGAGCCAAACTCTGGTTCAGACTTGGCTAGTGTTCGAACGCATGCCACACGCAATGAAGATGGCTGGCTTCTCAACGGACAAAAGATCTGGACGACCAATGCGCACCATTGCCATTTTATGATTGCTTTAGTTCGAACCAGCGGTGAAGCTACTGATCGTCAAAAAGGGTTGTCGCAACTGATTGTCGACTTATCTCTTCCGGGGATAACGATCCGACCTATTACTGATCTATCAGGAGACAGCCACTTTTGCGAAGTTTTTTTTGACAACGTTCAACTCTCACCAGATGCATTGATCGGAGCAGAGGGCGATGGGTGGGATCAAGTCATCGCAGAATTAGCCTTTGAACGCAGTGGCCCAGAGCGCTTGTACTCCAGCATCGTCTTATTTGATGAGTGGCTTGCCTATATTCGCACACCGCAGGGACATACGCCCCAAGCGCAACGACTTGCAGGAAAAATTGTCTCTCAACTTGCACCTTTACGCGCCATGTCAATTGCTATCACTGAGCAACTCGTGCGCGGTGAAAGTCCTGTGATTGAGGCGGCTTTAGTAAAAGACTTAGGAACGGGTGTTGAGCAGTACATCCCAAGCGCTATTGCAGATGATTTGTACTCGCGAAATAGTTCTGAGATACCTTTAGAACTTTTGCGAACACTCAATTATGTGACGCAAGTTGCGCCTAGTTATTCTTTACGGGGGGGCACGCGTGACATTTTGCGCGGCATGATCGCTCGCGGTCTAGGTTTGCGCTGAGCAGTATGTACTCGAAGATGGGAAATTTATGAGCAATCTATTTACAGACGCGTTGCGTCAAATCCTCGCTGACCATTGCTCAACGGATGTGGTGCGTCAAATAGAGATACAGCCTGACCCGCATACATTGTGGGACCAACTTGATGAAAGTGGCTTTGCCAATGTGTTGCTTGCAGAATCCAATGGAGGCGCAGGCTTGTCGTTGCGCGAACTCTTTCCATTACTTGAACTTTGTGGCCAATATGCTTTACCGCTTCCCTTTGGAGAGACCATCATGGGGCGAGCCCTACTTAGTGCGGCAAACATCAACTGTCCTAAAGGATTGATCAGTTTGTCGCAAGCTCGGATGGTCAATGGAGTTATGCAATGTAATGCTGTGCGCGGCGGATCAGTCAGCCAACACGTTCTTGTTTGTTTTGATGGTGAGATACGGTTACTCTCTTCATTGCAAGCGCAACGCACGCCAGATATATGGTCAATGGACGCCACATTAATGTGGAGTCACGAGCAATGGAAGCAGGCGCCAATCATTAGTAGTGCTGGAAATTTGCTGGAAATCCAAGCGGCAGTTTGCTCGGCATATATATCTGGCGCTTTGACACATGTACTGGATACAACATTGCAATACGCAGGTGAGCGTCGGCAATTTGGTCAACCTATTGCAAAATTTCAGGCAATACAACACCAACTCAGTGTGATGGCTGAGCATTGTTTTGCTGCGCGTATGGCGGCGCAAATGTGTTTTCAGGTGCAACAACTTCCGCTTGAACCCTTGCGCGTGGCAGTTGCCAAAGCCCGAACTAGCGAGGCCGCATTAGAAGTTGCTTCCCTAAGCCATTCGGTGCATGGCGCTATTGGATTCACGGCCGAATACGATTTGCAAATCTACACACGGCGTTTGCACGCATGGCGCCAAACAGCAGGCTCTGAATCGTATTGGCATGATGTGGCAGGCGCATATGTAACCCATAGCAAGGACACGTCACTCGATATATTGCGTAGCGCTACCGACTTCATAACAACTTAGAAAATATAAAAATCACATGGCCTCATTTTTAAAAACTCAGCGCGATGGCGCTATTCAAATTCTCACGATGAGTCAACCCGAGACGCGTAATGCTTTGACTGGTAATACCGCAGTAGATGAGTTGGTAGCGGCTTGCAATGCTATTCGTCTTGATACATCGATTCGTGTAGTAGTGCTGACGGCAGAAGGTCCTGTGTTTAGTTCGGGTGGAAATGTGAAAGACATGCTGCGCTTTCAGAACCAGAAACTTCTTCCAGAAACAATTCGAGAAGAGTATCGCAATGGTATTCAACGACTGCCGAGAGCCTTATATAACCTAGATGTTCCCGTAATTTGCGCCATAAATGGTCCTGCTATCGGGGCTGGCCTAGACCTTACCTGCATGTGTGACATCCGGATTGCTTCTGAAAAGGCTACTTTTGCTGAAAGTTTTGTCAAAGTAGGAATCGTTCCTGGCGATGGTGGCGCGTGGCTTCTACCTCGTGCGGTAGGCATGTCAAAAGCTGCTGAGATGGCTTTTACGGGTGACTCTTTTGACGCTCAAGAAGCACTTGCATGCGGACTTGTATCAAGAGTAGTAGCGCCAGAAAAATTGATGGAAGAAGCACTAAAGCTTGCAAACAAAATTGCCGCTAATCCAGGAGGCGTCCTGCGAATGACCAAGCGACTTTTACGCGAAGGTGAAAGAAGTACTTTGGATTCACTGTTAGAAATATCCGCTGGATATCAAGCAATTGCGCACATGACGCCTGATCACCACGAGGCAGTCAATGCTTTCATTGAAAAAAGACCGCCTAAGTTTTCATAGCTGACGGTAGCTTTGAAATCGGCGGGGCCCTGCATGGGTTGGGATTGTTATCTGTCAAAACGTCTTTGCACACCAGGTGGAAAGGAAATTACTTCACAGGGGTCTAGTTCAAAAAACTCAATATTCCCATCTAACTCCCAAGAACAGCGCCACCGACCAGAAATCGGCATGAAGGTCTCATTAGTGTCGTGGTTATGCATCATGGGACCATGGCCAGGAAGTGCGTCACAAAAACCTAAGTTGAAACCTTCGTTGATTTTGATGGCAGCATTTTCGGCTGCCTGGGCTCCGACAGGCGAGATTAGAGTCGGATCTCCTTCGGATGGTTGGAAGCCAATAATATTAATGAGTGTGCGGGTTGCACTTGGGTATCGACTGTCGGGCAGTCCGCCGTCAAACCCATTTTGAAGGCAGGTCTTACTAAGTCACCATTGCCCGACGGCAGCGTGTGTGTGACAAATAGTGGTACTTGATTAGAGGAGGGGTTTTGGTTCATCTCTCCCTGGGGCTATTATGTGAGGAAAAGGAGCCAAGACATGAACCCTAGCGCGCTGACATCCCGCTTCACACAAGCCTTGCTGTGCAAACATTGGCGCTTAGCTATTGGCGCCTTGGCTTTATGCGCGGCAGCTCTGACGCAGGCCCAGAGCTTTCCCAATCAGCCTATTACGCTGTTGATTCCTTACCCACCGGGCGGCAGCGCTGACATGTTGGCCAGGCCAATGCTTGCCATGTTGCAAAAGGAGCTTGGGCAGCCCGTTGTGTTGGATTACAAAGCCGGTGCAGGCGGCACCATTGCCACGGGAATGCTGGCCCGAGCCAAACCCGATGGGTACACCATTTTGATGGTGCTGGCCGCACACGCCATCAACTCTAGCCTGTACACCAAACTCCCATACGATGCCCGCAAAGACTTTGCGCCAGTGTCCATGTTGGCCACATTACCTTTGCTATTGGCGGGGCCTTTGTCGACGCCATTTAACACCGTGCCTGAACTCATCTCTTATGGTCGGGCCAACCCGGACAAACTCACATTTGCATCAGCGGGTAATGGCAACACCAGCCACTTGGCCGGTGAAATGTTCAAGGCCGCCACAGGCGTCAAAATGCTACATATCCCTTACAAGGGCAGCAGCCCCGCAGTGGTGGCCATGCTGGGTGGTGAGGTATCGATGATGTTTGACAGTATCTCGACCTCCTTGGTACAGGTCAAAGCCGGTAAGCTCAAAGCAATTGCGGTGACCGGCGACAAACGCTCTCCGCTTCTGCCCGATGTGCCTACCGTCAAAGAATCCGGAGTGCCTTCGTTTGTGGTCAATGGTTGGTACGGCATCCTGGCCCCAGCGGGCACGCCGCCTGATGTCGTAGCCAAACTCAATCAAGCCCTGAACAAAACCGTGCGCGACGGTAAAGTGGCAGCACAGTTGACGGAATATGGTTACGACGTGGTTGGTACCAGCCCCGAAGCCTTTGGCCGCCATATTGACGCAGAGCTCTTGCGCTGGAAAGACGCCGTACAAGCTTCGGGGGCCAAGCTGGAATAAGGCCGCCCAATTTCAGCAGATCAAAGCGGGTTTTTAAGTCTTCACGCCAAGTTTAATGTCATCGTAATTAGCAAGGAAGCATCACTAGTGTCCCAACGTTGGGAGACTAGTAAAAACTGTATATGATTTATTAATAGACAGACTGGGGACTGGTGTGTATCGAAGAAGAGCTATTGCTGGGTTATTAACTGGATTGGGCACTCCAAGCTTATGGGGGCAATCTAATCATGCGCATCATGGCCATAAAACACGCCTCTTTTGGATTCAGAGCCACGCAATACTTGAGTGATTGCATAGCCGAAAACGCGTCTGATTTGTCGCTGGACCCGGAAATTTCCCGATTTTTCTTGCCCCAAGGTCAAGCGCTTCAAAAAGGAGATTTGCTGGTGCAAGGTGCCTATGCCGACACACTGAAACTGGTTGCCCAAGAAGGTGCCAGTGCTTTGTACAGCGGGGAACTCGGCCGCGCCTTTTGTGCCGATATTGCAAGTCACCAGGGCTTTTTAAGCCTCGAAGATTTACGCCGCTACAACACCCGTGATCCCGCCGCATTGCGTAGCTATTACCGCGGTTTTGAAATCATCGGTCCACCACCACCGTGCGCAGGACCTTTGCACATCGGACAAATGCTGAATGTGCTCGAGGGTTTTGATCTAAAAGCCATCGGCTTCGGAACCGAACAAAGCGTCCACTTGCTCGCGGAGGTGATGAAAATGGCTTTTGCGGATCGCTCTGCGGTCACGGCAGATCCAGACTTTGTAAATGTCCCTGTCGAAAAACTGTTGTCTGCCGAATACGCCGCCGAGCGCCGGAAGCAAATAAACCTGCATCAGGCACAAACGTGGTCTCAAGGCCTGGCGTCTGATGAAAGCGCCAACACCACCCACATCACCGTAGCTGACAGTGAAGGGCGCATCGTCAGTGCCACGCAGACCATCAATTCGGTATTTGGTGCACGCTACATGGTGCCAGGCACCGGCATGATTCCCAACAATTACCTGTACGTACTAGATCCGAGGCCTGACCGCGCCAACTCGATGGCCCCCGGAAAACGAGTGACTTCGTCCATGGCCCCGTTAATGGTGATCAAGAACGGTAAGCCATGCTACGCGCTCGGTTTGCCTGGCGGCTTGCGCATCTTTACTTCTGCGCTTCAAGCCCTTATCAACCTGATCGATCATGACATGAGCTTGCAAGAGGCGGTTGAGGCGCCCCGCATCTGGACCCAAGGGTTCGAGCTGGAGCTAGAGCCCGCCTTTTCTCCGACGCTGCACACAGCTCTTCAAACCCGTGGTCACGCCGTTGTAAGCGTGCCCAATGTGGGCGGAGGCATGAATGCAATTGAATTCCATGAAGATAGATCCCTCGAAGGCGCTGCATGTTGGCGGGCAGACGGCACACCTATCGGTATAGGTGGTGGATTGGCTCGCAAAGGAGTTCGTTTCTTGCCGGAAACACGCAAAGCCTGAGAGTTAGGCGCTACATGCAGGCTTGACCATTTAGTTTGTCATTCCTTCTATTTAAACACTCTTATTAATGGGCATCTAATTGTTTCGATAAGATTTTTAATAATATTTGGGGGCGTCAGTTATGATGAAAAAAATGTAACACGATGAAATCGCATGAACAATTTACATATCTGGGGACGACTAAATTCAATCAATGTTCAAAAAGTACTTTGGTTGTGTGAGGACTTAAAAATCCCATTTGAACGTACCGATGCAGGTATGCAATATGGTGTGAACAAAACACAGTCCTATCTTCAATTGAACCCCAACGGGTTGGTACCCGTCATTAAAGATAATGAATTGGTGTTGTGGGAGTCGCATGCAATTTTGCGATATCTTTCAAAAAAGCACGACGTCACAGATATTCTTTATCCAAAATCTGCAGATCAATCTGCCAAAATTGATCAATGGCTAGATTGGTATAACACTACCGCATGGCCTGTAATGCGGCCTTTGTTCTGGGGTTTTATTCGTACTAAGCTTGAAGAACGTAATTTGCAGGAACTTGAAAAAACAAGAGTTCAAATGAGTTCAATTCTAAAAATTCTCGACTACCAACTTAAAAGCACACCATGGGTAACAGGGGATCATTTCACTATTGCTGATTTGCCATTAGCTTTGATTGCTTTTCGATGGTTTAACTTGCCAATTGAGCGTGAGGACTATCAACATTTGATCCGTTGGTTTAAACAAATTGAGCTAAGACCTGGATATATTAAATACGCAAGCGCGCCCTTAACTTAATTCAATTAATTTAAATCAAAACGGCATCGTCAAGTTAGCTCTAAAGGATCTTTTCATGCTCAGACTCATTAGCGCCACACCCAGTCCTTACGCTCGCAAGGTGAGGATTGCGCTGATAGAAAAAAATATTCCATTCGAGTTAATCACTGAAGTCCCATGGAACCAAGGTGCCATTACTGAACAGCACAACCCTCTTGCCAAACTGCCCGTACTGATTCTTGAAGATGGAAGCAGCATCTTTGACTCGCGGTTCATTCTGGAATATTTGGAATTGATCTACCCCCAGACGCCACTGCTGTTTAGCGACGTACCTGAAAGACTGATGGCGAAAAAGTTGGAAGTTTTGGCGGACGGCATATGCGACGCGGTAGTACTAGTGTTTTTCGAGCGAATGCGCGGCGACAACGCAAGTGCTGAATGGACGGCTCGGCAGGTGCACAAGATCGAGGCTGGGGTTTGCGAGTTAGCGCGACTGGTCGAGCAAAGTCAGTTTGCCGTTGGTAATAAGTTCGGACTGGCTGATATCGCCGTAGGTTCAGCCCTTGGGTACTTGAAAGTGCGTTACAAAGAGTTTGACTGGCAGAACTTATACCCCGCCTTAGCCAACTATTCGACTAAGTTGGAGCGGCGACCTTCATTTCAGCAAACGCAACCTTATCCGCAAACCATAAGCGATAAAGTGGTTTGAAACCATAACTGCTGTCAACCTCCGTTCTGCTGTGCAGCTTCACGTATGCGTAAGTTATTTGCGATCAAGGTATACGCAAAGATTTTTAATGTGACTATGGCCGCATTACTTGTTGCCGCTATGGTTCCTAGTTTGATTTCATCAGCTTTCGGTACTGAATAAATCCGCTCTTGTCCGCAATGCGGTCATACAAATGCATGGCCTGTGTATTGGATTCATGAGTAAGCCACCAGACTCGAGAGGCCTTAGCCTTTTCAGCAGCGTTATAAACATGCTCAATCAGGGCTCTGCCTAAACCCTTGCCGCGTAATTCCAGATCAACAAATAGGTCTTGTAAATAGACATAGTCGCCTTCTGTCCAGCAACTGCGGTGAAAGATGTAGTGCACCTTTCCGACCAGACTGCCATCGATTTCTAACAAGGCGCAATGCATGGGCTCGTTTTGGTCTAAGAAACGCGCCCAAGTCTTGGCGGTTACTTCTTCTGTGATGGCGGTTTTATAAAAGGTCTGGTAGCCCTGCCAAAGTGGAAGCCATTGTGCGAAGTCGGCTTCGCGTGCCATTCTTATTTTCATTGCGATCTCTTTAATCCTTTGGTCCTGTGAACCCTGGTTTGAGTCCAGGTGGGTCCACCATTCAAAAATGGTACATACTGAAGACACTATTTACAGTTTGTACCGATCACATCGTTAACAACTTGGGCCCCAATTAGATTGGGTGCAGCTTCTAATCAGCAACTGTCCATGTCCAAGACATCTGCTCTCGTCTGCAGCAGTCTGTTTTAAGACTTAATGTCGCTCTAAAAAATCAACCAATTCACGCGCAATCAAATCTGGATTTTCTCTTTGCGGGAAGTGACCAATTTTTGGCAGTAGTTTTCTTTCGTAATGGTTACTAAATAAATGCTCTTTTCCTTCAGATGTTTTAGGAAGGCTAACTGAGTCTTCTATTCCGTGAAGCATCAAGGTGGGAATTTTGATTTTAGGTATTTGATTTAAAACAGACTCGTCATTTGCGTAGTAAGGGTCACTAGGTGCATGTCCCCACCTGTGGCTGTAGGAATGAAG
>Ga0114964_10000718_pt1 | contig 24847 bp, 23 predicted proteins | sample C_131016_MF_Meta_FD_92638 | JGI IMG/M metagenome (GOLD analysis project Ga0114964, IMG submission 92638) | Freshwater microbial communities from Lake Croche, Canada to study carbon cycling - C_131016_MF_MetaG | ecosystem: Environmental > Aquatic > Freshwater > Lake | place: Lake Croche, Canada...
AAATGAGCTTGCAAGTTTTGTTGTGACTGCTGAGGTTGTTGAACACAACCGCGGTCCAAAAATCGAAATCTTGCGCTACAAGAACAAGACTGGCTACCGTCGCCGTCAGGGTCACCGCTCTGATCTGACTGATGTCCGCATCTTGTCAATCGGTGGCGCTTCAGCCAAGAAGGCTCCAGCTCAGAAGGCTGCTGCTGCAGTCGAAACTGTTGAAGCTGAAACTACAACTGAGAACGAGGCATAAGTCATGGCTCATAAAAAGGGTGCTTCCAGTACTCGCAACGGCCGCGATTCAAATTCGCAGCGTCTAGGCGTTAAGCGCTTTGGCGGTCAGGTCGTTGGCGCGGGTGAAATTATTGTTCGTCAGCGTGGCACACACTTCCACCCAGGCGACAATGTCGGACGTGGTGGAGACGACACGCTCTTTGCGTTGGCAGCAGGTGCAGTGCAGTTTGGCACTCGTCGCGGCCGTCGTGTTGTGAACATCGTCCCTGCGGAATAATCCGCATCTAAACGTGAGGGAAGCGGGTCCGATTTGGGCCCGCTTTTCTTTTTGTAAGAACTAAAGCACTAGATCTCGTAAGAACTCGAGCAATAACCTCAGGTTGTTGCAGCACTGAATTGAAGACCAAAAGGAGGACACAATGGCAACATTCGTTGACCGCGTGGTTCTCCACGTCCAAGGTGGCAACGGCGGACATGGTTGCTCGTCGGTGCATCGCGAGAAGTTCAAGCCGCTCGGCGGCCCAGACGGTGGCAATGGTGGCAACGGTGGCGACGTCGTGCTGATTGTGGATCTGTCAGTCACAACCTTGCTGGCTTACCACCGCGCCCCACACAAGTCAGCTGGTAACGGTCGACCTGGTCAAGGCGATCACAAGAATGGTGCTCAAGGCGCAGACTTAGAGTTACACGTCCCCGAGGGGACCGTTGTATCGCTTTCTGACGGCACAGTGCTGGCTGACTTAGTTGGAGAAGGTACCCGCTTTGTCGTGGCTGCAGGTGGCCGTGGTGGTCTCGGTAACGCATCCCTAGCGTCAACTCGACGCAAGGCCCCTGGCTTTGCACTTTTGGGTGAGCCGGGTGCGCTGCGCGATGTCGTCCTCGAATTGAAAACCGTCGCTGACGTTGGCCTTGTGGGCTTCCCAAGTGCTGGCAAGTCATCGTTGATTGCTGCCATGTCGGCTGCTCGACCAAAAATTGCTGATTATCCATTCACGACGCTCGAGCCGAACCTTGGCGTGATTCAGGCAGGCGACACCGTGTTCACGATGGCTGACGTACCTGGCCTCATTCCTGGAGCAAGCGAGGGTAAGGGTCTTGGTCTTGAATTCCTTCGACACGTAGAGCGGTGTGCAGCGCTCGTCCATGTGCTTGACTGTGCGACCTTGGAGTCGCAGCGTGATCCGCTCAAGGACCTTGATGCGATTGAATACGAGCTTGAGCAGTACGGCGGCCTTCAAGACCGTCCGCGCATTGTTGTGCTCAACAAAGTGGACATTCCTGAAGGTCGAGATATGGCTGAAATCGTTTTGCCAGACCTGCATGCGCGTGGCTATCGAACTTTCTTGGTGTCGGCCGTTAGTCACGAAGGTCTGCGTGAGCTGGGCTTCGCAATGGCGGAAATCGTCAAGGGTGCACGTGCTGAAAAGGCCCTGGAAATGCAGAGCCGTCCTCGCGTGACTGTGACCCCGAAGGCGATTGATGACAGTGGCTTCAAAGTCATTCAGGAACGTGCAGGTGAAACTGAGTTCCGTTACCGCATTCGAGGCGAACGCATTGAACGATGGGTACGCCAGACCGACTTCACAAATGATGAAGCTGTTGGATACCTGTCCGATCGGTTGGCGCGTGCTGGTGTCGAAACCGAGCTGGCCAAAGCAGGAGCTTCTGCAGGCGACGAAGTTGTTATTGGTGAAGGCTTCAATGCCATTGTGTTCGACTGGCAGCCTACAGTTGCTGACCTGCATGTTGGTCCGCGTGGAACTGACTCACGCCTTGAGGAAGATAATCGTCCGCGTGCGGCCGAGCGTCTGGCTGAGCGCAAGGAACGCCAGCGACATAAGACCGATGAAGAATTACTCGCCCAGGCTTATGCCGAGATGTTGCATGTTGAGTCTGGTGAGGACGAAGACTATCTAGGTGAGCTCGATGCGGACTGAAGTCACTTCAGCACGGCGAATCGTCGTTAAAGTCGGTTCTTCTTCGCTCACGACTCGAACTGGTGGCCTGAATACTGAGCGTGTTACGACGTTAGTTGATGCGCTTGCTACTCACTATGGCAGTGGAACTCAGATCGTGCTCGTATCGAGCGGTGCAATTGCTGCCGGTCTAGCCCCACTTGGTTTGCAGTCGCGTCCCACTGATTTGGCAACCCAGCAAGCTGCGGCCAGCGTAGGTCAGTCACTTCTCGTTGCTCAATACGCCAAGGACTTTGGCGCTCATGAAATCACCGTCGGTCAGGTTCTGCTCACCGCACAGGATGTCACTCGCCGGGCTCACTATCGGAATGCTCAGCGAAGCCTGAATCGTCTCCTTGAACTCGGCATCCTGCCAATTGTGAATGAGAACGACACTGTCGCAACTGACGAGATTCGCTTCGGAGACAATGACCGGCTAGCCGCGCTTGTCGCCCAAGTAGTTTCAGCCGATGTACTCATTTTGCTCTCCGACGTTGATGGTCTTTATGACGGCGATCCGTCCACTCCGGGAACTTCACTGATTCCTGATGTTCGGGATTTTGCCGAACTTGATTCCGTTACCATCGGTGGCACTGGTTCAGCCGGCGTCGGCCTTGGCGGCATGCTGACCAAAGTCGAGGCTGCTCGCATTGCGACCTCTGCAGGAATACCGGTTGTCTTGACGTCGGCGGACAACGTCGTGGCTGCTCTTTCTGGAGCTGCTGTAGGGACCTTATTTGCGGCGAGTGAGTCGCGAGTTCCCACGCGCCTCTTTTGGTTGACGTATGCCACTACTCCTCAAGGTCAGCTTGTGATTGATCAAGGTGCTGTGGACGCCGTAATTGATCGACGAATGTCGCTCCTGCCGGCTGGGATCGTTTCAGCTAGTGGCGCCTTTGTCGCTGGAGATCCTGTGGATGTATGCAATGAACAAGGTCAGGTTCTTGCCCGCGGAATTGTGTCATTTGACTCGGACGAGCTTCCTACGCTGATTGGCAAAAAGACTTCGCAGATTGTCGCGGAGCAGGGAAGCGGCTTTGATCGAGAAGTGATCCATCGGGATGACCTCGTAGTTATTGATGTCTAGACTAAAAATCACAAGGAGTGGTGACTATGTCAGATGAACGCGAAGCAGTTCTTGATGCAGCGCGCGCAGCTCGAATTGCTGCCGCTGACTTGGCTGTGTGCACTCGCGCTCAAAAGGATGCTGCACTTAATGCCATGGCTGATGCACTGGTCACACATTCGGGCATCATCATCGAGGCGAACTCTCGCGACATTGCTGCTGCGACCGCCGCTGGCACAGACCCTGCCATCATTGACCGCCTCACTCTCAACGGTGAGCGTATTCATGCAGTTGCGGATGCATTGCGCACTGTTGCTGATTTGCCGGATCCTGTTGGTGAGGTGGTTCGTGGCTACACCCTTCCGAATGGGCTAGAAGTTCGACAGCTGCGCGTCCCCATGGGCGTTATCGCCATGATTTATGAAGCCCGACCAAATGTGACAGTGGATGCCGCTGGTCTTTCACTCAAGAGCGGAAACTGCGTCTTGCTCCGCGGCTCGTCTTCGGCACACAACACCAACTCCGAGCTGGTTGCTGTGATGCGGAATGCGCTTTCTGAAACCGATGTTCCGGTAGATGCGATTCAATTGGCACCTGGCACGACTCATGAGGCAGCTAAGCATTTGATGACGGCTCGGGGTTTCGTTGATGTGGTCATCCCGCGCGGAGGCGCTGGTCTGATTGAAACTGTTGTGACCCAGTCGACAGTTCCGGTTATCGAAACCGGAGTTGGCAACTGCCATGTGTATGTTGATGAAGCGGCCGATCTCAAGATGGCTGTCGACATTGTCATTAACTCAAAAACACAGCGCACTAGCGTGTGCAACACTGCTGAGACGGTTTTGGTACACCGCAACATTGCAGGTGAGTTCCTTCCGATGTTGATGCATGCATTCAAGGAAGCTGGTGTTACTGTCCACGGTGATTCCGCCATGGCTGCGGTGGCTGCCCAAGTCGGAACCAATTGCGCACCGGTCACTGATGAGGATTGGGCCGCCGAGTATTACAGCCTCGATATGGCTGCGGGTGTTGTTGATAGCCTCGAAGATGCGATTGCACACATCCGTCGCTGGTCGTCAGGCCACACCGAGGCTATTGTCTCCAACTCCCAGTCTGCTATTCGTCGTTTTACAAGCGGTCTTGATTCTGCCGCCATCATGGTTAATGCTTCTACGCGTTTTACGGATGGAGGCGAGTTTGGTTTTGGCGCCGAGATTGGCATCTCAACCCAAAAACTTCATGCTCGCGGCCCAATGGGACTGCCCGAACTGACCACGACCACCTACATCGTGACCGGCAATGGTCACACTCGCCATTAGAAACGTTCGGGTGTAGGACAGAGTTATGCGCGTAGGCATTCTTGGCGGAACTTTCGACCCCATTCACATTGGCCATCTTGTTGCGGCCAGCGAAGTGCATACCGCGCTCAAGCTCGACAAAGTGGTGTTCATGCCCGCAGGCAGTCCTTGGCAAAAGACTGATCGCAACATTACCGATGCGTCGCAGAGATTGGCGATGGTAGAAAGATCAATTGCAAATGACATGCGCTTTGAAGTGAGTGACCTGGACATCCGCCGCGCTGGCCCCACGTATTCCATAGACACTGTCTTGGAATGGCAGCAGGAACATCCTGACGATGAGGTTTTTTGGATTGTTGGAGCTGATGCCCTTCTCGGGATTTCGACGTGGCACAGGTGGCAAGAGTTTGTGACGCTCGCCCGCATCGTTTCAGTTGATCGAGCTTTCGGCACCGCTGAACATACAGAAGTGCAAGATGTTCCATTTGAGCACACCACAGTGCACATGCCGCAGGTACGCATCTCAGCAACGCAGCTTCGTTCACGATTGGCCGAGGGAGTGGAGTGTCGGTATTTGATGACAGATGCGGCCATTGACTTTGCCATCACACATAGGCTGTATGTCTAGTGGAACGCACACCATCATTTCTCAAGTGGTTGGCCTCAAGCCTGGCTGGCATTGCGCTATTTACCGGACTGTTTCTTCTTAAAGGAAATGGTCGAGCTTTGCCGGTGTTGCCGCAGGCAAGTCCGACTGCATCATCGAGTCCGACACAAGTTGAACCAGCTCGCGATTTACATACCTTGCTTGTTACTGTCACGCGCGATGATCAGCACATTGCTAGCAGCCTGCTCATAGTGGCTACCTCAAACGTGTCGAAGGTCAGGCTATTCGTCATTGAGCCTCGAATTGTTATTGATACGGGTGCAAGTTCGCTGACAAATCTGGCAACGGCAGGTTTTGAGACTTCTTCATCAAATGTTCAGAGAGCATTGACGAATGCACTTGGTGTGCGCATCGATGGCTCTCTCGTTCTGCAACGCCTAGCGCTCGCAGGGCTCATCGATAGCGTGCGTGGCGTTGACATAGAGAACCCATCGTCGATTCGAGTGCCGATTCAACAACGGCGAGATTTGGTCATCCCGCCTGGGAAAGTGCATCTTGATGGAAGTCGAGCTGCTGCTTATGCGTTGGTGCGGATTCCGCACGAATCAATGGTAGTTCGGACCGCAAGGTTGGATATGGTTTTGCGTGCTGCAGTCTTGAAACTTCCTAATGATTTTGAACGTATGAAGCAGACACTCTCGGCCCTAGGTTCACTTTCGCGCACCACAGTGCCTACTGGTGATGTGGCGAACTTTCTCCTGAAGGTCAAGAGGGAGCGCGTCTGGAAAGCAGCGAAATCAATCAACTTTGTCACAGTGCCGAGTCGACTGGTACCGCATCACTCTGCTGGATGGCAACGATTCGATCTAGAAAGAGTGGTGCAGCAAGTCAGTACCTTTACCAAGACAGTGTTTGTTGCTGCGAATCCATCATCTGTTCGAGTAGCCGTTGTCAGTCACTATCCGAGTGATCGGTTGCTGGTGCGTAAGGATTTTCGCGACACTTCGTATGTCTTTGTAGACGGTGGAGAAAGTGCGTTGCCCAAGGTGACGCATGTTCGAATACTGGGAACGGTTTCTGCCCAGGTCCTAGATAACCTGGTCGCGACACTCGGTCTTAAGCACGTAGATGTAACTCGTAGTGATCTAGCAAAGGTCCGGAAATCTTCACTGCATCCGATTGCAGATTTGACCGTTACTCTTGGAGTTGACTATCGTGCTCTGCACATCAAAGGGAAAGCGTGAACTGAATGACCGCATCTGACCATGCCATCAAGATTGCCAAGATTGCCGCACAGGCTGCGTTCGACAAGCAGGCCGACAACATCGCACTACTTGATGTCAGCGAGCACCTCGTCATCACTGACATTTTCTTGATTTGTTCTGCAAACAATGATCGTCAGGTTGCGGCAATCGTTGATGCCATTGAAGCAGCCCTTGATGAAATTGATATCGACCCGATTCGTCGCGAAGGCGAACGTGAAGGCAAATGGGTTCTCTTGGACTACTTCGACATGGTCGTTCACGTGCAGCAATCGGAGGAACGCAGCTTGTATGACCTTGAGCGTTTGTGGCGCGACTGCCCACACATTCCGGTGGAATTGGTATGAGTTCGCGTCGCCTAGTTTTGTGGCGGCATGGTCGAACAGCCTGGAATGCTCTGGGGCGCTTCCAGGGTCAAGAAGACATTCCGCTTGATGAAGTTGGTCAAGACCAAGTTCGTCGTGCTGCGCAAACTTTGGCTGGGTTGAATCCGACGCACATCATCGCGAGTGATCTCGGTCGGGCATTTGCCACCGGGCAAGCCTTGGGCAATTTGGTCGACCTTGAGGTTGTTCCCGACCCTGACTTGCGAGAGACCTATTCCGGTGTGTGGCAAGGCATGACTAAGGACGAAATCATGGCCGCCTATCCGCAGGATTACACGGACTGGGGTGGCAATTCAAACCTGCGCCCAGGCGGGGGAGAGACACGTCTTGAAGTTGCCGAGCGAGTTATTCGTGGCATTGAGCGTGGTCTAAGCCAGGTTCCTGCAGGTGGCACTTTGGTTGTCGCGTCTCACGGTGGTGCATTGCGAGCTGGGCTAGGGCGCTTGCTCGCGTTAGAGCCTGCTCAGTGGTCCGCACTGGGCGTGCTATCGAACGCTCAATGGTCGGTGTTGCAGGAACTTGATGATGCGACACCGCGGCATGCTGGACTCAATTGGCGCCTTCAGGAATACAACGCTGGATCACTTCCAGAACCTGCAATGGGTGACGACAAGTAGTTCAAGTTCTTTAGGAGTCAGCACTGCCAATTCGTCACGGACTGATGGCTTTGCTAAGGTAGAGGCTCTTGGGGCTGTGGCGCAGCTGGTAGCGCACCTGCATGGCATGCAGGGGGTCAGGGGTTCGAGTCCCCTCAGCTCCACTCGTCTTATTCGTGTGGTTTCGAAGATTAACCTAAGCAGTATTTTCGGTTGACCGTGGCCAAGCTGCATCTATTTACAGCTCCACAAGAATTGGGCGCCCACCCACAGACTGTCGTGTCTGCGAAACCTTCAGGCAACGATTGGGACACTTTATTCCGCCATTGTCATTGCGGATTTCTCGCAGTGCCTGGTGACTCTCGAAGAGTTTCTCCAAATGGGAAATCACGCTATTGGCTTCAGTCGACCGCGACACTGCCGAACCAAACGTGAGCTACCACGCTACTCCACTTACAAAATTGATTCATACACTAACGTGAGCCACCGTTGTCCAGACGCAACGCCAAACAACGCCAAGTGCATGATTCCCTTCCAAATTTCAAAAATTCGAACAAGCGGAAAGTTTTTTGATGCTAGCCTTCGAGCGGTCAAAATGGCTAGATTTAAAATATGTTCGGAGTTGTATGAACTTAAGGTCAAGACTTACTCTCAATACACGTTCCCACAAGATCGGTGTTGCTGTTGCATCGGCTGCAGCGCTAACAGTCGCTTCGTGTCTGGCAACTCTTGCCGTATCCGCCGCAACTGCGACACCGAAGATTGCAGCAACCTCTTACTTTGCTTGTCTTAAGAGTGGCGTCTTGACCCACGTTCAAACAAAGACCCAATCCTGCGCGAAGGGTTACACCTTAGCCACTTGGAGCATCTCGGGTCCGACTGGCGCAACAGGACCTGCGGGACCTGCAGGCGCTAACGGTGCAACTGGACTTGCGGGACCTGCCGGCGCCACTGGACCTGTAGGACCTGCCGGCGCAACTGGACCGGCCGGAGCAACAGGCGCAGCGGGCACAAATGGTGGACAGGACTGTACCAAGTCTGCGTCTCCTGCTCCTGGGCAGAACATGTTTGGCTGCCAGTTCTCGACCCTCAGTCGCTCTGGGCCAAACTTCACTGCCTTTAGTTTCGCGGGCGTCAATGCCCCGTTCTCGGTCTTTCATTCTGCGAACTTGGCGGGAGTTTCCTTTGCAAACTCCATCTTGACGCGGTCAGGGTTTAAGGACGCCACGTTGACTGGAGCCAGTTTCAACGGTTCGTTCATGCCTGCTACAGACTTCTCTGGCAACGCATCGATCGGCGTTGTGGCTGATAATTCAAACGTGAACATGAGCAGCGTCTATGCGGTGAACTCTTCTTTCAATGGTGCCGTCTCTTATGGCATCAAATCTGTGTGGACGGGTAGCAACTTCTCGGGTTCAGACTTCTCGGGAAGTCAGTTCCTCCACACGAACTTAACCAATGTCGACTTGACGAACTCCAACATGTCGAGGACTCAGCTCGGCACAGTTATTCTGACAGGTGCCAACCTGCAGGGTTCAATCTGGACGGGATACACGGCATCCACGCTCACGTTCAGTAATACGACTTGCCCCGATGGGACCAACTCGAACAACAACAGTGGTACTTGTATCGGTCACGGGATGTAGTCAATTCACACCAGCGAAAGAAATGGGGCTCCGGAATTCTTCCGAGAGTCCCATTTCTTTTATTAAAGGTCGAGAATACATATGGTGAAGAATTCGACCTTCAAGAAATGACCTATTGGAACGACCGCAAAACTTTCCGGTACCGACTTGGTCGGATTCGTCAATGTCAGTGGCTGAAGGACCTTACAGCCGCTGAGTTCGCCCGAGAGACCCACCTATGAGAGGAGTTCGATTCCTTTCCAATAGGGACGAGTGCAACGCGGTCACGTGAATCCGCAAACTTGACGGGGCCAACGCTCTGGCTAACACGACTCACTCAGACGAGGCTTGTGTCCTCGCGCTAACAGCGACCCTCCCAATACAGCTTTGGACTCTTCGCCAATTACGGCTCACTAGGCGAATGCTGTGACAATGCCACAGCGGAGACTTAGGGGCGCACCTTGAGACGTGAGATTGCGTGAATTTGTGGCACTTCCGCTTCGATACTGCCGAGTATCTGACTCTACGAGTGGATCCAACATAGTCCGCTTACCGCCACTCGTTGTATTCGTGTGGTTTCGGAGACTAACCGAATTGATACCAATCTCAGCATCAGTGATTTATCAGGCACACTTGAACAATGCGGTCTCAAGAAACTCCAAAACAGCGCATCGCTGCTGAAGTGGTCCGTCGAGGTCGCTTGGAGTTTGTCGCTGGATGCACAGCAATCCTGGATGGGACGGATCTCTGTGGCGATTTGATTCTGGTTCTCGGTGGTCGCCATGCCGAGGCAGTGCTCGCCGGTTCAGAAGGTGGTCCAGAAGGCTACTGGCCACGGGTATGGGCTACACGGGGGTTCCTGCATTGCTATGACCCCACTGCCAATGTCGCTCTCAAAGCAGCACTTCTGGATGAAGCCTGGCGTGTGCGAGAGATGGCCCTAAAAGTAGTCGCTCGTTATGCGGTTGATGAACTCTTTGAGAACGCGCTGCAGCTTCGTACGGATGAAGTCCAAAGGGTTCGAATTGCAGCGGAGCGAACCGTGAGGGTATTGATTTCCCAGGCTGACTCAAACTCCTGACTGGACCAAGTAGTGATGCGAATGTTGCTCTGTCGGCAAATGTTTCAAATCACGAGGTAACGTTTCTCCACTGTCGCACATTCTGAACCGATACAAAATTTTTCAATCTTCTTCACAAAGACGGAGTGGTTGCGCCAAGACTTCGCTTACTAGGTAGATTCGACTGAGTGAACTAAGGAGTCTTGTCATGAGCACACGCATCACACATTGGATCGACGGCCAGGAATGGTCAGGAACAGCTGAGCGCACGGGAGCGGTCTTCAACCCTGCAACTGGCGTGCAGTCAGCCACCGTTGATTTTGCTGACGTAAATGTGATGGATGCGGCAATCGCTATCGCCAAGGCTGCTGGTTTGGAATGGGCAAACACCTCGCTGAGCAAGCGCATATCAATCATGTTTGCATTCCGGGAACTCTTGAATGCTCGCAAAGAAGAACTCGCTGCGATCATCACCGCTGAGCATGGCAAGGTACTTTCTGATGCACTCGGTGAAGTTGCTCGCGGTCAAGAAGTGGTCGAGTTCGCTTGCGGCATCCCGCATTTACTTAAGGGCGGCTACAGTGAAGCCGTCTCTACCGGTGTTGATGTGTACAGTATCCGTCAGCCTCTCGGCGTAGTCGGCATCATTTCGCCCTTCAATTTCCCGGCTATGGTTCCCATGTGGTTCTTCCCAATTGCCATTGCGACGGGCAACTCAGTCATCATCAAGCCAAGTGAGAAAGATCCCTCGGCTCAAATGTTTGTTGCTCAGCTTTGGAAAGAAGCTGGCCTGCCGGATGGTGTATTCAATGTGGTCCATGGTGACAAGGAGGCAGTTGATTGTCTGCTGACTCATCCGGATGTGAAGAGTGTGAGCTTTGTAGGTTCGACTCCGATTGCGAAGTACATCTACGAAACTGGCACTGCACATGGCAAGCGCGTCCAAGCGCTGGGCGGTGCCAAGAATCACATGCTGGTTCTGCCGGATGCCGATCTCGATTTGGCCGCTGACTCGGCAGTCAACGCTGGCTTTGGTTCAGCAGGTGAGCGCTGTATGGCGATTTCAGCTCTCGTCGCAGTCGAGCCAGTCGCCGATGAACTCATTGCAAAGATTGTTGAACGTATGTCGACCATTCGAACAGGCGATGGAACTCGTGGCACTGACATGGGACCTTTGGTGAGTGCTGCACATCGCGACAAGGTTGTCTCCTACATCGACGCCGGCGTTGAACAAGGTGCAACCGCTGTTGTCGACGGTCGCGATGTCGTGGCTGATAGCGATGGTGAGGGTTACTTCGTTGGGCCAACATTGTTCGACAACGTGACTCCAGAGATGACCATCTACACCGATGAAATCTTCGGCCCAGTTCTGTCTGTCATTCGGGTCAAGACCTATGAAGAAGGCCTGAAACTGATTAATGATCATCCTTACGGCAATGGCACCGCAATCTTCACAAACGATGGTGGAGCAGCTCGCCGCTTCCAGAATGAAGTTGAGGTCGGCATGGTCGGCATCAATGTGCCGATTCCGGTTCCAATGGCCTATTACTCCTTCGGCGGTTGGAAGGCTTCGCTATTCGGTGACAGTCATGCTCATGGAACTGAAGGTGTGCACTTCTTCACACGTGGCAAGGTGGTGACGAGTCGCTGGCTCGACCCAAGCCACGGTGGGATCAACTTAGGTTTCCCCACCAACGGGTAGTTAGTTCTACTCGAGCGCTGCACGCAGACTTGCTTGAAGTCGACTCATCGGCAAGATCAATGTGAAATCATCTGTCGCAGATGCGCTGAACCCATGCTTGATGTAGAACTCCATCGCAGCCTCGGTGAGGGCGTGCACTAAGACTGCTGTGGCGCCAATTGAGTCGGAGGCATTGTGGCAGCGAAGTAGAGCATCTTGAAGCAGAGACCTGCCGAGTCCACGGTCTTGATGCGAGATATCCACTCCGAGTCTGCCTAAGAGTATGACTGGAATATCGCTGGGTGAATTCCGTTGTAGTGGTTTAGGGACGTGTTCCCTATTCACTGAACTAGCTGCGAGGCTGTAAAAACCAACCACTCGGTTTTGATTATCTAGCGAAACAAACGTGCGCGAAAAATGGTGTTTGTCATTCGCGAGTGCACGATTCTTGAGCCAGATGTTGAGAATCTCTTGCCCGCAATCGAAGTGAGACAGCTCATATGTGGCAAGCAAAGTGACAGGGGTCGTAGTTCCACTCACGAATCGAATACGCTCGGCATCTTCAAAAGTTCGACCAGTCCGGCATGTGCTTTAGGTGGCTCTTCAAGTTGTTGGACAAAGGCATCCCATTGATTTTCATCGAAAACAATCGGAGTCTGATCCAGAATGACATCCCGTGCTTGGTCTAAGATGCAACGCACGCTGAACTCTGTCACCGTCTCACCCAAGTGTTGGGCTGCCCGCTCAATGAGTTGCTTCTCGAGTGCACTCAGGCGCACAGCAATCCGACTGTCTTTATTTGTTTTTGTTGGCATAGGGAAACTGTACGCCTATTAGGCGTACAGTCAAGACTTTGACAGCTGATGCCGAGCCATGAATCGGTAGGGTAGTACTTTGACTCTCACTTCCTCGGAGCCCTGATGAATTTGAACAACCGCGATTTCCTTAAGGAAATTGACTTCACCAAAGACGAGTTCACCTCGCTCATCGACCTTGCTGTCGATCTGAAGGCACAAAAGCGCGAACGTCGCGAAGTCGCTCGTATGGTTGGCCGCAACATCGCGCTCATCTTTGAAAAGACCTCGACCCGAACGCGATGTGCCTTTGAAGTTGCGGCTTTCGATCAAGGTGCACACACCACGTACCTCGACGGTCTGTCGTCGCAGGTTGGCCACAAAGAGTCCATCGCTGACACTGCTCGCGTTTTAAGTCGCTACTACGACGCAATTCAATACCGAGGCAAGACCCAGGCAATGGTTGAAGAACTCGCTGAATTCTCTGGTGTTCCCGTTTACAACGGGCTGACTGACGAGTGGCATCCCACTCAGATGCTTGCTGACTTCATGACCATGATGGAACACACCGGCAAGCGCCCTGAAGACATCAGCTTTGCTTACGTGGGCGACACCCGTTCCAACATGGGCAACTCTCTCCTTGTTACCGCAGCACTATTAGGCGCGGATGTGCGCTTTGCGGCACCTAAAGCGCTGTGGCCAGCCGAGGACGTTCAGACAATCGCACGTGACCTGGCATCCAAGAGCGGTGCCCAGATCATGTTGACCGAAAGCATGGATGAGGCGCTACCTGGTGCTGACTTCGTGCACACCGACGTCTGGGTTTCGATGGGCGAGTCTGCCGAAGTGTGGAATGAGCGCGTGGCACTTCTGAGCGACTACCAAGTGAATGCCGAAGCGATGGCAAAGACCGGCAAGCCAAACGCCAAGTTCATGCATTGCCTGCCCGGATTCCACAATGAGCAGACAACAGTTGGTCGTGAGATTGCACATAAGACCGGGATGCATGATGGACTTGAAGTGACGCATGATGTCTTTGAATCGGACATGAGCGTTGTGTTTGACCAGGCCGAGAATCGCTTGCACACCATCAAGGCCATCATGGTTGCGACCATAGGAGACTAATGAGCGTACTATTTTCACCACTCACACTCGGCGGCGTCACGTTCAAGAATCGGGTCTGGGTTAGCCCCATGTGCCAGTACTCAGCCATCAATGGCTTGATTCAAGACTGGCATGCCGTTCACTATGGTTCACTCGTCACCGGCGGTTCGAGCCTCGTCATGGTTGAAGCGGCAGCGGTTCGTCCTGAAGGACGCATTAGTCCTGGGGACGTCGGTATTTGGACAGAGCAGCAAGCCCAACTGTTGGCCGAGATCCCTGGTTTTGCTCATCGCCATGGCGTAAAGGCTGGAATCCAACTTGCTCATGCCGGTCGCAAGGCATCAGTACATGCTCCGTGGCTGGGCGGTCACCCTGTTGAGCACGCCGATGGTGGTTGGGAACCGGAAGGACCGTCACCAATCGCATTCGATGGTTATCCCGTCCCACACGAACTCTCTATCGGAGAGATTGCACTCATCAAAGCAGACTTTGTAGCTGCTACTGAGCGCGCGATTTCTGCTGACTTCGACGTTATTGAACTCCACGCTGCTCATGGCTATCTCTTCCATGAGTTCTTGTCACCACTTTCTAATCAGCGAACTGATGAATACGGTGGGTCGCTCGAAAATCGCATGCGGCTGCTCTGCGAGGTTGTGACTGAAGTGCGGCAGATTGTGCCAAGTAATCGAGCACTCTTTGTTCGCATCTCTGCAACTGATTGGGTTGATGGAGGATGGGATATCGAAGATTCAATCGAACTCTCGCGTGAGTTGCAAGCACGCGGAGTCGATCTGATTGACTGCTCCACTGGTGGCATGGTGGCCAAGGCCCAGATTCCGGTCGGTCCAGGTTTCCAGGCTGGTTTTGCAGCAAGGATTCATCAAGAGGTCGGCATTGCCACGAATGCAGTTGGACTTATCACCACTGGAACGCAAGCCGAAGAGTTGCTTGCCTCAGGCGATATTGCCGCAGTAATGATAGGGCGAGCCATGCTAGGAAATCCGCGTTGGGCATTCCAGGCTGCTAGTGAACTTGGCGAAGAGATCCCTTGGCCAAATCAGTATGCGCGAGGTGTGCTGGCTTAACCGGCCGTCACTATGTGCGACACGTACGCAGTCAATTATTAAGCGGCAACCGGTTTGCGAGTTGCTAAATACGAGCCGAGAAGCACGAGTGGGAAGCCAATGATCAGGCCAGTTGTGATGTCTTCATTCAGGAAGAGCACGCCGAGGAGCACTGCAACTGCTGGATTGATGTAGGTAATCACGGAGGAGCGAATCGGCCCGATTTCGTCAATCAAGGCGAAAAACACGACGAAAGCGATTGACGTGCAGACAACGCCTAGCCACACTAAAGCCAGCCAAGTGTTGACATGAACTGTGCCGTGATGCCACGTACCAGTGTGTACTTGCCACAGGACGATCGGCAGGTAAACAAGAGCCACGAAGACCATGCTCAAAGTGATGATTCCTGAACTCGGAACGTCTGCTAACTTTTTCGAAATCAAAATCGGAGCAGTTGCGTAACCGATAACAGTAATCATGCACGCACCGACTGCCCACCATGAGTCTGCCTTGACGTCCAAACCGACTAGCGTGGCCACGCCACCAAGACCCACAGCGATGCCCAAAACTCTCTTGGCATCCCAATTCAGATCTAGTTTCATCTGCCGGGCAACAACGCCATTGATGATTGGTACAGAAGCAATGAGTAGGGCGGCTAGCGAACTGGAAATACGTTGCTCGGCAAAGCCAATGGCCGCCCAAGGAAATGCCATTTCAATTAAGCCAAAAAATACAATCGGCTTCCAGTGCGTCTTGAGAACGCTAAACGCTCCTTGGCGAAGTGCCCAAGGTAGTAGCAACAGACTACCGAGCGCAAGCCTCGTGAAAACCATGACAGCAGGCGAAACCTCATGCATAGCCACACGAATCATTAAATAAGGAGTGCCCCAGATGAAGCTCAAAGCACCAAAGAGAATCCAGCCGCGTTTAGTCACTCGAAGAGTCTACGGGCTATGCCTGCAGGTATTCTTAGACCATCATGAGTGAACACGCGCAGATTCCAGATCCCAACACCTACGATGTGCATGCCGTGCAAGAAAAGTGGCTGCCGATTTGGGATGAGCTAGCACCATTCCGGTCAGGTCGCGCTGATGACCCTCGCCCCAAAAAGTATGTCTTGGACATGTTCCCGTATCCATCGGGCGACTTGCACATGGGTCATGCCGAGGCTTATGCGCTTGGCGATGTCATCGCTCGTTACTGGGTTCATCAAGGTTTCAATGTGATGCATCCGATCGGATGGGATGCCTTCGGTCTTCCTGCAGAGAATGCGGCTATCAAACGCGGCGCCAATCCTCAGACTTGGACTTACGAAAACATCGAGATGCAAAAGTCGTCGATGCGACGCTATGCATGTTCCTTCGACTGGGATCGCGTGATGAATACGTGCGACCCTGAGTATTACAAGTGGAACCAGTGGCTGTTCCTGAAGATGTACGAGCGTGGCTTGGCTTACCGCAAGGACTCAGCAGTCAACTGGTGTCCTTCATGCCAGACCGTTCTGGCAAATGAGCAGGTTGTTGGCGGTCAGTGTGAGCGCTGCGACAACATGGTCACGAAGAAGAAGCTCAACCAGTGGTATTTCAAGATCACTGATTATGCCGACCGCTTGCTTGATGACATGTCGCAGTTGGAAGGTCAGTGGCCTGAGAAGGTTCTGCTGATGCAGCGCAACTGGATTGGTCGCTCGCAAGGCGCTGAGGTGTCATTCGACATTGAAGGCCGTGATGAGCCAGTCGTTGTCTACACCACCCGACCTGACACCTTATTCGGTGCCACGTTCTTCGTCGTTGCTGCTGACAGTGACTTGGCGGCGGAGCTTGCAGCTGGCACTGAGAGTGAAGCCGCATTCATTGAATACCTTGAAGGCGTGAAGGCGATCAGCGAAATGGATCGTTTAGCGACAGACCGTCCTAAGTCCGGTGTCTTCCTGAATCGTTACGCAATCAATCCCGTCAACGGTGAGCGTCTGCCAATCTGGGCGAGTGACTACGTGCTGGCTGACTACGGCACAGGTGCTGTCATGGCCGTTCCGGCTCATGACCAGCGCGACCTTGATTTTGCTAAGAAGTTTGACCTGCCCATTCGAGTTGTGGTTGCAAGCGAAGAAGATCCAGCTGTCACGGGTGTAGCAACTGCTGATGATGGTCCGCATGTGAACTCAGGCGATCTTGATGGTTTGGGCAAGCGTGAGGCAATCACCAAGATGATTGACACCCTTGTGGCTGACGGTCGGGGTAAGGCTGCGACGAACTACCGTCTGCGTGACTGGTTGATTTCTCGTCAGCGCTACTGGGGCACACCGATTCCAATCATTCACTGCCCGTCGTGTGGTGAAGTTCCAGTGCCGCTCGACCAGCTTCCGGTGACCTTGCCAGATGCATCTGACCTGGACCTTTCGCCAAAGGGCACGTCGCCTCTTGGTGCTGCTGACGACTGGGCCAACGTGGACTGTCCATCATGTGGTGGAGCTGCTCGTCGCGATGCGGACACTATGGATACCTTCGTGGATTCATCCTGGTACTACCTTCGATACCTGAATCCGCAGTTGGACACCGCGCCATTCGATACCCAGGAGGCTAATGCCTGGTTGCCCGTCGATCAGTATGTCGGTGGCGTAACACACGCAATCCTGCATTTGCTCTACAGTCGTTTCTTCACCAAGGTCTTGAACGATATGGGACTCGTTGATTTCAACGAGCCATTCACTCGACTGCTCAATCAGGGCATGGTCGTCATGGACGGTTCTGCCATGAGCAAGAGTCGTGGAAATTTGGTGCGACTTAGCGATGAACTTGCTGACAACGGTGTGGATGCAATTCGTCTCACGATGGTCTTCGCTGGCCCGCCAGAAGATGACATCGACTGGGCTGATGTTTCTCCGCACGGTGCGAAGAAGTTCCTTGCTCGCGCATGGCGACTTTCTGGAGATGTGACGAGTCCAACCGATGTTGACTTCTCAACTGGTGAACTGGCTCTGCGTAAGGCAACGCATCGCGCAGTTGCGGATGCTCAGCTTGCTGTGGAGACTTACCGCTTCAACGTGGTGGTTGCCCGCACGATGGAGCTCGTGAATGTCACACGAAAGGCCATTGACACGGGTTGTGGCCCCGAAGATCCTGCAGTGCGTGAAGCGACTCAAGCGGTTGCAATCATGCTCTCGCTCGTTGCCCCGTACACCTCGGAAGAGATGTGGGCACGCCTTGGACATGAGCCTTCAGTTGCGCTTGCACCATGGCCAACGGTCGACCCTGCACTTCTTGTGGAAGACGCCGTCGAATCGGTCGTTCAGGTCAATGGCAAGATCAAGGCTCGCCTCGAGGTTGCTCCGACAATCACCGAGGATGAACTTCGCGCCTTGGCCATGAGTCAGCAGTCAGTTATCGATGCGATTGGTGACTCTGACCTCAAGGTTGTTGTCGTTCGTCCGCCAAAACTGGTCAACATAGTTCTGGCCTAATCACCATGACTGTTGGCATTGTCACTGATTCCACGGCCTACATTCCCGAGGTTATTGCTGCGTCTTTAACCATCGAAGTTGTGCCAGTGCAGGTCATTGTTGATGGTGTTGCCTATGACGAGTTTCGCCACATCACAGTAGATGAGGTAGTCGCGTCCCTACGCAAAGGCAAGAAGGTCACGACCTCCCGACCGAATCCTGATCAGTTCCTTGATGCGTATCGCCGGTTGGCTCAGCGAGGTTTCGACTCCATTGTGAGTGTGCACCTGTCGAGTCACCTGTCTGGCACCTACGAGTCTGCGTTGCTTGCGAGTCAACAGAGTCCAGTTCCTACGCAGGTTATCGATTCGCGCGGCGTGGCTGCCATGGTCGGTCACGCAGCTCTGGCTGGTGCTCGCTTAGCCAAGTCAGGCGCAGACCTTGACACTGTTGCAACTGAAGTGGAACAGCGTTGTGCCGGGTCGAGTATCGAGTTTTATGTCGACACTTTAGAGTTCTTGCAGCGCACAGGTCGGATCTCACAAATGAAGTCTCGGGTCGGCACAGTGTTGTCGGTCAAGCCAATTCTGCACATGGTTGATGGCCAGGTTGTGCAACATGAACTCGTGCGCACAACCTCAAAGGCCGTCGATCGGCTGGTTGAACTTGTGGTTGCTCATGTAACTGGCCCTTGCGAGATTGCCGTGCATCATGTTGATGCTGCAGTCCGGGCCGATCAAGTAGCTCAAAGGTTGTGCGAGAAACTCAACATCCCGAGTGTCACTGTGACCTCGGCTGGAGCGGTCATTGCCGCGCATGTTGGACCTGGTGCAGTGGCAGTGGTCGTCACGACACTCGTTTCCACATGAGATAGCTGTCCACGCTGATGGTGCGTTAGGGGAGTTGCGAAGGCTCGAGTTCCTAGTCTGACCTGCATGCCACGTTCAGAAGACATCCGAGCCAAGGTGCTCGCAGTGGCATCTGCCCGGCTAGCAGCCCTAGTAGGTGCTCGTGATGCTGCAACTGAACCCGAGCCACTCCCTTTGGTGGTTGAACCTCCTGCACATGCCTTTGGGGCTATCGCTCGAGTTGCCGTCATATTCTGTCTAGTAGTCGGCGGCCTAGTGTGGTTCAACCGCCCGCAACCCGTCACACCAGTTGATGTTCAGGCACAAGGTGTTGATGTTTCTGCACCTGCTCCGGCGTCAACGGATTTGCAAGCAGCGCCTTCGTCACCTGCTTCACAGCCAATGAGTGGCTCCTTATCGGCCTCTACATCTCGACAACTTGTAGTCGACGTTGAAGGTCACGTGCGGCATCCCGGTCTCGTCACACTCCCGCCAGATTCGCGTATTGCTGATGCCATTGCTGCCGCTGGTGGCATGACACAACGCGTGGCGCTTGGCATGCTCAACCTCGCTCAAAAAGTCACAGACGGCCAGCTCATTGTGGTCGCATCTGCTCAGGGTCAAACTGGCCAAGTTGCCTCAGGCTCCGGTGCAGGTGGTGCATCTGGTGCAGGCGGAGGGCTGATCAACCTCAATACTGGAAGCGAGACGGATTTAGACGCGCTGCCTGGGGTTGGTCCGGTTATGGCTGGTCGCATCATCGCCTGGCGGACCGAGAACGGCGGCTTTCATTCAGTTGACGACCTCCAGCAAGTTCCTGGCATCGGCCCGAAAGTGTTCGCCAATCTCCAGCCTTTAGTCTGCATCTAGTGGATGTTCGATTAGCTCCACTCGCACTTGGATTATGGCTGTCAGCAGCCGTGACCATTGCCATTGGCACTCGAGCGCCACTGCCTTGGCTGGTGGTTTGGGTCAGTGTCTTGGTGCTTGGCGTTGCTAGTTGCGCTCGACTCTTGCCTCGAGACTCGGGTCAAGTTCGCCAGTCCTTGAAGTTTGTCGCACTCGGCTCGGTGGTCGGTTCAGTGCTTGCCTTCGTGCGCATCTTGCCGATTACAACTGGACCCGTGCACGACGCCGCTCTTGATCGACGAAGTGTGCGTCTGCAAGGCACTGTGATTTCAGATCCAGTACGAACCGAGCGGCACAATAATCTCAATTGGACCGTTACAGACGTGGCACATGTGACTGTGCGAACCGAGCATGTTGTTATAGGTGGTCAAGCGTTGAGGGCACGAGTCCCCATCATGCTGTTCGCCTCTCGTAGTCAGTCTGTGGAATCGCTCATGCGATTGGTCCCTGGCATGCATATCGACGTGGTGGGGGCACTCAGTCCAGCATTCACTGGTTCAGCCCAAGCAGCCTCGATGAATGTGCGTGGCTCGATCACGATTCGTGACGACCCGCCACGGTATCAAGGTTGGGCATGGCAATTGCGTCAAGGTTTGAAGAAGGCTCTAGTTGGTACAAGTCGGCAGGCACATGGTTTGGTTCCGGGCCTGGCCCTGGGCGACTCGTCGGACCTTGATACCGGAATCCATGATGACATGCAGGCAGCAGGTCTGACGCATCTCATTGCGGTATCCGGATCCAATGTGACTCTCTTGCTAGTAGTTGTCCTCTTCTTGATTCGCAAATTTTCCCAGCGACGCATCGTTATTTACGGCGGTGCACTACTTGCCTTAATTGCATTCGTCATCATCGTGCGCCCACAACCTTCCGTCATCAGAGCAGCAGTTATGGGAGTGGTTGCTCTCATTGCAGGATTTACTAAACAGCGACAGGCCGCCGTTCCAGCCCTAGCGGTCACGATCGTCATCTTGATTGCTATCGACCCATGGTTGGCGGTCTCGTATGGTTTCGCGCTGTCCGTAGTAGCAACAGGCGCTTTGCTATTTTGGGCCAAGCGAGTCTTCTACTTTTTGGACCAGCGCCTTAGTCAGCGCATACCTCAGTGGCTCCTTGAGGTGCTTGCCATCACGGTCTGCGCGCAAGTTGGTGTCTTTCCTATCATGGTTGCGCTTGGGTCGACGATTTCGTTAGCAAGCATCCCTGCCAACATGATTGCGGTTCCACTCGCCACACCTGCCATGCTGTTAGGAATTCTGGCTGCGTTGTTAGCAGTTTTTTGGTCGTCAGCGGCACACGGAGTCGCAATCCTTGCGGCTGCTCCGGCACAAGCGATAGCAACCGTCGCACACGTCGCTGCCAGCGTCACATGGTTGCGTATTGCGTGGCCCCACGGTCTCATTGGTGTGGGCTTAGCTCTCGGCGTCATGGTTCTTGGTATGCATGCGAAGCTTCAGTGGTCACAACTTGACGCCATGGCACAGGGCAGCATGGCGAGCATTGTGGTCTGTCTGATCGTCCTCATCGTGCACCCACCGCAATCACCTGAGCGTTCATGGTTAAAGCAAGAATGGCTTATGGTGCAGTGCAATGTTGGGCAAGGTGATGGGGCCGTCATTCGAACGGGAAATCACCAAGCAATCGTGGTTGATGTTGGACCCGACGATGTAGCGATGAACCGTTGCTTGACGGACTTGGGTATCACAACCATTCCGCTCCTTGTGTTGACACACTTTCATGCTGACCATGTCGGTGGACTGCAGAGCGTGCTACACAATCGTCACATCGGTCAAGTTATGGTGAGCCCACTTTTCGACCCACCCGCTATGGCTCAATTTGTTCGTAGCACTTTGGGGGCTGCTCACATCACGCCGCACGTGTTGACGGCTGGCGCACAAATTCAGATCGGCGAAGTGCATCTTGAGTGTTTATGGCCATCCCGGTTATTGCTAGGGCAGGGAAGTGATCCAAACAATGCGAGTGTTGTTTTGCTAGTGACTGCGAAGCAGGCATCAATTTTGTTGACCGGTGACGTAGAGCCTCCAGCGCAAGATGCCATTCGAGCCGCTTATCCAAATCTGCAGATTGACGTCCTCAAAATTGCGCATCACGGTTCGCGTAACCAATCTGAGGCATTTGCCACCCGGCTACACTCGAAAATCGCATTCATTTCAGTTGGTCTAAATAACGATTATGGCCATCCTGCACGCGAAACAATTTCACTCTACGAACTCGCTGGTGCACACATCTGGCGCACTGACCAGCAGGGAAGTCTGGCGCTCGTCCGCAACGGTAACCATCTTGGTGTAGTGGCTGAGCGCTAGGTCAGCTGACTTTCATCTTGGGGTAGTTGCCCAGCGCTAGGTCAGCTGACTTTGTGGTCTTGCATGCGAAGCGCGTCCGCCTTCGTCACGTGCACAGTCCCTGGAGCATGGTTAGGCGGGCTGTAAATCGTGTACAACTTGAGCACTGTGTTTCCGATGTTGATGAAGTTGTGCCTCATTCCTGCTGGCACCAAGACGATGTCGCCTGGACCAACACTGCGAGTATCGCCATTGACTTCTGCTGAGGCAAAGCCTTCTACGAAGGTGAGAACTTGATCGGTATGCCGATGAACTTCGGCACCGATGTCTTCACCAGGTTGAAGGGCCATGACGACAATTTGTACGCGTGCTGTTGTCATCAGAACTCGCCTGAACGCATTGTTTGCTCGTGCTTCGGTTTCAATATCTGTGGTGTACATGTTTTGATGTTAAGCACGTGATGAGTCCCAAATTGGCTTCGCTGAGAGATGTGAGTTGACCGTGAGCGGTTAACCTCGGGTGTAGCGTGGAAGCGGAGGTTGTTGTGAAGTTTCATCGTGTTATCACTGCCAATTGTGCAGTTGTCCTGGGTTTAGCTCTGATTGTTGGTGCACCAATTGCTCGAGCGCAGCAAACACAAGCAGCACCATTTCTCGTCCTTGAGGTGCGCACAACCGGCGGCTTCGTCATGCCTAGTTTTCAGTTCGGGCAGGTGCCACAACTTGCGGTGTACAGCAATGGAACGGTACTCACGGCGGCAGTTGTGGGCGCGAAGTACCCCGGACCGATTGCTCAACCCTTAGCACGCCACATGGTGACTCCCGACATGACGCCTGTCCTAAGCGGCGCGGAACAAGCGCATCTACTCGACCCGAAGTTCGACTGGGGTATCCCCAGTGCAGCAGATGTACCGTCAACCGAAATCAAGATTCGGCAGTCTGCAGCAGCTGCAGCAAATGTCATTGTTATTCCTTCACTGGGCATAGATGCGGGCCTGACAAAAGAACAGATTGCGGCACGCAAACTTGTCCAGTCGTATCTCTATCGAGTGAGCCTTGCTCTAAAACCCTATGTTTCAGTCCACGGCTCCCGACAGGAATGGATTTCAGGACGATGGACCTACCGCGCACAGGCGGGAAGCAAGGTCTCACTTTCGGTAGTTCGACCATGGTTCGGAAGTGCCTTGACTAGCGACGGTCAATGCACGTTGATGACCAAGAGCCAGAATGAAAAGCTCGTCAAAATGTTGCCCAAACTCAACAGTGCAACCCGTTGGTCGTCTGGCGGCAAGATTTGGTACGTGACACTGCGCCCACTGCTGCCACATGAGCGCAATTGCAGTGACATCGGCTACTGACGGATGTCAGGCTCCGATCTTGGTGTCACCTCGGTGAACCTACTGCCACATCGTCTGAGTCCTGTGGCATACTCGCCGTTATGACCAAGAAGCCAGCGGCAGCCTCAGCAAACCTTGTGTTGGCTGTTGGCAAGGAGCCGATCTTGGTCTCGCAAGCCATTGACCACGTGATGGTGGCTGCTCGCAAGGCTGATCCTTCAACGGTCCGCACTGACATCAGTGCTAAGGATGAGCTTGCAGCCGCTGAACTTGCTCAAGCGCTGTCGCCTTCACTCTTTGGCGAGTTGACCGTGATTGTGCTGACTGATGTTGATAGCGCCACTGATGAAGTTGCTCAGGTGTTGACCAATTCATTGAGCGACATTCCCGAGGATGTGCGCTTGATTGTGACGCATCCTGGTGGAGTCAAGGGTAAGAAGCTTCTGGACACTATTCGCAAGGCAGGTGCGCTTGAGGCTAACTGTGCTGAACTCAAAGGCAAAGATCTCGATGCGGCTATTCTTGCGGAGTTTAAGAAACATGGTCGCAAGGTAACGGCCGATGCAGTTGAGCACCTGCATAAGTCTGTTGGTTCAGTGCTTGGCGATCTCGTTGCTGCAGTCTCTCAACTTTGTGCGGATATTGAAGAGCCCATGGTTGATGTTGAGGCTGTCACTCGCTACTACGAAGGTGTCTCAGACGTCAAAGGTTGGGACCTCAGTGATGCGATGTGGAATGCCGAACCGGTGGTCGTCCTTGAGCAGTTGCGCTGGGCATTGGCCGCAGACTCGAGTGCGGCATTTCCGATAGTCATCTCTATTACCAATGGGCTGAGGTCGTTGGTGAAGTATGCGAGTGCTCCGGCCGGCATGCGCGAAAATGAGCTAGCCAGTTTTGTTGGTGTCCATCCATTTAAATTGAAAATACTGTCGGCGCAAAAACGTAAATGGAATCCAGAGCAGCTTGCCGCCGCAACTCGACTTCTTGTTCTGGCAGATCGGGCTAGTAAGGGAACTTCGTATGCCCCTGGCCTGCCTGGTGGAAACAGTCTTGATCCCGTGCAGACACGCTATCTACTTGAAAAACACTTCTTGGCCGTGCGACAGCCGCCCGTGCAGTAAACCCCGTGCAGTAAACCCCGTGCAGTAAACCCCGTGCAGTAAAGAAGGAAACTCACTACCGCAAGGCACAAAAAATAACGCCCCACTCCAATGAGTGAGGCGTCACCTGAAAGCCACTTAGGACTTAACTGCAGCGTTGGCCATTGCTGACTTGCGGTTAGCAGCCTGGTT
>Ga0114964_10000721_pt1 | contig 24817 bp, 18 predicted proteins | sample C_131016_MF_Meta_FD_92638 | JGI IMG/M metagenome (GOLD analysis project Ga0114964, IMG submission 92638) | Freshwater microbial communities from Lake Croche, Canada to study carbon cycling - C_131016_MF_MetaG | ecosystem: Environmental > Aquatic > Freshwater > Lake | place: Lake Croche, Canada...
CCTAAATATACGCCTGCACCTGCTCCTAAATATACGCCTGCACCAGCGCCTAAATATACACCTGCTCCAGCGCCTACGCCTGCGCCAGCGCCTAAATATACGCCTGCGCCAGCTCCTAAATATACGCCTGCACCAGCTCCTGTGAATCGCAGAATATTTACCCCTGCAGCACAAACAATCATATTTAACGATGCTGTTGCTACAGGCATGAATACAGCTCAAGCAAATGCTGCAGTACAAGCTGCAAACGCTACTTTGATAGCCTCACCCTTCGAAGATTATGGTAAACGATCGCTCGTAGAAAATTTTGCATCAACGTCAGCGAATTATGAGAAATACACACCGCAAGTATTAGCTGCTTTGAGAATTAGTTGTCAAAACAAAGGGCAACAAACAAATTGTGCTAAGATATTAACACCTGCATTCGTAAATAAGATGTTGCAGAACGCTACGAATACAAATAGTTTATATACAATCGCTGATTCTTTATTTTTCAAATTCACACGTAATGCTGATCTATCTAAAGATATGGCAAACTCTGCTGTAAATACGGTGAAGATCGCGATTGATACTCCTGTGTCAGTTCAAAAATTTACAGCTCCTGAAAATAAAGAAGGATTCGTTAGTACATCTGATATAAATGCCTGGAGTTCTGCTGTAGAAAGTGCTGTTGAGACATCTGCCAAACTAAAAGGATATTCTCCATCTGTCGCTGCGAATATAGGAACAATAGCAAAAAACGCATTTGCTCCTGCTTACTCTAATAGCGGCGGCAATATAGCAACTCCAGATCATCTTGCTTGGGCTAGTGTACAAGGGTATTTTGCTCCTGCGCCTTCTACAAAGGCTGCTCCTGCTCCTGCCACAAAGGCTGCTCCTGCTCCTGCCACAAAGGCTGCTCCTGCTCCTGGTCCTAAGTACGCGCCAGCGCCCAGATCTGGATTTAAAAACTACAATTCTAAAGAGAAATTCTTTGATGTGAATTCAGACGTCAACGCATTCGCCAACGCAACCTCATCGGCAGTTGAAGCATCTGCTGGATTAAAAGGTGTATATTCTCCAGCAATAATCTCAGCGGCTGCAACAGCTGCAAAAACAGCGTTTACTTCACAGTATTTATCTCCTGTAGCGGGTCTTTCTTTTGCCATTTCTGAAGCGAATGCTTGGAATGCTGCTGGAAGAATTCTAAACCCTCCTGCCCCTGCTCCTGCCCCTGCTCCAAAAGCTACTCCTGCCCCTGCTCCAAAAGCTACTCCTGCTCCTGCTCCTACTGCAAAAGCTACTCCTGCTCCTTCTCCAACAACTGGCTTTTACTCTCAGTTGACCCAAGCTGAACGTCTAGCTCTATATAATTACATAAATGTAGAATGTGAAAATTCAGGTAAATGTAAGAATTGTAATGGAGCATTCAAAGATAAAGACCCAACGGATCCAACTTCTAATCTGAATGTAGCACTCCAAACAAATAGTTATATACAATTCGGCGCGAATATTGCTGCTTTAACAAATACATATTGCAGCCAATACTTGGATTATGATATGGGATATGGCAATTTCCTTGCGAATTCCGCAATCATCAAGCTCAAACAATATCTAATAAAGGCACCTGCTCCTGCCCCTGCGCCTGCGCCTGCTGCGAATGTCTACAAGAATGTGAAATACGTGGAGATTTCAGGTGGCGCATCTAATCTTGTTTTTGCTCAAATTGGTGTTTTTGATACGAATGGTAATAACATCGCGCTGAACAGAACAACAACATCATCTGGTGCTGCATGGGGAACAACGGAAGCTTCTTCTGTGAATGGTAACTTTAATCAGAAACTAGGTTTTGGTGGAGCAGCGCCTTATGCTTCCTATAGAGTAATCTTAGATAATCCTACTAGTATAAACTACGTTATTGTAATACATAGAACAGATGCGAGTAGCTTAGAACTAGAATCAGGTTTTACAGTGAAGTTGATAGATCAGGGTCAAAGAATTATGTATGCGAGTGCTCCTTTGACATCCGCTACTACACAAAAAATCACAACATTCGACGCTGTGAATGATGTTGTTGCTCCTAATACATATGCGAATGTCAGATACGTTAGAGTAGAGGGTGGCTCAGCTAATCTTATCCTTGGTCAAATTGGTGTTTTTGATACGAATGGTAATAACTTGGCCCTGAAGAGACCAACACTATCATCTGGAACTGCTTGGGGAACAACAGAAGCAGCTTCTGTGAATGGTAATTTCAATCAACGCTATGGTTTTGCTGGATCAGGACCGAAAGCCTACTACCAAGTAAACTTAGATGGTGCCTCAACGATAAGCTACGTGGTTATAATGAGAAGAACGGATTCGAATGATACAGAATTAGGATCAGGATTTATAGTGAAGTTGTTGGATGGAAACAGTAATTTAATCTATAAAAGCGCTCCTTTGACTAACTCTATTAAACAAGTAATCACTACGTTCAACGCTGTTGCTCCTGCTCCTGCTCCTAGATACACACCTGCTCCTGCTCCTAGATACACACCTGCTCCTGCTCCAAAGGCTGCTGTGGTTTTTGATTATAATAAAGCTATTTCAAGTGCTGCAATTAATCAACTAAAAGCATCATATTCAACATTATTGCTTGGTAGTTACACAATTACGAATGTGATTGGAATATGGTATGTTAATAATACAGCAAGTAGTACAACGGTAACGTGTTATGCACATTATCAATACGGGGCGAACAGTTTCTATACAGCGATTTTTAATTATAGACCCGATACTGGATTTTATACTTATCAAGTTGGGAGTGGTTGGTCGGCAACAGCAACCAATCCAAATATTCAAAATGCAAACACACCTGTAACACAAATCTACCCTGTTTATAGTGTTCCTCCTACACCTAAATTATCACCAGCGCCTGCTCCTCCTCTAGCTACAGCTATCGCAGCAACAGTTGCAAGTACAACTACTTCAGCAATCACGGCAGTCTCTAAAACAATCGCTTCAGACGCGGTAGCACTTCTTAAAACAGCCTCTAGTTTTTTTAGTTTTAAATTCTAAGATGATTTCTATTTTGAAAATTTAACATACTTGTTAGAGGATGTCAAGTTTCGCTTCTAATTGGAAAAGCACGGGAGTAAAAACCACACAGGCAGCGGTGGTTCACAATCCCAATCCCCCCAATATGGTTTCTATCAAGACAAAGATGCTAGAATCTGCCTCACCCAAATTTTTCAGCTTACCTGCTGCAACAGGTACAGATACAACATCATCCGACGCTGCTATAGATTTTTGCCGTAAGAAATATACCGGTTTTGGAGGACTTCGCAAACTACAATTAGACCAGAAGAATCAAACATATTACGATCCTGGGTGTGGCTGGAGATTTCAGCTTACACCTGGAAGTATTCATCCAAAAGTCAATCAAGCCGCATACGGTATATTCAAAAGTCCTATGCGTCCTGGAAAAGGAAGCCCTGACGAGATCGGTGGAGGAATTACTTGGAATATGGAACTTGATCAAGCAGAACGCACAGCTTCTGAGGCAATCGCCACAAGTTTGAATAATAAGTGCACAAATCTCCAGTATCTATCCGATGATAATAAACCGTACTTTGGATTTTGCTCTTCCTCAGGCTCTATCATACCAATCCAAACAGATAGCAAAGGAATTCATGTTGCCAGATTTCCAAATACTACAGGAATGGGTTGCCCGCCTGCAAATATAGTCCCCGCAACTTTTGCCCCGTCAGGGTGCTCCGCCTCTGCTTCAGCCTCTGCTTCCGCATCCACTTCAGGATTCAGAAACTACCAGGAAAATTTTACAAGTGGTCTCACCTCCATAAACGACCTCGACAACTGCACAACATCTCCTCTTACTCGCGACTGTATAGTTCTCGCTGCACGTGCTTCAGGATGTGATACAAAAGGCAGTTTAATCGCCGCCCTTGATGGAATCGGCGCGAATGATGACTATAACAGAATTTTGAAAGATAATATGGCATACAAGACTTACAGCGCTCTAGTAAATCCTGGTATTACGTCAGCAATCACTACGAATGGTGCTGGAACACTCGCGACAGTACTCAACGACTTTGCCTCTCTTGCCAAGAACTCCCAGTCATCTCAACCAAAAATCGCAGCAGCTTCTCGTGATCTTTGTGAAAACAGCGGATACTTTGATAAAGCCTATGATTGGTGCTCTGAACTAACTCCTACGAGTGTTATTAATTCTGATACCCTACCTTGCGCACAAAGTTTCTGGAAAAATCAAGGTGGTACAGCACAAGGAACAGCATATCCCACAATTGGCGGATGGAGTGGAAAAACGTTTCAAGCGTTAAATACGTTTGTCCAGAATTTAGTTACACGTATAAATTCACAAGACAAAGCTACACAGGATAGTGCTCTTATGCAGTTTATTGGAACATCCTCAGGATACGTTCCTCCCGTTATTACTCCTAATGTAGATCCTACGCTCCCATCGTCATCCAAAGTTCTTGAGAAAAATGCCAAGACAAACGGTGCAGAAACTGTTTGGTTTGATATGGGAGATTATTGGAATGGAAAGACACCGCCTATGATTATTCGCTGTGATTTAATGAATGCCGAGAATGGTGAAGTAATTCCCACTCTGGTGAACGACTATACTGACGTTACTGTAAAATACAAACTACCTAACTTGAATTCCATAGCTTTCATGAACGCCTTTGAGTATCGCCATTCTTACGCCACAACTCTACAATTTAACGTAGTTACAGACGATGGCTTCATGTTGAGTATTAACCAGAACCCGTTTGAAAAGACAGCCTATGCAAAGAATGATTGGGGAAGCTGGAGATACCAGCCTCGTACTCCTTATAGAAGTGGTATTTACAATATTTCTGCAGAATCTGACACAGAAAGAAATGTAGTTGTGACTAAATTTTTCCAAGGCCAAGGAGGTGCGCACTTCGTGATGAATATTAGTGAGGGTGGCAATACGTGGAAGGATCAGTCGCTCGTCACAGAGGCCCGTGCAAATATGTTTATCACACAAGAACCGAATGCTCCGTGGATGCAGTACGAAATTTGTTCACGGCCAAATAACGGTAAAGGAACAGCAGTAGGTTTCTTTGAAAAACGGTGGAATGGTCCTATCGCTTACTACGAAAACCAAGGAGTGGATAAACCTATCCCATCTTTTGACGCAGTCTCTAGCGGAGTCGTCGCCCAAACCGATAATGCTATGACCTACACAGTCCCAGGAGGCAAGGGATTCTTGACTTTTACAAGCGGAAGTTGGTGGCGCACCGTGTCTATGTTTGCTTACACCGCCTTCAAGACAATCACCTTACTTGTTCGCCCCTCGGCAAATCTGGCAGCATCTTCTCAAGCAAGCATATTCTCACACATTTCTCCTAGTGCTGAACTGGCGGTGCTTCATTTGGCAACAGATGCTAATGGTAATTACGTATTTTACTTAAGAAGCGATAATGTAGAATCAACTACCCCGTGTGTGCCGAATGAATGGAACTTAGTTGTCATACAGTATAATGGAGATGCAAAAGGAATCACGAATGTCCAAGTGGATGCTATGGACTTACCTACTCTACAAACAAATAATGGAGTAGCCCAGTTCTTCACACGGATCGTAACACATCAGTCTAGAACTGGCTCGTATATAATGAAACCTCCCATGTATCTCAAAGAACAACCTGGAAGTACTATACGTGATAAATTTGGAGGCTATTTGAATCTTGGAGGAGCATCAGATCTTACACCCCAACAAGGACAAGGATTTACAGGAGATATTGCTTGGATTCACGGATTCCGTGATGTATTTTCTGATATTGCTTCTCTAAAATCCGAAGTAACTCAGAGCTGGGTTTCTCGTTGGCCGAGACCCAACTTAGAATTACAAGCGGCTCGCCAACAAGATCATTCATTAGGCCTTCTTCCTAAAAAACCAAATTGTACTTCTCCTCATGGAAACGGTGTGACAATCCGCGAAAACTGCGACAGCCGCAGCGGATGGTCGCAAGTCTTACCTGTGGGTGAATATGATTTAACAAAAGTTCCTGGAATGTTTCCTGCTGATGCGAGTTATATCATAGTACCTAGTGGATTCAAGGCAACTATTTTTACAGGACCTCTAGATCAAGGAAGATCAAAGAGTTTTGAAGGACCGACAGAGTGGAGTTTCTGTACCGAGGGATGGTGGGCCAACGATAAGATTCGCTCGATTCGTGTTACATCTGGCGCAGGGAATGTGTGTCATAGTGAGAATGCTGAAGCAAATGAAAAATTTAGAAACTATTCTAGAAATCAACCTATAGCACACGCGAAAAAAGAACAAGTGGAAGGATGGACTTCTTGGGCAAATATGCCTTGGGGAAGATTTAAATGGTAAAAAGATACATCAAACAAATAAGAGGATGAGTTGGATTCCTCATGTATACATATTGTGTAATCCCAAATATGAGACTACACGATATGAGTTCTTAATCCGTCATCTTCCTTCTCGCGGAATTCCTGAAGATCATATACACTTTGTATACGGTCTTTGGGGCTCCGACATAACCACCGAACTTATGCAAAGAGTCTATGAGCCTTTCAAGCATCGTTTTGGAATCAAACATAATCTTTCTTTACAGAGTGTATCACTCAGTCGTGGAGAAATAAGTCTTATGCTAACATTCCACGAAGCGGTGCGGCAAATTCTACTTGCCGGTCATGAACGCGTTATAGTATTTGAGTCTGATGTTACCTTGAGAGAAGATTTCATGGATCGCTTGAAGACTGTGTTAGAGGGGTTGCTTGATGGTCGCGCATGGGACTATGTGAGCTTGAGTGAGGGGATTGGAACACGTCCTACAGGCCATGATGCGTCGTATTTTGGAGAGCAGAAGTTGTATCCACCGCCCCACCAGTGGGTATTTCGTTGCTGTGATTCTATGCTACTACGCCGTACCTTTTTGGAAAAAGTATGGCATACTTTCATACCGTTTCGTGAATGTTTAGATTGGGAGATGAATGTTCAATTGATGATACATCGTGGAGTTGCGCTATGGGCAGATCCGCCTTTGGTAGAACCTGGAACAGGTCGGTGGAAAATGCAATCTTCTCTTCCTACTTAGTAGAAGATGCCGAGCGTAGCGGGACCCTATAGCAATCGCCCTCTGCCTACACGCGGATTCAGCACACCGCCTAGATCAACCACGCGGACCAGAGAACCTCCTCCTGTTGGAAATCGTTTTCGTATGGGCCCTCCTATCACACGCAATAATATTTCTGAAATCAGCGAGAATGAATACGTGATTGAAACACCTCCTCGCAAACGGCCGAAGACACAGCGGAAGCAGCGCACCAGGAGAAGCACTCGTAGAAAATCATTACGTCGTAGGCGGTAAACAACACCATGAAGAAGGTTTTTCAACAACTATCGCAGCAGCACCTCTGGGAGGTGTTGTTAATTTAGACCACTCATCAAACGTATAACGATTACCCATAGATAGATTACAACGTGAGCAAATAGGAATCAAATTCTCTAAGGATGTGATTCCTCCTTTCGATTCAGGAACGTTATGCCCAGCTTGAAAAGTGTATGCTGTAATTATGTTAGGACACCATGATGTCTTACATTTTGTAGAGAAATCTTTAGGATTGTGATGTATCCATAAAGCTTCGCGCATCGCCTTAGGAATCTTTCTCTTTTTATATTCTAAATCTGGATGAATCTGCATTCTTATAGTATATTTGATGGCTGGGTTTAGACTATGAAAACAATTCAATCTCTGACGTGGGATTTCCTTGAGAATCAGCTAAAGATGTGCCAATTTTTTTCGTACGTCTCATATCGCCGCGCGCATACAAATCAAATACAAGAGGAAGTCCTTGGCCTCTCTCTAAGACAGGAACGGCGAGGTAGGGAATACGATTCACAATAATTTCGTAAGCTTTGACCACAGGTTTTGCTTTTGCTTTTGGTTTTACGGGAAGTTGTGTAAGAGGTGTTTGTTGGGGTCCTTTTGCTTGTGCTTGTCCCTCGGGTGCAGGTGCAGGGGCAGGGCCAGGCAATTGTCCCAAGAGTTCTTCAGGTCTTTGGTTTTCTTGGATCTCTGCCATTTGGGCCAAAGGGGCCGCTAGATCCACATCGCGGAACTTAGTACTTGTCTCTGCAATATCTTTCATCAAATTCGGATGAAAAGCATACTGCTGTGGGCTTCCTGGTAAAGTTATACAACCTAGACCCTCTTCCTCGTTTTCGTATTGATTTATCTGACAATCCACGGCATTTGTCTTCATGAGATTTTGAATGGTTTGCAGAATCTTCTTCTTCCTTTCACTTATTTGCTGAAGATATTCGTCGCTAGTCACAACATAATCTAAGACACCAGGCGGCACAATAAACCCAAGATTCTCAGCTTCTCTCGGTTTCATACCATCGCCGTTGAGGACTGTCTGGTCAATTCTGGGAAATCCCGCCGAACCATCAGGCTTCAGCAGAGCCTGTGAATCAAATACCGAGCAGTACGTGTAGACTTCCACCGTCCTCTGATTCAGCATAGGATCCGCACTATATTCCAAGTCAATATGGGAACAAATGCGCACGGCACGGCCCTTTACTTGGTCTGTCCTCACGTGATTCCAGAAAGGTTCCATGATATGAACACGACGTACGTTGCGGAGCGACAGACCTTCTGCGCCAGCACTCGTAATACAGAATACGCGGCACAGATTTCCTGTAAGATTTCCTGTATATCCTGCTTCCACTAAGACTTGTGACATTTCGGGAGGAAGTTCTGTGAAATTATTATCAGAGAACTTGGCATTAAAGATTTTCAAGGCCATGTTACGAATTGCTGGTGCTTCACCGCCTGTGAAAGAGAGATAACGATTTACATTCGGGCCCTTCTTCAAATTCGCAACGGTTGCCTCACTAAAGCGCATAGAACCTGATTCATCCGCGCGAATATCAATACGGTGGAATTCATTAATTTCTAGTACGGTGGTGAAAATTCCTATACCTTCCATGTCTAAGAACTGACTATATACCAAGCTACTTCCAGGTGCTTCTATAATTTTCTGAAGGATTGCGGCGAATTTGGGACTGTACTTTGCCAGACGATCAGGATCGATAGGATTTCCTGCCTTGGCTTCATCACCTATCTTTTTTCCTGGAGCGTACAATCTGAGTTTCTGATTTGCAAAGAGTTTGAGACATTCTTTGGAGCGGCGTGTCGCGTCCAGATACTTTTCACCAGGCATTAATCCTTTTTTACAATCTTCCTTCTTTTTGTCTTGTTGTTGCTTGATGATTTGGGCAGTTGTCAGGGATTTCTTAGCACCTACTCCTACACCGAGAGACTCGACAACAGGTGCAGCGGCAGAGATGGGTTCACCGCTGATCGGTGGAGATTCTTTCACGAGAGGTTCCTGATCTTCTTGCGCGAGTTGTTCAGCCTCTTCCTCGTTTCCTGCTTCTCTTGCTTCGGCGATCGCTGCCGCCTTTGCTGAATCATCGATTGCCGCATCTTCTTCAGCGGCGGCTTCTGTATCAGCATCTTGTCCTTCTTCGGTTTGTGTTAGAGGGAGTTCTGGGTTGGCTTCTGGTACTTCTGTCTCAATCACATCATCTTGTTCTTTTCCAATCTCCGCTTCAACATCTTTCAAATCATTCGGTCTTGGGCGGACAATTCCTTCAGGAAATATGAAATTACATGCTTGGCGACTAGCCATTCTGTAGCTGTTCGGTTGCTTGAGCTTTGTCAGTTCATAGATATCCGCCCACAGATTCCCCATCTTTCCTGGAACGCCTTGTGATGACGGCTGTTGTTTCTTTTTCTCCATTTGTTGCTTGAGTTCTTCTCCACGGATACGCTGATATTCTGATTGGGAATAGGGTGAAAAAGGAACACGAATGACTTCATCCTTTGTCACAGTCGGCATAAGCTCCTTTTTGCTTCCACGGTAATACGAAATGAGGCCTTGCAGGCGTTTACGCAGAACGACTGTGTTTTTCAGAGAAGATCCATCAGTTCCCAAGAATTTTTCGCGGAATTCTTCGCCGATAGGGGGTAAGAGGGGTTCTGATTTGAATTCGGGTGGTTGTACAATACGGAGATCTGTGAGTTTTTCTAGGAGTCCTGCAGTAACTTCTTGAATTGTGGGAGTCTTTTCTTGTGTCCTTTGAACGCCTAGGCTTCCATCGGCTGCCAGAACTTTTTCCATTCCTTCAGGCAAGAGTGTAAACAAAACTTTAGTAGAAACTCCAAGTAATTCTATTTCTTCAAAGTCTACGTAGGGATTTTCCACCAAGAGTTTGCGAATTCTTTTACGAACTTCATCGGATGAAGAGGAGAATGTAATAGAGGCTGTGTGAATATAACCACCGAGAAGATTGGTGAGAATAGCAATTTCTTCAGGAAAGTTGATAAGAGGTGTTCCTGAGAGTCCAATAATCTTACTATTACGTGCACCCACCAAGAGTCTATAAAGTAGATAACCGCGTTTATAATTTGTCAAGTACAGGCGACGAGGGTCGGTGGGTTTCTTACAGAGTTCAGGAGTCCAGTGGCCAGGTGTTATAGGTTCTAGGGGGACTTTGCGTTTGAGTCCAGGCAGAGATGTTAAATAAGGTTCTATTGTTCCTTGCATCAAGCGTGTAAGATTGTGAATTTCGTCGACTACAATCACAGCGTTATCAAAGAATCCGTAGCCTTCTTCATTCAAGGGGGCACAGGCAATTTCTTTCAAGCGACTTGACGTAATACCGTTATAGTTTACAAATTGTATGCGATTCGTAATTTGTGTTTCAAGTTGTGCAGTAATTTCTTTACGAGATTCATCGTCAAGAGTTTTGAAATTAGATTCTTGTGAGAAATCTGGCACCCAGAGTTGTTTATGTTTACGGAAATAAGTTTCAGGAATCGAAAGAACTTCTTTGGCAAAAAGAAGAATTGTGGGATCTGTTGCGTCTAGAGCAACCCAGTGGTTTTGGAAACGATAGTGGCGGAATCCGCAGAAACTTACTTCACGAATAAAGTTATATCTGAGTGAGCTTGGTGTCATGACAATAATTTTCTTATTGCTTACTGAAAAAAGTGCTTCAGCGGCAGCAATCGCTGAGCAAGTCTTTCCTGATCCGAGACCGTGATACACAAGAAGTCCGCGATAGGGCGTGGCTTGTCTTACATATTCACGAACGAATTTTTGATATTCGTACATTTCCACTTGTTGTTGTGCTCCTGCTCCCATTTTCTTGCATGCATCGTAATCAGGCTCTTTTCCGAATTCTGGAATCTTGATAAAGTTGGAGAAGACTTTTAAGATTTGTTTTTGAAATCCGAGACGAGTTTGGAGGGGGTAGATTGCTGAGGAGATGGAGTAAGGATTTCCATGATCTTCTTGCTGAATTTCATCGGCGATTTTCTGAACGGTGGGTTCATATTTTGTCTTTTCTTGTTCTTGTTCTTCTGCTTCTTGTTGTTCTTCATCTTCATCTGGCACTTGTGTAAGAGGGGTTTGTTGTTGTGTTTCTTTAGGTGCCACGGTGATACCGACGGGTGGTTGGCCTAGGAATGAAGAAGGAGCTTCTGCTGCCTCTGGCTCTTCTGCAGGAGCAGGAGCAGCAGCAGGAGCAGGAGCAGGAGCAAAAGCAACAGATTTTCTTGTGGCTTTTGCCTTTGCCTTTGCTTGAGCTTGAGCTTGAGCTTGAGCTTCAGGAACTCTTGATAACAGTACCAAATCTCCTGTTTGTTCTTCATCAACGAATCCGAATTCTTCAAGTTGTGCTTGGGTAGCAAGTGTAATTTTGGCGACCTTTCCTGTTTCATTTCCTTTAGGAGCTCTAAAAAAAAGCTTCGGGCGTGCTGAAGCCATCTACAAGTAATTACACTTCTTCAAGAAGTAATAATGCGAGTTTGCTAGCTTCTTGTTCTGCCACCTTCTTATTCCTTGCTGTAGACTTTGCCAGAATCTTTGACTCGTCGTTCGGATCAATCACACCCATCGTAAAGATTCTGTCATGTGGCGGACCTGTCACTTCAACTTCCTTATATCTCGGTGGCTGATGAAACTTTGCTTGAAAGAATCTTAGTAGTTGATCTTTGAAGTTGTTATCGTCGGTAATGAGTTCTACAAAATTCACATGACGTTGGATGATACTTACTAAGAATTTCTGGACGATGGTGAAAGCCAAACCGGGATTCTCAGGTGATTCAAAGTTCTTGTATAACGCATAGACCCAGGCTTCTAGCATACTTCCCAAGAGTCTCAGATTTCCACGACCCCCTGTGCAAACTTCTTCCACATGGCGACTAACAATTATCCAAGGTTCTAGGCCAATCTTCTTTGCCAACATTCCTAACATTTTATTGTTCACGATTCTTGTTCGTAGGCGTGTCAAGAACCCCTCGCCTTTCCCGGCATATCTTTGATATAGGTACAAGGCGATGACGCAGCCGAGAAGACTGTCACCAGCAAATTCACACTCCTCGTTGTCAGCCTCTTGAAGTGGTAGACAATTAGGAGGTCGCTCGGCCAAGATTTGTTCTTGACCTTCAGCGGCTTCAGCAGCCCATTCTTCACGACGATCTACATACGATTTATGGACACAGGCTTGGCGAAATAGATCGGGATGAGGCGCTACTTGACTAACACCGTACTTTTTCAAAATATTCTGAATGGTGTTATCATCAATCACTTGATTCCGAGGATTCCAGGGATTGAATATCTTTTGAGATTCGGTGTTCATTCTATAGTGAAAGAGGGACTAGCAGTAGATGGCAGACGCCAAGTCAACTTTAAAAAAGACAAAGAATGTGCCCGAAGAAAAAAGAGCAAAAGCGGATACTGCTGCTGGCCTAGATACACCTGAAGCAAAGGCACCTGATGCAAAGGCTCCTGAAGCAAAGGCACCTGGACTACCCACAATCGCTGGAAGAATTTCACAGATGACCTCAATTATTCCAGATTTGTTCAATCAAAAAGAAGGACCTTTAAAAACACGAATTGATGAATTAAGTTTTTCGGATAAATTGACTCATCTAGGTAAACAGTTCTCAAAAGAGGAAAAAGATAGATGGTGGGATGAAAAAGAAGGAAAAAGACATAAGATTGGTTTGATTCGTAACAAAGAATTGGATATTCTCATCAAGATATTTACCGAGACTTTTGACTTTTCTAAAAAGCTGAAAAAACACGATGTTGTCACAAAGAAGTTTGAATCAAAAGAATGTAAGGATTCTTTTGGAGCAGATTCTGATATTCGTATGTCGCCACATGATACGGCGGGGCTTGTTGCTTCTGGGGTTATTGCTGGGATGGACTCTGAGAGTCTTGTACATCCTGATCAAGATTCTCAGGACTCGTCTCCTGCTCCTGCTTCTGCTCCTGCTCCTGCTCCTTTACCTCAATCTGAGCCTCAGGAACAATTGCAGGGTGAAAGTCAAAGTGCTCCTGTTGCGAAGGCTCCTCCACCTGCAGGGCGCTACGATCTACGACCTCGTTCTCCACCGCGGGCGACTCAGGTAGAGGCTCCTTCAAATCAAGAAGAGGGTAAGGATGGGGAACAATCCCCTCTTCCTCAGGAAGTAGCGGAGGGGGAGGAGGGTAATTCGAACTCAGAGTACTTACCTGAGGAGACACCTTCTTCGGAAAGTAATTCTGGATATTCTGCAAATACCGACGAAAATGGTGAATCATCTAATGGAGCCGCCCCAAAGAAACCATTAACAAGAGCCGCAGCAGCATTAAAACAAAAGGCAAAAGAAGGAAAAGAAGCTGCCGCAAAAAGAGTAAAGAAAGCCAAAACTCCCAAAAAAGGTGGTGCTTTTGATCCTGAAGAAGAAGGCGATGATGGATTTGATCGTTCAGATATTGAAGAAATGGATGAAATAAAAGAACCTCTAGAAACAATCGGGACTGTTTCAGACTTTGAGCGTCTATACCTAGGATGGCTAAACGATCCTTCAATCGGCGAAATATCCGATGAAGAATCTCAAAAAAGAAGAAATAGTATCAAAAGTCTTTTTCGTTTTATCTTCGGAACAAAGGATATTAGCGACGTGACCGCAACAACCATGCAAAAGAAGTTCCGTATCGCCTACACCCATTTAACACCTGAAGAAAAACTCCCCTGCCATCCAGATGAAGGCTTTGAAGAGAAAAGTGTATGGAAAGACTTTTATAACTCACTCGCGTATCGGAGAAAACAAGCGATGTGCGAACTGTACGCCGCCAGAGATGTTGTTGGTGAACATACTTTCTACGTTCGTCAAAAGAAGACCCTCATTCTCGGAATTCGTGACTTAATGGATATTCTTGGAAGAGACGTCTATCCTTGTATGCAATACGGCTATGATCCTAGCCAACACGAATCTGAAGAAAAACTCATGACTGATGAAGAATATGCCAGACTCTTGGGGGTATTTCGTACCTTTGTCAAACAGAGAAAAGACAAAGGAAGATATTATAGTAAAGATGGACTCAAAAGAGCCTTGGATAAAAAACCTAATGAAGAAGGTGAGACTGCCGATGCCTTATATGCAGAACTCTTAGAACTCTTGACATGGATGGACGGTCAAGAAGAAGCCAACAAAACCATCGCTGATCTCAAAAATAGAATTGCGAATTTGAATGAAGATAAAAGAGAGCTAGAAGATGTCATAATACTTCTCATGGTCATTATGACTCTCAGCGAAAAGATTCACGTTTTACAAATGAAATTACAAGAATTGGAAAAGAATATGAAAGACTGCGCTGAATCTGCTGTTCTCAAAGAAAACATTCGCCGTTCCAAGGAACAGTACGATATTCTTGTAAAAGAGTTGCAAAAGAATAAGAGAAAGTATACGGAAGAAGTGCAAGAGTTGGAAGATATAATTGTCATGTTGTCAGTAATTTTAGTGACGATGCAAAAATTTTACGAGATCGATGGAAGTTTAGAAAAGCTGCAGAAGTCGTTGAAAGAGTGCTGTGATAAGAAAGCCGATGTAGAAAAGCTGATAGAACGCATTCGCGATTTTCAAGCAAAATTCAAAGACTTTGATGACAAAAACAATCGTCTCTTAATCATTTACAAGGCGGCGTTAGAAGGAGCACAGAGGGCAAATAGTGAGTTAGAGAAGATTATTGAAGATTTGCGGGCGAAGTGTGAGAAGAAGAAGGCTGAGGCTGAAGTGCAGACAAACTCTACAACTGGGAATCCTATTGAAACACAGACAGAAGAAGAGGAAGGAGAGGAAGAAGAAGATGATATGAGTGAGGGTGAAGTTACGCCACAGCCCTTGGAACCTGGTGGTCCTCCTGCAGAGCCGCCTCAAGAACCTCCTGCTCCTCAGGAAGTGAACGAGCGCCCTGAAGCACCTACAGAGAATCAACCACCTGTAGCACCACCTGTTTCTGGATCTGTTGAATCAGCAGAGAGTCCTAGGCTTCCTGAGAGAAAACCTTCAGTTCCTGTTGGAGAGCCTGTACCAGAACCGAGTCCTTCAGATCCTGGGACTAGACCACCTCGGCGCAGTAATACAGAACGTTCTCCTTCTCCTGGACCTGGTACAACGACTCAACCACAACCTACACCTGAACCTACACCTGAACCTACACCTGAACCTACACCTGAACCTACACCTGAACCACCTGTTGAAGAAGAGGCTACTACTCCTGATCCAACACCTCTTCCACCACCCCCACGCCAAGTATTTGGAAGTCCAGGAATTGCCATAGATGCCATCTTCAAACAACTCAAACGTGGAAGCCCATACATAGGAAAAATAATGGAAAATAATATACAATCTCTTACACCTCAAATACAACAAGAATTGCGTGGAAAGAATCCTGTTGAAAGAGGTAAGATTATTCAAAGAATTCTGAAGGATTCTCCTATTGAAGCACTCAACAACAAATATTATTTGCGCGCAGCTTACTGGAAAGGCGCAACAGAACTTGTAGAATCTTATAATGAAGTCGTTGACGGTAGAGAAATATCCGATGAACAAAAGAAAGAACACTTCACAATAATTATGAATAGTATCTGGGCAAGTTTCAAAGAAACTTTTAAGAGACAAGAGGATGATCCATTAGACAAACACAAAAAAGCCAGAAAATTCTTCCGTGAATTAATGTATGATGTATATAACACATTCGTATTACAATATGCGATAGAAGGAGCAAGAACTTCACAAGAAAGATTGGATTCTGCATATGACTTATTTGACATGTACATAGGTTCTATTCCGTTGAATGGTACGGTTCCTCAATCAACTGTATCAGAATACTTAAAAATTACAAAAGAATCTTTGAAAGAATATGTACTTGATGAAAATAAGAAAGTTCCTTCTGAGCAAGAAGGAGCTCCTAGAAATTATGGAAATACGATTTTGAGGACTCAGCCTAGAAGTTCTGGTCCAGCTTCTGGACCTGCCCGAGGTATAATGCGGGGTGGAGCTTATAAAAAGAACAGATTCTGCTCAACACTTCTAACACTTTTCCTGGTAGAAGCCAATAAGACACCAGACTTTGACTATGAGACTTTCATGGAAAAGGTGGATGAAGCCTTGGAAAACCTAGGTCAGAACGATCTTGTGTTAGAGGAGTTGCGGAAGCTTGTTGATGCTTCTTTGAAGCAGTCCATACCTGATGATGGATATATGTTCATGCCTTCTTCAGGACAGTCAGGACAGAATGAAGAATTTGCCAAGGCTTTGAAAAACATCTACTACACAGAATTTACTATAGTGGAGAGAGATGCTTTGAAGTCGATAGCCCCTAATATAGTATATCATCCTGAAGCTCCCCAAGAATTCCAAGAAATTCTCGGCGGACATGGTTCTTATTTCTTGAATAGCGGAGGAGGTGTAGATTCAGGAGAAGAAGTTCCTTTCCACGGCTTGGATGATGATATTGTAGTGAATTCTGATGAACGGAAGATTCTCGATGAGGGTGGTATTCCCGCGGGAGCAATTCTTGTCTTGTATCTAATTGCAAACTGTAATGCTACTTCGGTTTAAATCTAGGCATTTACATAAAATATATAGAATGAAACTTGAGGATTTTTATAGACAGACTGTAATTGAGAATGAAAATCAAACAAGAGGATGGTCTTGTTATTACTACGGAGTTCTAACCAAGGTAATTAACGAGAATAATTACAAGAACGTAGTCGAGGTTGGTATAGGTTATGGGCTACATGCCAAGTATATTCTAAAGACAACCAATTTAGATAAGCTCACATTGGTAGATCCGATGAAATATTATCCTAACGATATGTTTGCTTCTGATATTATGTCAACGGAGGCGATAATTCCTGGAAATAATTTTAATGAGATGTATGATCTTATTAATAAGGAACTATCTCCTTATAAGGAAAGATATACTTGGCTACGAACTGAGAGTCAGAGTGTTACCGATGAAATGATTCCGAATGGTAGCGTAGACTGTGTTTTTGTAGATGGCGACCATAGTTATGATGCTGTGTTAAAAGATCTTGATCTTTGGTGGAAAAAAGTCAGGGAGGGGGGCCAAATGCTTGGAGATGACTATTGGATGGATGATGTTTCAACGGCCGTTGGCGATTTTGCTAAATTGTATAACTTGAAATTTGATTTCCTATACAAAGAAGGAACTGATTACAAAATTTATAGATTTCAGAAGCCTAAGATTTAATAATTTTTACTACTAGATGTCATCCGAAGGCAGACCACCTGTAGAAGTAAAATGGAATTCACAGACAAGTATCAACTATGCTTTGAAAGCCAAGTATTCCATGTATACAACTCTCGTTTTCTTTCTAGTAGCGAATCCAGAAACCTACAAACTCTTACAGAAATTTCTAGGAAGCTGGATTGATATTGCGAGTCCTGGTGGATGTCCTACACCTACAGGATTTTTCCTACATACTGCTTTATTTTTTGTGCTACTCTGGTCTCTCATGCTCTTCCCCCGCGATGCTTGAGATTTCTTTTTCAAATTCCTTCTCATACTTGAGCCCTGGATAGAGCCGTTTATGAACGGCTGCCTCCGCGACTACTGAAGCCCTCTGTGGCGTAAATCCTTTTGCTTCCGCTGCTGCTAACATAGTAGCATAGTACCACAAATCGGCAGAATTCCACGAAGGATCACAGCCCTTAGGGATTATGATATTCTTCCACATATTCTGTGAAAATACTAGGCGACTTTTCTGCATCATAAACATTCCTCACGAGCAGAGTTTAGGCGCTGTATCCAGTATCGCATAGTAATCTTTTCCATCTGTGAAGTGTCTGGAATGAAAGAATCCAAGAGTTCTCGTGTTATATCAGACCAAGATTTTACAATCAACACAGGAAGCCCTTCAAATAAAGGATCCAGAGGAGAAGAATGAACTATAGGTATGCATCCAAGTACAAGCGCTTCCCATGTTCTATGACAATCAAAACCATTCCCATAAGGACTCACAATAAATTTATACTTCTTCATACACATGAAAGTTTCTTTCTTTGATATATAAGTTGCTTGATAATGAATCAAATCCTTTGGAATATTTTCTAAAGCATCCTTTCTATCCCATGCGTACAAAGTATCCATCATAAACTGAAAATTTCCATAACATTCGTTAATTCTTTCACAAGAATTTGATTCACAAACTTCCACCATGAGATCTTCTTCTTTTTTCCAAAAAACTCCTGTACTATCATCATCTCTTTTACAAAAAGTACCCGCCGGCGTGTAGATAATATACGGGTGATCTAGAGGATATTGTAGGCCTACAGGAATTTGTCTTCTTTTTTTCGTAGGTTCTATGCAATTGTGTGTAAACCAAGCCACAATACACTTATTCTTTTCTATCATGATTGATTCTTTCACAAAATGATAAGGGATTGTATGATCTGACATAGAAGAGATTAGAATAAAACGGAATGTAATTTTGGGCAGAACAGAATCTACAAATTTGACTAAATGATCCAAATGAACGAATAAGATATCTCCATTTTTTTGAGGGAGAGAGAGTGGATATACACAATCACACACGTTAAAGAAATACGTATTATTTACATATCGGGGCTGCATCTCCATTTACTAATAAAAATAAAATTATAGAATGTATTTTAACGACACCTAAAAATATAAAGAAAGAACAAAAAGAATGACGACCAAGAGAACTATACAAGTCCTCACCATCGACTCAACACACTCTTACACAGAACTCTGCAATTTAGGAAAACATCTCGGGATTGACAAGAGTCCTTATACAAATCGTGAAGGAACTCATAGACATCCTTACACAGGAGTCTATTCTATGTTATTTGGTCCTTTGAAGCACAGACATCTACACTTTGCCGAGATTGGTATAGCTGGCGGTGGTTCTGTGATACTGTGGAACAAGTACTTTCAACATCCATCCACACGCCTAGATTTCTTTGACTGCGATGCTACCTTCCTAAAACATGCTGCTTCATTTAATCTTACAAATACATCATTTCATTTGATGGATGTATCGGTTGATGGTGATATCCAACGGGCCTTAGAAGGCCGAGGCGACTACGATGTCATCTTAGATGATTCTTCACACAATTTCACGCATCAAATTCGCATTATTAAAGAAGCATTACCTTTTATAAAATCTGGCGGTTATATGATTGTAGAAGATATATTTCGCAACATTCCTCACGAGAACTTTGAAAAGGAGTTAGAGGGTGTTTTACCTTTGTGCGCAGAGGCCTACTTTATTTTGTGCGAACATGCAAACAAATACAGTCCTGGTTGGGATAATGATAAAATTCTGGTTCTCGTAAAAAAGTAAAAGATTTGGAAAAATATTTCCGTTTCTATAGAAGAAACGCCATGAAGTTAAACAAGATTATCATGTATGCTGTGATTACGCTTGTAGCTGTGTATTTGATCCGTGTATTAATAAAGACGCATAAATCGCCTGAAGGATTTGGCGGTCCTAGCCCGACATTTACTCTTTACTATGCTGATTGGTGCCCCCACTGCAAGACAATAAAGCCGCTTTTCTCTTCTTGGAGTAAGAATGGCCATATTATGGTAAAAGGTAAGCGTGTGAATCTTGCGATGGTTGAAGAGAGTCAGATGAAAGACAAGTCAGTTCCTGTAAAGGGATATCCGACCATGCTACTCCAGACAACTGATGGTACTTTTGTTGAGTTTAGTGGTGATCGTTCTCCTAATGGATGGGAGTCATGGCTATCGCAGAATGTGTAAAAATTGATTTGACTCACTTTACTGTGGGAAAAGTCCACTTTCGCATGGGAGACAGAAGCCCAACGTTTATACTCATGGATAATACTGGATGGACCACAGTTGTGAAGAAAAAGAAGACAAGTAAGCCAAAAGAAGAACAAACAAACATACAACCTTCTCTGTCTTCTGCAGCATCTAGAGTGCCTCAGACAAAGCATGTTGTATTTAAGGATGAAGTCCATGCCATGCAAAAGCTAGCAGCTGCAAACGAGCCTGTGAAATCAAAGTATCTAAGTCTAGAAACTCGTCAAGAAATTACAAATCGGCGTGTGTCCAAACTGTGGACACAAGCAGATTTGAACAAATATTGTTCCTTTCCCGTAAATACGATTCGTGAGATTGAATCTGGACGTGTTTCTCCTAGTCCTCAACAACTTACCGTACTCAATCGAGTTCTCAAAGGAGGCATTCATTATGCCTAAGAAGCAGAAAAACGTCTATGCCTTGGTTTTGATAAAGAATACATAAACTTTTTGGTTATGCTATAAGCTCGCTGAATAAGCTGAGCACGCTCTTCACGTGTTTTTCCTAGTTGAAGCGTACCAAAATCGCCTGCAGGTATACATATAATCTTATCACCAAATTTTTCCATATAAGGAGCACTTTTCATAACCGTAGAACAATCATAAATATAACGGACAACTTGCATAATATCTTGGATCGGTTCCACCGTTTCAGAAGCCTGAACAATAAACAAAACCCCCCATGTTTCACAAATCTCATGCTCTTTCAAGAAAGCCAAAGGAAGATTGTGTAAGACAGCCCCATCCACAAAAAGAAGATTGGATTTTGGATCTTTCATCGGAGTGTAAAAGAAAGGAAGAGCCATAGAAGCACGAACAGCAAATTTCACAGAAGTCTTGGGAGTTTTTAAAGTGCCAAATTCACGAAACTTTAATGTTTGTAATTCTGTTGCATAACACCGAAATAGCATAGAATACTTGGCAGAAATCTGCTCGAATGTAACATCTGGACCAAATCCTTTTTGTTTCAAAACAGATGTAATAAGCTTATCAATCTTTGAACCGTCATCCAGACCAAATGTAAGAGGGAATGATAGAATACTCTCCGGTTCAAAGTTTCTTAACACAGTAAAGTCAAACTCTAGTGCTAATAATTCCATCTGTGGAATCGTATATTCCAAAGTCCATAATAATCCAATAAAAGCACCAGCACTTATGCCGATGACTTCTTTAATATGATTGAAAATACCGTGATCGTGGAATGCTTTCATAACACCTACGTGAGCAACACCACGAATTCCTCCACCACATAAAGCGATTCTTCGTGGGGGGATACGAAGAATCATGTTTGAAGAAACATTTGTCTTTTTGGATGCTTGAATAGATGTGGAACTCTGCTCAGAACAAGAAACAGGACATAATTCAGGTACCACGTTTGGAACCAAAGGACTTGTATGACCGACGTGTGAAACGGGATTTTGCGAGGTTGCGATCTTATAATACTCTTTTGGAGCAGATTTATCATCGCGTGTATGCGACATCTCAGCTATCCGGGAACACATCTTCTGTTTTGTATTCTGTGCCGCCGTTCCTCCTAGGCCTCCCCAAATTGGATATGGAAGATTGCATCGTATACCTCGTATGGCAACTCCGTCAAGCCGGATTTAATGTCAAATTCACATGGCCAAATCTTCTTTTCATATCATGGAAACATCATGAAGGTAATTATTTGGCGAATAAGAATCCGATAGTACAGGCGATGATTCCTGACCCGCCGCCGCCTCCGCCCAAGCCTGCTGGGGGGACTTCTCAGAAAAAGAAAGAACCTGCTAGAGCTCCTACAAATTACATGGAAGAGATTGAAATGATTACAAGAGGGTCTGCTTCTCCTGCAGGCCAAAGAGTTCAAGTAATAAAACAATCTGGACCTTCTGGACCTTCTGGTCTAAGAGCCATGGACTATGAACCACCTGCTAGTTTCTTACAAACATTAGATCGTCCTGGACCTGGCAGAGAACAAAAAGAAGGTGTTATTAAGGGGAATGTTTTAGCTGAGTTATGGTCTATGTAGAAATATTCTTATCTGCGTGTAAGAGTGAATATAGTCGTTGTGCTTTGACTTGACCTAACTTTTGTTTGCCGACTTGTACAGCCGCTAACTGTTCTTGCGTGGCTTCCCAAACACCCTTCAAACTTCCAAACGCCGCTAAGATAGCCTGAGAACCCGTTGCAGAAATACCACGACAACACTGGATAACACTCGTCGCAAAAACTTTCGGATCATCAGAATTCTTTTCACGCGTATTGCCACGCGTTTCAATATACGTCATCGTTTTCGGCTGGGCGAACGTCGTCGCATCAGAACTCCACTGCTCCGCTAGAAGTTGGCACAGATCAGCAGTCTCTTGCTTGGAAGCCGTTTGAAATACTGTAATATGATACCGTAAGGAAAGACGTGTTAAATGCTTCATAAGTGCAGACTTTTGTAGACGAACTTCACCAAAACGATTCATCGATCCTTCAATCACATAGATAGGATGGGCTTTCTTTTCAGTTGTGTAAGATAGGAGTCTTGATCTCTGTTCTCTGTATCTGCCGTCCAGAATACTTGCTTCAAAGTCCGCAACAGACTTTCTCTCAATCACCAGACCATACTCGCGAATTTCTTTGTTCTCATCAACACCAATCCAAATATCTCCTACAGGCAAATGTGTAAAAGGAAAGGTTTCTTGGGAAAGCAACAGTCTTAGACCATGTTCTCTGTCATCCAAAGCGTTCATAGAATTCTTTGGATGAATGAATTTAAACCTCTACGCCAATTAACTAGTAAGGTTATTGCCATGCCGTGCGATGTTTGTAATATATTTGTTATAGACTGGTTTCGTGCACATATTGTAGAAAATAATGAATTTTCTGAACAACTTCGCAGGAAGTCCATTATTCAACATAGAGATACATTTGCGAAGGAACTGTACCGTATTACATTAAAGCTACTTGATTTGACAGTAGAAAACAGCATAACTTCTGAAGACTATCAAACTGATAAGATTTTAGCTTTTTATAATACTGGTGGGAATATTCTTAGGGGAAATGATTTACCACAAGAATTATACTTTGCTTTATTATGTTTTTATAGGAATGAACTTATAAAATTTATATTGAATCAATCTTTTGCAACAGACTTGGAACATATTCTGGCTTTTGCTACAGATTTGTACTGTCATAGAGAACCCACGGTAATTTCGCAGTGGATTGCCGAATGCCTAGTTGAACTCCACTGTGTTCGCATCATTCATAACGAACATAAACATAAATACAATTAGGCCCATGACTTGGTGGGAGCATTCGGCGCGAACATTCTTTCTAGACCAGGTGCCCAGGAAGTGTAGTCAAAACGAGGATCACGAGTCTTTCCGCTCTTATCGGCGGTAAAGAAAGGATCTAGGCCTCTTCCTTCAGGTTTTTTGAACAGAGGAACTACCATGGAACTTCCATTCTCACCTTTTCTACCTGTATTACTATCAACTTCATCTTCCCAGACAACTGGTTGATTTTTAGGGCGAGTTCCAACAATTGTAAACTGATTTTCGCCAGACTTCACATAATCAGCTTCCTTACCCTTAGCATCATAAAGCTTCTTGATTAACTCGTGAGCATCCGCGGCATCATACGTTGTTAGACTTTGGGGATTCTTGGGTTTATATGTTTGTAAGATTTCCCTTTCCATTCTTAAACCGTCGCAGCTATCCCCAGGCATCATTTCTTGGCCGCTTACAGAGCCGTACATCTTTTTCACAGCACGTTTATCAAACTTTCCAGCAACGTTTCCTGAGGCATCTTTCATCTTGCGCATACCTCTTGAAAACTGGTCAGAGCTGGGAGGCTGTGTGCTCCAATCCATAGGATACTGCGACATGAGTTTATCGCGTTGCTCTTTTGTTATAGAACGATCATTCTCATTCGTAAATACGCTATTGTATTCGTAGTCGTCTACACTCTTTATGGAATCTTTAGTATAGGGTCTCTCTCTAGGTTCGCTTACTATGACACCATCATCTCTGCCAAAACCGGCGGTTATGCTATTTGCTAGAGCGATTGCGGCGGAACGGAGTTGATTTGCGGCGGCGAGTTCAGCTTTGGCAGCACCGCTTTCTGCTTGACGAGCGGCGAATTGTGCTTTGAGAGCAGCATTCACAGCGGCATCGATACCATTCACATTCCCAGAACCGCCGGCGGAATAGGCTTGATTTTGAGAGCTTGGGTCAAAGGGATTGGGTCCTCCAGGAGAAGGTGCACAAGTATCACCAGTATTTGCACAATCAGAACCATTCTTTGCAACAATACACGGGGCTCCATTACTGGAACATGTGCCATCCATAGTCTTTGCACCGCCGCCACCATAGTAATTATTAATGATTGTCTGGGGAGCACCACCTCCTGATCCACCACCGCCACCGCCACCGCCACCGCCGCTATCATCACCACCACTACTGCTTGAAGATATACCTCTTCTACTGCGTGCAGATGTAACTCTACTACTACCACCGCCACCACCGCCACCATCGCCACCGCCACCACCACCATCACCACTGCCACCCCCACCCCCACCGCCGCCACCGGCACCACCGCCACCACTCCAACCCCCGGCACAC
>Ga0114964_10000724_pt1 | contig 24721 bp, 18 predicted proteins | sample C_131016_MF_Meta_FD_92638 | JGI IMG/M metagenome (GOLD analysis project Ga0114964, IMG submission 92638) | Freshwater microbial communities from Lake Croche, Canada to study carbon cycling - C_131016_MF_MetaG | ecosystem: Environmental > Aquatic > Freshwater > Lake | place: Lake Croche, Canada...
GATTGGACGCAGAAGGTATTGGTATGCGAGGCCAAGTGCGCCAACCCACCCAATAGCAGGCCGCCAGCCACTAACAAAAATAGAAGACGATTGTGCTTCATTTGCATTCACCTGATTTTGTTGCTCATCCCAGCCCTGTAGGGATGTCCGTAGGGCTGCCTCAGCCTCCGCCCGTTGGTTTGGGTCAGGAATGAATTTGTTGACGATCTGCAGGCCTGCTGAAATTGCATCATCGATGCCAAAAGCCATTATACTTTCCCCTGTGCTATCCGAAGCGCATTTACGATATCATCGTCATGCATGTTAAGCATTTGCTTTGTACCGCCATCCAACGCCTTCTTAGCCTCTTTGAACATCCTATCCGCCTCTGGGATGCGACCGCCCGTAGAGCGCTGAGGGCGATGCACGAATCCACCACGTTTTTCATGGATGTCAGTACTATTAGGGTTGAAAGTACCCTTATTACCTAAAGACGATTTGATTTGAGAGCCCTGCCCAAGCACCACAGCGAGGTTCCCGCCATTCTCTTCAGGTATCCAAGCATCGTGCCCTTTGGCGCGAAGCGCATCAAACCAATCGGACTGATCTTTTTTATAGTTTTCACTTTTATAAGCGGGACGCGGACCGGTGTACGGGTTTACTGCACGAATGTGGGTTGGAACAACACGACTTGCCGTGTTCATTGGTACTAAATCCCAACCATCGCGCTTATATCCTTGGCTGTCGTTTGTTGCTGCATACATTGAAGCTTCTTTTGGATCTGTCGTGAACCAAGCACCGTGACGTCCAATTTTAAACCCACCCTTCTTATTCTCGAAAGGCTGGTCTTTTGATGTCCCTGTATAGTATTGTTTTGGAGTGCTATCTGGCTCTTTCGTAAGCTGGTGAGAGCCAGAGTGCCAATCGGCTAAATTCTCCTCACGCCGTGGGTCGCCGTGAGGGATAAAACCACCACCGTTATAACCGATCCTACCACCTTCAGCGCGGTGCACGAACCCGCCCTTTTCGTACCGCCGTTTAACATTCACGCGGTCATGATTAAAAACAACATAGTTTCTCGTTCCCTTTCCAACCCCACGGCTACCCTCATCAAAGTATTTGATGCCCGGTATTCCTGCTCTTTGGAAAAAGTTAGATGCGCCTTTGTACCCATGCGGGTGGCCAGCGGCGATCTCTTGATACAAATTGCCAGCTGTCTTTTCTGATTCCATATGGTCCCTAACTTTATCCCACAACGTAGGCACTTCTTTTCTGGCATTAAAAAGACTTGCCATTACACGCGGGTCTTGATCAGTCATTGGCTTATCCCAATCCAAAAAGTGATCGGGATGAGCATCAATGGCGACCTCGTACATATGGCCAGCAGGTTGATACAACTTTTTCTCATCTACATTCTCGTTCCCCAAAAAACTTTTTAATTCATAAGCATCCGGGTACGAAGCATGAGATCTTGGTCGGCCCTCACCGCCCGGAAGCGGATTGCCACTTTTATCTACCCCTTGGACCTCCACAGAATGAAGAAAATCATCATCAAATTTTGAACTCAACACTTTGTCATACGCTCGTGAAGAGGGAATCAGGTTTCCCGGTGTATAGTATTTCTTTACTAATTCGTGATAATATGGGCTTCTAGCTTGACCCGCCAATCTGTCTCTGTAGGCTTTAGCGACAGGTTCAGCTTGAGCAAAATACAAACCATGCCCATAGGCTTGAGCCCCTTCGCCCGCGCCAATCTCGCCGGTGTCAAACTTATCGAACTCATATGGAGAGCCGTGGTAAGCGGTAATGTTATTTGGTTCTTGATCGTCCATTACAACCTCCCACTAAATGTCGGTTCGCCCATCAACGCAGTTTGGATGTGAAAGCCGGGAATTAAACGTGCGCTGCTTGTCTCATCACCCCCGATCCTACCACCTTCAGCGCGGGCAACCGGCAATGCACCAACCGCAGCGGGGGCGTTGGCGGATAGCTTGATCATATTCTGGGCCATCGCTGACAGAAGGCGGGGGTTCTTTTGGAGCATTGCTTGAGCATCCCGGAACTGCTGAATGTCTGAAGACGCCAGCTTGTCAGCTAATCTTTTTGCATACCTAGCTCCCATAATATGGTCAGCTATGCCGTAGGCATATTGCGCTAAAGCCAATGGCTGCGACAACAGGAAGGTTGGCACAATGCGGAGTTCGCGGAGTTTATAGTACAAAGACGGATCTGCGCGTCCAGCATTCTTGGCAACGTTTGCCAACGAATTGCGGAACAGGGATTCTGTACGTACAAAACGCTCAAGCTTCTCATAACCGTTATTGCCAAAGATATTCTTCATGGCCTTGGCAGTGTAATTGTTGGGGTCAAAATACTTCTCAAGCATCTTGGTATTGATGCTACCGTCGCCATTGCGGGTTTTTGTCAAAAGAGATGCGAGGACACCTTGTTGGGCTAGCTCACGCTCCTTCGGGCTCATCCCAAGAGTGGCATTGAATGCATTGGTCTTTGCCAGTGTATTGCGGTCTTTATCCAGCAATCGCAAGCCGCCACTAAAAGCATCTTTCTCGCCGAAGATATCCTGCGAGTTTTTGATCGCATGATCCAACTCACGGCTGTAAGCTGGGTTAGTTTTGTCACGGATCGGGTCCATGAAAGTCTTGCCGATGCTTTGCGCTCTGCGTCCAACGCCACCTTGAGTGCTGGCACCGCTCTGGAATGACGCATCTTGTATTGAACCAAGCTCCCTGCGGATTTGGTCAATATACTGCGTATTCATGCTGTTTTTATCAGCCAGAACCATTTTAGAAGGAGGAAGTCCTTCAATTGCTTCGCGAACCTGAGCAACAGCATCGTTTGTTTGTTTCTGCGCAGCCATCTTGGCAAACCCAGTGCTATCAGCGGGGTCTACCTTCAAGATGTTTTTCAAAGAGTTGTTATTCAGCTTGCGAAGATCATCAAACGTCTTGATGCCGTAATCATCGAATGCAGAAACGGCGTAATTTGGCATTTTTAAGTCGGATATTGGCGTATCGCCAGTATTCATAAAAGCCGATTTGAAGTTAGGGCCAAGCTCATTTGACAGATTTGCATCTGCATTCTTGACCGCCTGATTAAAGATTGGTTCATCAAGCAATTTGTTCCACTGAGGAAGCCACGTACCCCTGCCAAGATCAGGATTTTTGATAGGAGCCCAAGCCATCTGATTGCGTGCTTCGAATTCACGGCGTGCATCGTCTTGAAGCTTGGCAGCGTTCAGCTCAACACCAGACATTTTTTCGGCAAAGGTATCGAAACGCTCACCCGCATCCGATAGTCTGTTCCTCATTTGCTCTATGATATCAGCAACAGCTTCAGGATCATTTTTGGCAATCTTTGAAAGAGCCTTCTGAAACTTTGGCCCGCCAATATCAGCACCCATAATAGGCTGGCCTTCTTGTGCCGCCTTAATGAGATCGTTCATTGGTATTTTGGATGCGCCAGCTGCTTCATCCTCAAGCAAAGACTTCGACAGACTATTTAAGGCGGCATCCTTAGGAGCCACCATTGCCTTCATCCACTCAGGGGCTACCTTAGCTGCAGCCTCTCCCACCGCACCAAGACCAAGACCCAACCCCCCACCAATAAGGGCGGATGTTCCGATATCCTGTTGCTCAGACTTTGGCTTAGAACCAATAGCCTTTTCTTCCGCCGCAGAACCGGCGCCAAGGGCTCCAGCCTCTACGCCCATGCCAGCAATGCGAGCGACTGTAGGAGCCGCTCCTAGAGCCTCCGCACCAGCCGCCACAGGTCCGGCAACTTCACCCACGAACGGGATCAATAACTGCGAACCAATGTCCGCTGCCAGCTGAGTCTTAGGATACTCTTCCCCAGATACGCGACGTTGGGCTTCATATTGAGCCTTTAGGTCCTCACGACGCTGGCTGAAGTCCTTACCTTGTCCGTATCCAGCCGCCGCGCCGATATCAGTTGCAGCCTCGCGAACGGCAGGACCAACGCCAAGCATTTCGCCTGCTCCGGTTACAGCCGCACTCGTATAGCCGTAATCCTTGGAGCGTTGTTTCGCTTCAGGAATATGGGACTGGATTTTAGCTTCATATTCGTCAACAGGCTTAGCGGTCGCCTTGCCTGTTCTTGACGCCATAGCCTGTTCAAAGGGATCGGCTTCATTTGGTTGGTCAGAATCACTCTGGCTACTAGCCAGCTTTTTCTGCATCAAGGTATCAAATGGGTCCGCATTCGAATCATCTGTTGCCATTTTTAGTTCACCAACCAACGGGAAAGATGCTTAACTCCGGGATAGTACTTTTGAACCTTGGCATCAAAATCTGGCTTCGAAATGTGGCCATCCATCAATTCTGTAACCAAGTTAATGCTTCTGCCCTTAGGATTCTTCCAGCTCAAGTCTGGGCTCATAAGATCCTGCAGGGCATTTTGTTCCTTGTTATACTGCTCTGGTGGATAGGCAGCTTGGATAGCCTGATCAACGTTCGCGCCCATACGAGCAGTCTTGCCGCCAAAGTAATTGACTGCTTGCTGAGCGTCACGAGCCATAACGCTTTGACGCATGATGCTTGTAAACACCTTGTTGGCCGACTCTGGCTCTAGAGGAGTACCCGGAAGAGCTGCTTCTGTTGCGTCAATAGTTCTAGCTGCGGCTTGATGGGAAATCGACCCAACCTGTTGGTTAGCCATCAAACGCGATATCTTTTGCAACTCTTGCGAAGCCACGACAGGATCGTCTGAGACATTATAACCAGCAATACGAGCAGCCGTTGCGGCGGCACGAATCGATGCCAACCTGAACTTGTCGCCAGCACCCATAGTACCCCAGCCATTTTGCTGAGCAATAACCAGATCATGCGCCATCGTGCTAGCATCGCCCAATGCGGTGTTAGCTATCTGAGCAGACTTGCTTGTCTCAGCTGCAGTATCTTCGAACTTGTTCTTTAAGCTTTTAGCCGTATCGGCAGAATACACAGTATTGCCAACTTGGTTCTTCAGCGTATTTGCATACTGATCCAAGATTGAAGTTTTTTCCTGAAGAGCTTGTCCAAGCGGGGCCAGTTCAGAAGTAGACGTTGCACCACCACCTTGATCGCCAGCGCCGCCCGGTGAAGGCATATTGATGTACTTGTACTCTGGGTTTTCCGGTGTACCAGCCATGAAGAGCGCATTGCCGCCAAACGGATTTGGTGTAACACGCAATCCTTGCTCTTCAGCCCTCGTTTTGCCAGCAGTCGCTTGCGATGATTGTGCAGAACCATATTGAGCTGCGCTTTGCGCTTGGTTAAGCATCGTTTCGCGCTGTTGTTTCTGTTGCTCAAGCATGGTGTTGGCAAAACCTTGCCCTGCGCGGGAAAGGTTGGTACCGAAATCGCCACCCGAAAGAAGGTTTGCGCCAAAATTCAATGCAGCAATTTGGCGCATATCAATTGGAGGAGGCGCGATGTAACCAAAGCCCGGCTGCGCAGCGTCAGATGTTCGACGTGTGGTATCCTGAGCAACGACATTCGTCGGAACCCTTTGCTTAGGAGCTGTTTCTTCTTCGGTTGTGGCCAGATCCGCTGCAGTTGGCCTGTTTTTACTCACAACAGGGGTGCGTGGAGCTTTATCTGGCTGAGCTTCAACAGATGGAATAATTGGTTGAGTTTTTTCTGAAGGGAAATAAGTCCCAGTTGCCGAACGCTTTTCAGTAGGTGCCGCTATAGTATCTTGTGTACTTGGCGCTCCCATTACCTTTTTACCCGTCTCGTATGCCCGATCAAGATCTTCCTGAGTAACGTTCTTCCCAGTCCACCAATCAAGTACACCTTTACCCATTGGGGATAAAATGGAACCATCAGATTCTGGCTGAGCAGTGTATGCCGGTTGGTCAGGACTTGACCACATATTGTCCGAATCATCTTGAGATTTTACAGCCCCGCCGGGCTTAGGGTCACCATATCCAATGCGACCTCCCTTCGCACTTGGAAGAACACCCTTTGCAGCTAATGCTTGAAGCTGTGGACCTAGAACACCAGCACCAGAACCAGCCTCATCTGAAGCAATTTGAGAGATGTCAGATTCCGTAGGCATTCCATACATCATGCTAATAGGTGCATATCCACCGGCAGCATAGTGATGCGGATGGATACGGCCACCACGCTTTTCAGCGGAATCTGGGTCACTTGTTCTGGCATCACCAAATTGAGTATCAGCTTCAGCTTTTGCTTGAGTATCAGCCTCTGCTTTAACATCAGCATGGTCAGCCACAGATGGGCTATTACCACGGCCACCAAGCGCACCACCAGTTTCAGAGGGAGTGTTGTTTACTTCCGACGTTGTGCGATCAAGCCCTGCATATCCAGATCCGGGCCCATGACCTTCAGCACCAGCACTAGGGGCGGCAATATTAGAGGCAATTTGAGATAGGCCAGCAGAATATGATGGGTTAGATGGCGGCGCAGGAGGATTAGATGGATCAAACGCCGGGCTAGGAGTTGCAACAGCTCCCTTTTGATATGCGCCTTGAGAAGCCGCCATGAAATCAGCAACCGTTGCATCCATTGGAAGGCCAAAACGATTACTTGCAAAATGGCTTCCAAGGACATCTATGGCCCTTGCATTTGGATCGGCATTGGTCAAATTTTTATAACCACCTAACCCTTGATTGTAAGCAAGACCAATACTTCCAACTGTTGGATCTTTTTGTTTATTAGCAATATCGGCGGCATATTGGGCAGCACCCGTCAATGCTTGAACTGGATCAAACGGATTGGTAACACCATAAGCTTCAGCGGTTTTTGGTTGAAACTGCATTAATCCAAGGGAAGACCCAGATTTATTAGAAGCATCTGGATTGTACGTCCCGCCAGTTTCCACATTTGCAATACCTGACAGAGTTCCTGCTGGAAGACTATTTTGAACTTCTAGATCATGTGCTAATTTAGCGTAATCACCAGTAAAACCAGCTGACCTAGAGCCGACTGCACCAAGGCCCGTTTTACTTGCAGCAAGGTCAGCCCCACCAGCCAATGGATCAGTGATACCAGAGGTATCTTCAACAGCCGCAGGAGTACCAATAAGGCTAGGGTCAAGCTGAGTTGCTGGGATAGCGCCATAATGCAAAGCCTTGGCTAAACCATTATCCATATTAAAGAAGTCAATTTGACGTTGACCGTTTACGTTAGTAAAGCCAGCACCAACTTTGGAAAGATCGCCACCGGTAAATTGATCAGCCCACTGTTGAGCAGTCATGCCACTTGCAGTGTTAGGCATATCTCTGCCGCCCTGACTTGGATCAGCAACCATATTAGTCGCCATTCCGTTGGCATTGTATGTTCCCGGACTATTGCCGTGGAACAATGCATCAAATGCACCCTTAATTCCTGTCTGAGCGCCAGTAGTTTGATCAACACCACCCATTAAACCAGTGCCAATTTTACCAAGCAAACCCTTGGGGGCAGCAACTTCTATTGGCAAATAGCTATTGGCAGATGTGCTTGGATTAAATGTGGAGACATCTGATACGCCAGCACTTCCATCACCACCCCTCCCTGAAGTGTCAATGGCAGGAGTGGCAGGGGTCGCAGTAGCCGTGGTTGTTGGTTTTGCAGCCGTTGTAACTGCGGTGTCCGCATAAGGTGCTGGCGCTCCAATAAATGCGTCCTTGTACTCTTGATACGCTTGATCAAGAATTGGCTTAGGAGCATGCTGGGTAACCAAAGTTTGATAACGATTATATGCGTCTACAATACTAGAAGATGTTGGTGATCCGCCTGAAGCATAACCAACTGCTCCGCCTTGTTCGTAGTTAACGCGGCCACCCGTTTTAAGCATGCTAAAAATTGAACCCAACCCAGATGCCGCTGCCGACATAGGGTTCGATGCAGAAATCCCGCCCGGATTTGAAAGTCCCCCAAGCATGGATAAGCCACCCAGTAGTCCGCCAGCATTGCTGACAGTGGGTGAGTACCCTGTCGTTGTTCCGCCCATAGCAGGAGCAGCACCAGAAGCGAGGCCAGCATAATAGCTAAGCTGTTGGTATGGGAATGCCTGCTGGTTCATATACTGTTGATATGCAGTTGATAGACCGGCCTGTTGCTGCTGCTGTTCTGCCGTGCCATAGCCGTATTGAGCCTGCGCTTGCTGAAGAGCCGCGTTTTGGCCTTGCGTCCCAAGATTAGCAAGATTCAAAGCGTTAGCGGATTGCAGCTGGCGGTTCTGCAATTGCGTTGCAAGACCGGTCTGCTGCTGAGTATTAAACTCACCCTGAGCCTGCGAATATCCCTGCCCAAGAAGGTTCGAGATTGTCGCATTGTTAGCAAGGTTCTGCTGACGGGCTAGCTCAGCTTGAGCAATACCAGCACGATCACCACCAAAAGCGCCACGTTGGATAGCATTCCCCAACACTTGCTGCTGCTGCTGTGCATTGGTTTGGTTAATGTTGGCTACTGCAGACCCGACAACATCATTCAAGTATGGGTTCATATACTGATTGATATTGCCTTGGTTGAATTGCTGCATCTCTATTGGTTGAGCAGCATTTTGAACCATTTGTGAGGCTTGCTGGAATGAAGGTTGAGTACCTCCCTGCAAACCAGAAATAGTTTGACCCGCCTGAGCCTGATTAGGCGTCATTGGGGAAAGTAGGCCAGCATTATAATTTTGGTACTGAGCAGCTGTCGCCGGTGTATATTGCGGAAATGGCTGATTAGACTGGGTTGCAGCACGACCAAGGATGTCGGTTATCGCACCCTTCACAGCCTCTGGTGGCTGATAAGATGTTGAGGCCGACGACCCAAACAGAGAACTGCATAATGAACCCATAACCTAAATCCTTACTGTACGTGGTTATCCGGTTTTTCATCACCGTAGTTGTAAATGAAAAACGCACCCGCTTTGCGCATCTGACGTTCCAACAGTTTGATCTTAGCTTCGGTCCGAATGTTGGAAACAATACCCATCAAAAGGGGGATTCCCACTTGATCGGAGTAACTTTTAGCAAAGGAAATTAGAGCCTTTGCCCTCGTAGACCGGCGGTACTTTGGCGCTACGAAATTGAACACATCGTTCAAACAGAACGTCTTAGAGTACCACAATTTGTCAATTACAAGACAAACCGCAGCTTCTAATTCATCTTCACCATCAATAACGCCAATAATACCATTCTTGCCGCTAAGAACGTTAGTAACCATATCGCGAACTGCAACATAGTCCATCTCAAACAAACCATTTTCTTCATGCATTAACGCAAGAAGATCCATGATGTTGTCTGCATCCTCAACGGTAGCAAGCCTAACATTATAGTCCATTAATCTCTCCTTGGTCCGGGAAGCTTGTTAAGGGTTTTAACAAGATGCTTCCGAACGTGCTTAACAAACTCATCTAACTTATCGTGGCCTTTATTGATGTCGCCGTTACCGAAGCGTTCGACCTCATCGGGATCAATAACATACTCACCACCAGCCGCAACAATAGGAACAGGACGGCGATTACCAGACATTACTGGGCCGCCATGAGCTTCTTTTTTGGTTGGGATAGGCGGATTAAACATCTGCTGCATTTTGCTATATTGGTCTAGACCCGGATAATCTGGGGCGCGGAAAGAAACACCTTTTCCGCTTGTTCCAAAAGGACCGCTATTAAACATATTAGCCATCAACGCTGAGCCAGCAAGATCCTCGCCGTTAACTCCCATTGCTATATCGCCCGGAAGAGTGCGCGAGCTTTGCAAAAAGTCTGTTTTTTTGCTGGTTCCAATTGTTGGCCCGCCAGATGCTTTGTGTGCAGGGCGGCCAGCAAACATGTGATCAACGACCTTTGAGCCAGCCATTGTATTGCCCTCACCTAATGCCGAAACAATATCGGCAGGGAGGACATATGATCCCTCACGGACGTGCATTGGGAGATGGTCAGTGCGCCCCCCTACAGCCATGTTAATGAGGCCGGTATGGCACGGAGTAGCCTTCTCACGAGAAATCTTGTGAGCAGCGTCAATAGCCCCGCCAGAAGCCATCTGTTGGTCATCTTTCTGGCTGTTTGGGTCGTACATAAGAGGATTTGCGCCGGGGGTTTCATAAGCGCCACGGACAAAACGTTGGGTTCCGGTCATTTCTGCCGGTTCCCAAATACGAGAAACATAGTCAGGATTTAGTTTTGACGTATCAGCCCCGACGCCAAGGCGTTGCATACCACCGCCACCGCTATTCCCGCCACGTTCAGGCTGAGTGTAATAAATGGCTTGCTGCAGTTTTTGACCCGGAAACAACTTCTTAGCTTCGCCCAACGATCCCGGACGGGTATCATTTGGATCATTGTTTAAAAACTGACCAGAATCTTCCTGTGCACTTGTATCATGCAATGGCGGCTTTAAGCCCTGCGGAGCGCGAGCCGTAGTCAATGGCGGAGGAGTAGGCGAAGCAGAGATAGTTCTATCCGAAGCTGGTACGGGTGCTAGCATATGAGCGCGACCAGTCGATGGCGTCATATTGGCAACGCGACTATCTGGGCCGGGAATCGCCTGATAAACATTAGCATTTGGTGCAACGCGAGGGCCAGCATTCGGGTCTAAAGCACGAATAACACGAGCGTCAGCGCCCTGCGCGGTCGCCGGTAACTTTGTTTCCGTTCCCGTATCGTCTTCCGTATCAAGACCGGCCAATGTCCTCGCTAATGCATCAGTTGGCTGCTGGCGTGTGGGGGCAGGAGCTGATGCGATTGGAGCCCTATTGCGCATGAACGATGGCATAGGCACTTCTGCGCCCGGAGGCGTGTATACAGGCGCACGAGACTGCTGTGGGGGGTAATAAGGAATGTAATCTGGGGCAAAAGAGCCGCCTTCATCTGGGCGGTTAGGAACATATGGACGCGGCGCAGGACCATAATCCGTTCCAGTGTGAACGTTAGTAGGTGCGTAACGCTGAATGCGATTGGGATTACGGGGTGAAGGAGGAAATCCCATTGCCGCAAAGACAGAATTGTAAAAATCTTGCATGCCTTCAGGGGGAATAAGCGTAGATGGGTCAGCCTGCTGGGATGGTCCAACCATACCTAATGACTTAAAGATATTTTGATATAACTTTGGTAACGAAGGAAGCTGAGAGCCTCCGCTTGTTAAATCATCATCGTGGTGTAGTCTATTCGCCATTGCATCCTCCGTAATTCCATAGAACTACACTAAAACTAAACTTTTCGATAGGGGTCATTATGTATATGTCAAGGATACGATAGACCCAGTTCCCGTAACAATTGTAAGACCAGTGGCAAATGGTATCTGTATTTGATATATACCAATTGCCAACGTAGAAGGTATTGCATAGATACGATTACCGGTTAACAATGTAGAATTGTTTGTGTCGTAAATGTATCCAGTACTAGACCCTGCTGCAATCACGCTAATAGTTGCAAGCCAACCTGATGTAGTCTTTATAACGCTAGTTGTAGCAGCTGCTATTTCTTTAGTATTTTTGTTTCCATAGTAGCCAGTTCGCAAACCATCATAGTTTGCGATTGAGTTTAGGGCTACTACTCCGTTCTTCTGGGCGGAAAGAATATCGTCTAAACTGGCCATCAGTACTTCCCATCAGGTGCTGCGCGATAACGAATACCACCAAGCCGCCAGAATGTCCCAACGTCTTGTGAGGATATGCTAACTGCGATTAGACGCGCTCTAATGCGGCAAGAGATATATTCTGTCGCTTGAGTCATGGGGAACGTAGCAGAATAAACTGAGTTGCTGGGCATTCCGGAATAAGATCCGGTCGTTACCGTTGCATCACCAGCATAGTTTGTCCAATACAACGTGACATAAACCGTAGCATTTTGGTTGCCGCTGTATGTTCCCCATTTCATGTCAGGCCAAATTTGGTCAACAAACATAATTTGGTCACCCTCAGCGATGCTGAAGAAGCCGGTTTGCATTGCGGAGTTCATTGCCGTTGTCGTCGTCCCGCTGGCAGCATCGTTCCCTATTTCGTGCTGATATAGAAAGTTATCAGACCCAGAACCAATGGGAGGCCCAAGAACAGATTGATCAATCCAAGCAGTGCGGCCAAGAGAACCAAAGTCCCATTGGTTGAGAACTGTGCTATACTTGACATACGAATCATTTTCACCAGTGCTTTTAGATGATGGGTAAAACCACATCACTTCATTGAACTGAGAATTAACAGCGCAACGAATGTGTTGCGTATATGGGATACCGTTGCTGTCGTTACCTGCTTTAAGGTTTTGGAACACTACGTCCCAAACAGGGCATGGAAGCGGCTTAGGGCCATCCCCTGCGTTCACAAAGAACTGCTTCTGTGACATCCAATAGATGACATTGCCTAGCTGACCGACGCACTTGCGGCTAATAGCTCCACAGTTGGAGCCAATTTTGTTGAAACCGTATACAAGTGGAGCGCCAATGTATTGCATAGACCATAGATCAAGGTCGGTCCAAATCAGACCCTGTTGCGGTCCTTGAATGCAAGTAACGATCCTTGAACCTTGAGGGATACGATATGATCCAGCTTGGTTCGTGGCGGTAGCAATCCAAGTCGTGCTATCAGCGACATCGGACCACCGAATCAGCAATGGATCTGCTTGAAGCGTAAAAGAAGATCCCCAAGCGACGACTTGACGCTGTGGCATAGCTACAAAGATACCATCGTTGACCAGTGGAGAGGTCTGTCCAACTATTTGGGCATTTTGTAATGCACCTTCTGGGTTCCAATAGTAAATTGGTCCGCCAGTCGGGTTTGCAATTAAAAACTCACCAAAGTTATCAAGGGACCAATCTGTCGCCGTTATGGCTGTTCCGGGTACAGAAGCTTGAGTCGTACCAACGCCAAAGCCACCCGTTCCATACCCACCAACACCAAAACCTGTTCCTTGAGGCTGCGGACCAATGGCAATGTAATAAGTTGAGTTGATATTACCGCTATTGATGGAAGTAGCACCAACGGTGGATGTGGCGCTGTTCGCAGCTGAAAACGTAAAGGTGTTAGCGTTTGTAACTGACAAGACTGTATAAAGACCAAATAATGTAACGCCACCAATAGTAATGGATACTCCAACATAAAAGTTGCTTCCAACAGAGTATCCGTGGTTGTTCAAAACAGCCGTGATAACGCTTGAACCACTGGTAGTAGCAAAAGTATATGATGCACCGCCGCTTGTCACCGTAGAAGCTGCAGCTGCGGGGGCGATTATCGAGTAAGAAGTACCAGCCGCAGTTTGAATCAAATACGACCCAGTCAAAACTACTCCGCCTACAGAAACTGGGGTTACGTAGTTTACATAATCAAGAACAGAAGCTGTGATGTTGGAATCAACCACATTCACCGTTGTCGAGCCAGCAACCGTCGAGAAATTAGGGGCAGTGTTGGTTGTTGATGTTTGTGGCGTTATGTTGATGCTATTGTTTCCGGTCAAAACGTTTAATGACGTTTCAGCACCCACTGCTAAATGGTTAACCGCGAGTAAGTCTGCCCAGCCCTTTAAGGCACGGATTGTAGACGAATACGCAGAGTTAAAATAAGACACCCAGCCGCCAAGCTTCTGTACAAGACCAAGGTTATTGCGGTCTGGCATAAAACGAACAAGGTTTGTTGAGGATAGGGCAGCCTCGTTCAACGTTGGTGTTTTGATTACATCGACGCCCGGAACCAGTTTAAGTGTTGTATGTGCCATGCGTTACCCCCGCTGTGGAGTAGCGATAGGAGACGGCGACTGCGGACCCCACGCGGCTGATTGGAATTTCTTCCGATACTCTTCCACCGTCGCACCTTTGAGGAGCGTCTGGTATTGCTGTTCCCAGTTGACAGGCATCTGTTGGTCAGCGCCGGTTGACGAGAAGTTACGCTGATAGCCACCAATGTAAACCATGCTGGCAGCGATAAACAGATCAGGAAGATAGGTAGAGATGAACGTAGTGGTATTAGTGGCGGACAAAGATGCTGCGTGTACCGTTCCCGTCAACGTTAATGGATAAGATGCGTCAGGATACGGCCCAAGGAGAATGTATTGGCTTGTGTTTCCAGTCGTGGCCGAATCACCGCCATAAACAGCGAACACGGTTGGGACACCAGCGCTGGCTGCGCTATTGAAGACATTCTGAATATACTCCTTAGCTACCGGTGTAAGCGGCTGTAAGACACCGTTGTTATTCACCTGAATGGTCTGAAGGGTGATAAACGCAGAGGTAGGTATCGTTAAAAGATTATTGCTTGTGGTCGTCGTAAAAGACGTATTGTCGTAAACTTGAGAAGACAGAAAATCCAGATCGCGCATCATTCGCAACTCAGCGTATGAAATTGCCATTGGCAATACGATCTGGAAATTCGTGTCGGATGATGGAACAACCGCCAGCGTGGAAATTTGTTGAACATAAGACGAGTATGAAAGACCAGTTGTCATGCCCTGCGTCCCTTTTATTCTGTAGCTACAGAATCAACTGGCGCAGCTGGAGCCGTTTCAATTTGTGGCTTAGCCTGCGAGTGAAGCAGCGCGATAACATCTGCAACTTCAGCATATGCACCAGCGGCTAAATGCTTCAGAACAGTGTTGATATGAGCAACGGTGAGTTTCAATTCAAGTTCGATATTATCCATTATGCACTCCTAAAATGGCGGACTTTGTGGTTGTACTTGTGGCGCAGAGATCTGCTGAATTTGCAACGCGATGTTCGCCTCAACAGCCGGTATGCTAATCGAGTCAGAAACCCACTTAAACGCCATCGCCTGCGTAATTTGATCGTATGGAACAAACTCAGCAGGGTTTGGCGTACCAAGTTGCACTGTACCAGAACTTGATGAACTTACCAACCCATCCGTTCCAGTGCATACCCAATTGATGGCTGTAACCACATTGGTTAAACCATCATATGTTGGAGACACGATAAACTGGGGAAAAGACCATGCAAACTGCATTAGACGCACTCATACCAAGTTCCCAACGTACCTCCAGATACAGAGTATGTAGCGCCCGGAGGTATGGCTGAGAATGCCGTACTATTATTGGCTGAACCACCCCAAGAGTTTGCAAAAATCAATAAACCACTTACTGTAACTGTTATATTACTTGTTTGGCTTGTCGTATAAACAGAAATGAAAATCAATTTACCAGTTGAGTTAGTATAAGTTGTTCCAAGCGCTCTACTTCCAGTGTAGTTGGTCCATGTCGTTCCTATACTAACCGTAGCAACGGGAGTTTGAGATGCCCAAGTCGTTCCATTACTTGTCAACACATTTCCAGTTGTTCCGGGGGCAACAGCTTGTACCGCGCTGGTTCCATTGCCCAAAATAACGTTATTAGCAGTTAACGTTGAAGATCCAGTTCCACCATTAGCGACCGCAAGCGTACCGGCCAAAGTGACTGCACCAGCTGTTGCGGTAGATGGTGTCAAGCCTGTTGATCCAGCGCTAAAGGACGAAACAATGCCCGATGCAGTAAGTCCATTGTCAGAATAACCAACGTTTGTACCATCTGAAAAAATAAGAGTATTATAGGTTTGAGGAAGTATAAGTGAATTGCCAGCTAAACCACCGCTGCCATTATTGGAACCAACTTTTACTGTAAACGAACCAGACGTATTGTTGGTAAAAATCCACATTCCAGCTACGTTCTGTGGCAGCAAAACAGTTTGATTAGCTGCTAATGCACCAGATAATAGAAACCGCATAGCTTGAGATGTTGATCCAGCAGCTGTTGAGCTTGGTGCTGCTATAAGTGTGTAGGTTGATGTTCCGCCCGTGTTGACTGACACGCCGGTCGTGTTGCCAAACATTTGATCAAGGATAGTCGAGTTATAGTTCAGCGGCTGATCCCATGTTGGGGATGTGCTGTTGTACGCTGGCTCGTTAAGGGCAAGATTGGTTGTGATACTCATGACTTATCTACCTTCTGCTCTAAACGATCAAAGATCTTGGTTAACATGGTTTCGATGCGATTCAAATGATTGGTCAAATCATCTTTGCTAACGTATTTCGTCGGTAGATCAACTCTGATGTCGTTTATCATTTGGCGGTCTTTTTTAGAATCCGCAACAATTTGAGTATAGAAATACCCTACACAAGCAAAGGCCGCCGTGATGAGTAGATTAACAATCTGCTGCCAGTCTAAAGTCATGATCAACCCCAAGGGTTAGGAAGAATGGTAGGCACGTTTGCGGCAGTCGCAATCTGGCCATCGATCACAGATTGCACTGAATTAACGCCTTCAATGCCAAGGGCTGACTGTACCCATCCCGACACCAAGGTTTCAGTCAGATCAGCATATGGAACATACGTGCCATTCGGGTCTAGGGTCAAACTCGTCACCCCTGCAAGCGACCCACTGTAAGTCCCGTCAGTTCCACGGCACGTCCAATTCACAGTGACGACAACATCGACCAACCCATCAATCTGAGGGTATGAAACCATGCTGTCGATAGTCCAGTTGTATGAGTTGGCCATTATCGTGCTCTGCTGGAGTTGAAGGGGTTTTCGGCGAAGGCAGCGTAGACAATTGTATTGCCAGAACCGTTTGTGGTTAAGTTTGTCGTTTTTATCTTAAAGCCGTTAGATAAAAAGTCCAAGTTGTCACCAACACCAGACGCTTCAGCTGAAGAAGTATCGGGTTGTAAATAATATATTGCAGCATTGTAGGGATTTCTTGATGTATCTACTATAAACCAATCCGCAGATTGCGAAGTGTTCTTTAGCAAGACAAACCGTGGCCTAAACCCACAATACACAAATGGACCATCTGTGCTTGCATTACCCGTGTATGACCCAAATGCACTGTATCCCGGTATTGCGGCAAAGCAGTAAGCGACATAGTTAGATGCACTAAATGCAGAGCCAATAGAAAACACTGATGATGTTGGAGCCGTATTATTCCAAACAGTCGCATTCGCTGATGAAGCTGCGCTACTTTCAAGTGTTATGACATTGGTTGCGCCTAAACTTATATGGTAAATGGGCCAACCACCCGTCCCATTGCGAACTTTTGCAATAATCATAGACGGCGCAACGCCTAACCCATGCCCTACGGTCGCATTTGCCGCCGTACCCGTATAAGTCACCACAGAAAACCCTGCGGTCGTATTAGCAGACACGGTGGACGTGATGCTGCCATTGGTATTGGAAACGCCACCAGCGCCGCCAGCTTTCCACTGCCAACCAACATAAGTGGTTCCATTTGAACTGTAATACGCAGGTGCAGAACCGCCAAAGTAACTAAACCCACTTGCATCAAACGAAGACAAATAACCGTTTGTTGTGTCAAAATTTGTTGATGCTTCAGAATTAGTAGCGTTTGAAATAAGGCCTTTTTGCGCCCCTCCACCTACCACTGAATTAAATAAAGCATTGGAAAGCGCTTGGCTTCTAGCTTTTGCCCAAACAAAATCAGGTTGAAAGGTGGCCCCAATCGTATTGTTTCCACCATTAGTAATTGAACCAGTGCCTGTCGTTCCTGCGCCAGTCCACGTTGAGACCGCCATATACAGCGCACCATTGGGGATGGTCACTGTTGGCAGGTTGTAGGTGTTCAGTGCATTGAAGCCCGTTGGCGGGGTGTAGGTGAAAGGCTGTTGGCCGAAGTTCCAATAACCTCCTGATGAATATGCTGCTTCACGTATGTTTCTGGCATATGGATAGAATGTACCGGACAGCCCCGTATAAGCCGTTCCCTGCGAAGTATTATTTTTATAAAATGTAAGTGTTCCCGCGCTAAGATCAAGCGCGACACCTATTACATCTCCGTTCGTGTAACTAGAGCCATATGCTACCGCACTACCACCGCCTGATTGTTTTGTGCCTTGAATTATATAAGAATAAGAACCAAGCAGTCCGCCCGCTCCAGTACTATCATAGTTATTTGTAACGCCGATTGATGGCCCATTTGAAGTTGACCCGGATGAATAAAACGTTACTTCAAAATACCATCTACCAGAGGAGGCACCCATAGTTCCGATAGCATTTGTCCCTGACGTACTTCCGGTTGGAACGTAAACGTAAAGATTGCCGTTTGCATATGTGTTTAATGTTCCCGGCAATAAAGGGTTCATCACAGCATAATTCGCCACCGACGCAGACGTAACCGTAGGGCTATCCGTCATGCTGTCGTAGGTATAGTCCTGAACCGTGCTGATATTGTTGGCAGTCCAATTGTTGCCATTGCTCGACGTGTCATTGGCAATGCCAGTACCAAGAAGATTAAACGGATATGCGCCATAAATCGGCATTGTACCCGTTGTGGTCAACGTAAAGGCGTTGGATGAATTGTCAATTGCTGTGGCATTTTGGAAAGTCAGCAAAGATGTATTGGTGACATTGGTCAAGGGTGCCGTTGGAACCGTAATAGTTGCTGATGCTGGGCTATAAATTGCAGTGCCATTTACAAGACGGACATTGCTCATATACCCATTGATGCTCTGGCCTGATATGCAGGTATTTTGTGCAAACGTCGTAGCAACAGTCCCCTGAGCCACGCGAACTCCATTTAAAAAAATGGCCGTTTGATTAACGCTTACGCCAGACCGGACAATGGCCAAATGGTTCCACTGGCCTACCGTTGGTAAGGTCGTTGTCGTTAATAACCAAGCAACATTGGCTTGTGCTAACCCCCAAGTAGTTGAATTTTGAAAACCAAATTGAATGCCGTTCGATGCGACAAACAAAAACTGCCCAGCAAACGACGAGCTTGTTGGATAAAACCACGTCTCCATCGTGAAAGCGTTTGTTCCGACAGCAAAAGCAGTGCTTGTTGGTGCAGTTACATATCCGTTGTTGACGTTTGCTGCATAGGTAAACGAGCTGGATTGCGTAAACGGCAAATGGAAACCATTCGTGCCATACGTACCGGAATAGTTGATAGGTTGCCATACGCCGTTGGTGTCGTATGTGCCGAAGCTGGATGGCGTCAGGGCTTGGCCGTCAACCCAATATACTTCGGCCATATAGCCGTCCCAATACAGGCTTTGGGCGCTACCTGCCCCTTTACTAAACCCAAAAGTATTTGGGTTGCCGGAAGCACCAACATTGATGTTTTGAGGAATAGTTGTCTGTGTTCCCCAAGCCGTAATTTGAACACCATTGATGTAAGCCGCAACGCGATTTGTGGCTGTAGCTTGTGTAGTGTCTATATTGATGACGACATGATACCAAGCAGATGGATCACGGTAAACTGGGGTAGATTGCCACAAAAAAGAACCTTGCGCAGTTCCGGGGCTACCGACATAAATATTTAATAGGTTGTTGGAATCAAACCAAAAAGCGGTCGCATACGAGCGATTGGTATCAAAAATACCTTGTCCAGTATTAACATTTTTCTTTGCCCAAAAACTTAAAGTTAATTTCTGGTCGTTAGTACTAGTTCCAAACGTCCTATTCAAATACGCACTTGCAGACGAACGAAAGCGCAATGAGTTCGCCACCTTGAACCCACTGCCGCCCAATCCTGCTAAGATGGAAGTCGTCGTCATTACGTCAGACCCTGCCCAGTGATAACGAACGTATTTGAACCAGTGCATAGTACCGTAGCAACGCCGTTGGCCGCAAGCGATCTGTTGCCGGTCGTTGTGGAGCCAGCCAAGGTCATGGTGACTGACGCGCCCTGCGTGATGGTCTGCACCGATGAAGACTGGTTGTAGATCACGATGTTTTGGCCAGCCGTGAAGATTGAGGCAGGCACCGTGACGCCGCCCGTCGTGATGCTGATGTACTTGCCGTTATCGGTCGCCACAAGGACATAAGCTGATGTCTGGCTGTTCTGCACGATGGTGCGGACGTTGCCAATGGAATCGGAGATCGTGCTGGAGGCCGTGATCGTGCCAGCAGCGCCGACCGACGTTGTACCCACACCCAGAGCGCCAGCCATGTAGTTGTTGGCCGTGCCGCCCATATAAAGGTTCCAGCGGTTGGATGCCGCAGCCATATTGCCAAAAAACCCATAGGCGTTGGTAACAGAGGCCGCGCCTTGCGTAGCCACTGTTGTATCGGCCAAGAAGCCATATTGGTTTGTAATTGTTGAACCAGCGCCGCCAGAGCCGGGGTTTGCCCAAAAATGGGTAACAGTGTTGGTCGTAAAAGATGCTGCTGCAAGGCTGATATTGGAAACATACGCCGATGCCAACGAAGTCACGCCAGACTGGACGGAGCCATTGTTATAGTGAGCATATGCAGATGTTGCGCCTGTAATCTGGGCATTGGTAAGCAGATTGACGCCAGTTGACGTGCCAGATGAGCCAATGCTGACGTTGCCGCTGGTATCAATACGCATACGCTCTACTTGGCTACCCGTCTTAAACAGGATCGCGTCAGACGTACCCGCGCCAGATGTGGATTCCAATGTCAACGTAGCAGAAACAGCCGTACCACCAATTAAGGCGGTTCCAGTAGACATGGTCAGCCCAAATGAATCAATTAATAGCCTAACTTTTGAAGCTGCCGAATCTGCGGATGTTTGACCCGTAAAGAATAAAAGCTGTGTTCCAGATGATTGCGTATAAAAACCAGATACACCAGTACTGTCTTGAAGGCCTACACCACCACCAAATGACCCGCCGCCTAATATAACAGGATAACTGGCAACGGTACTGGCAACGAAAGAGCCTGTAACTTGCAACCTTGAATTTGGCGAAGTCGTCCCAATACCTACGTTGCCGCCGTTAGCATTGATAGAAATATCAGTATTTGTACCAGTTGGCGTAGTTTGGCCTTGAATACCACCAATGGTTCCATTGTTTACAATAGCAATGCCAGACACAGCAGAGCTAATGCTGAAGAAAGCAGAAGTCCCGTTAGTTCCGTTATTGCCAAGAACATGCAATTTAGCGGTTGGCGAAGTTGTCCCAATACCTACGTTTCCTGACGTATTAATCGTCATTGCTGTGGATTGCGAACCCGTCTTGAAGATGATGCTGTCAGTCGTACCCGCACCAGACGTGGATTCTAATGTCAGTGTGGATGATGCCGTCGTTCCGCCAATTATTAACGGGACCGTTTCAGATACGTTAGATGTTACTGCTCCGCCAAAATAAGACGCTCCAGCCGCTACATATAAGGCATATGGGTTAGGTATGGTGACGTTTGTGCCAGCAGTGGGTGCGCCAGTAATGTAAAGCGTTGCGGCTGTCGTATATGTGACAGTGTTTCTTGCAGCAAGTGCCATACCTTGGAACAATGATATGGGTGCTGTGCCAACAGTTCCAGAAGAAACAATGTCAGTATACGTCGTGCTTGTGCCGCTGCTTGAACGGAAAGATGCGGCTGATGTTGCTGAAAGGGCTACGCCGCCAGTATTATTTCCGTTTCCTACTGCCAAAGAACCTTGGAAAAGATTTGGCGCACTTCCAGCAGCATAGAAATTATACCGTCCCGTATTAACGTATGTGCTGCCCGTGTCTGCCGTAGACGCAATCGTAACTGCAATGGTGTAAGTAAATGTCGTGGTAGAAGGCACAGACGTAATGGTAAACGTGCCATTCAAAGATGTATTGGTTGTTGCCGCAACGATGACAGATTGGCCCGTGCCGTATCCATGCGCCGCAGATGTCGTGATAGTTGCAGTCGTGCCGTCAGCCGCTACGTTGCTGATTGTAGCGGTAGTTACGGATGGTATGTTACTATACATACCATAGTTATTGGTTGCGCCAATTAAAGTTGCTGTCGTTTGATATCCATATTGGGTTGTAATTTGTGAACCAATACCAACCGTTCCCTGAGTAGCACTATAATGAGATAGTACGGGCAATGTAAAAGATGCAGCTTGCGTATTAAATGATGAATAATACCCATAGGCCGTTGTTGTCACATCCGACAAAACAGAACCAAGATTGATAACGCTATAAGATGTAGTTGCGCCTGTTAAGTTTTTATTAACGCGAAGCGTTTGCCCAACAACTGCCGCACCTGTTCCAATGTTGATGTTCTGCGCCGTTCCAATCGTCATAGCCGTAACTTGGCTACCCGTCTTAAAGATAATGCTGTCAGACGTACCAGTGCCAGATGTTGATTCAAGCGTCAGGGTAGACGATGCGGTTGTGCCGCCGATAAGAAGCGGCGTTGTTAACGACGTCGTAAGCGTTGGTGACGAAGAATAAGACGGAGCAACACCTACACCGCCAGAGACGAGAATAGAACCTGTGGCGACATCGGATAGTTTGGATAATGCAGTGGAGGACGATGCGTATAGCAAGTCACCGATTGTGTAGGATGACTGTCCCGTTCCGCCATTTTTTGCAGCAAGCGTTCCTGCAACCGTAATAATACCAGCTGTGTCTGTAGAGGGTGTTAGCCCTGTGGTGCCAAACGAAATAGAATCAACACCCGCTGTGACAGGGATCGTTGGCTGCCACGTTGGAGCAGAGCCAGCGGAGCCGATGAGGACATAGTTTGTACCCGCTGGGGGAGATACGACACCAACGGGATTGGTGCCATTGCCATACAATAAACCAAAAGATGTTAGCGTTGCGTCACCTGTGCCACCCGCAATAACAGGCAACGGCAAAATACCAGCGCCACCTCTTGATAAGCTAACGATTTGACCCGTAGTAATTTGAACAGATGTGCTGTTCTGAACGCCAAGAAGCGGCTCAGTACCATTGAGCCCAGTTACTGTAGGTAGATTGGTTAAGGTGATATTTGCCATTCTTAAACCCCAGTGAGCGGTATTTGAGCATAATTATTAGGTATACCAATCAAGGCGGTTACCATGAGAGTGCTACCCTGTAGCAATCCTCCCACTGGTATAGCACTGTTTACTTGATAGGTGAAGACTGTAGCAGTCGTAACAGTAACACTATAGAACCCATCTGCTAGTTTATTTGACAAACCTTCAACGGCAATTTGATCATTAGTACTTAAACCGTGAGAAGAAGAAAAAGTTACCGTTATGGTACTCGTTCCAGATTGGGATGTGACTGATAATGGGTTGAGTGTTACCCGATACGTTTTATTGTTAATCAACGGCATAACTGCACTCTGGTCCAACCCAATAGGGCGGCCAGCTGTTTGGGTCGTAACGCTGACACCGTCTTCCGTTATGATATCAATTGTTGATGGTATTGGAATGCCTGTCCAAAAATCTGTGACAGTTGGAGCGCTGATTGAAATATTGTTGGTATTGTACAGATCATACGAATCTGGACGTGCGTTCAACACAGGAATTGGATCTTGTGTAGTCAAGATTGGCTTCAGCTGAGCCTGTGGCTTGTCATAGCACTTATCGCAGACCAAAAACCTCAGGTTTTGCAACTGAGGACCACGATAATCAAACTGAAACTTAAGCGTTTTGTGGTTATAAATGAAACCACAACGGTCGCACCGCCCCCATGCGGATGGTGCGCTTGGATTAGCAAAAGCGTGGCCGTGGGGGCGGTACGCCATTAGTGCAAAGCCCCCATTTGCCTTTGTGCATAAGTTTCGCGAAGGGCGGCTGTAATTTTTGCCTGATGTTCTGGCGTGCGGGGTTTCTTTTTGCCCTTGTGCGCAGCTGATATTTTTGCCCGCCATTCAGGAGATTTGCTTTGACCTTTTTTAACAAAAGACATCTTTGCGCGGTACTCTGGCGTTGTATTTACGCGTTGCGCCGTTTCTTTTATTTTTTTCCGCCTTTCATCCGAAAGAGGCTTTCCTTTCTTCTTCTCAGACAACAACCGTTTTGTTTCTTCTGTGTGCTTGGTACCCCTCGCCCCCTCGCCGCCAGAGGCCAGATTGTACTCTGGGTTTAATTCGGCAATCAGCCTAATTTCTGCTGCGATCATCTCATCAACGCTTGCATGGGTTTCCAATATCTCCCAAGAAAAAGCGTCTTCACCATATTTGCGAATTGCTGCGTGAAACTTGGGGCAGCTTCCTCCATTTGAAAATTTAGCCCGTGCCTTCGCATAATGATTGGATTTACGATATGACAAACCACGGGATGTAACGCCAATATAGCGGTTCCCATTTATAATGTTTGTCGCTACGTAAACTACGTAAGTCATTGTTAAGACACCCTAAAATATCCCGAAAGTCCAGGCATAATATAAAGAGGCACGTTTTCCGTATCCTGCGTGGCGGCGATTGTGTAGGCCTGTTGAGCCTTTGCATCCAGCATTTGCATACGCTCTGGTGCATAGATAGCTGAAAGCCTTGCCGCCAAGCCAGAGGCCATTGCATCAAGCCAACGATACGGGATGTCAACCGTTTGCGCATCAGTAAGATCCGAATCTTGGATCTGGGTAACGGCATAGTAGTTCAGCGTATACGTGCTGGTCTGGTCAGGGACGGGCCAAAGTGTGATAGTAGGGTTGATCAATCGATCAAACCAGAACACTGTTGGGGGTGCTTGCTGCAACTTATTAGGGGTCTGGCTGTATTCCGTGCGTGAGATTGGCATGATGACGCGGTCAAACTGCGATGAAGTTCCAGTATTCTGCTGGATAACAGCATCAAGTATCATAACCACCTTTGAGGGAACGGTGTAAGTTGTCTGACCTTGTATCAACGGCACAGAAATAAGCACAACCTCCCAGAGATTAACGCCTTGGTTAGCCCAAGATGAAAGCATTAGATTGGTTTCAAACCGCGCATCCGTCATATGCTCTTGCATAAGAGCAGTTCTGCGGACACCACAACGTGCATACGCATTCAAGACAATTTCGCCAAGCGATGGATTGAACGTATATGTGCCGCTGGTGGTCATTTTTGCCTCAATTTAAATTAGAAAGCGACCATGCCAGCCTGATTGAAGTTAACATGAACAGAAGCGGATGTATTTGATCCAGCATTGCTAATATAACAACGAA
>Ga0114964_10000729_pt1 | contig 24688 bp, 23 predicted proteins | sample C_131016_MF_Meta_FD_92638 | JGI IMG/M metagenome (GOLD analysis project Ga0114964, IMG submission 92638) | Freshwater microbial communities from Lake Croche, Canada to study carbon cycling - C_131016_MF_MetaG | ecosystem: Environmental > Aquatic > Freshwater > Lake | place: Lake Croche, Canada...
CGTTTCGCCGAGTATCAAGACAAAACCGACCGCGAACTGCCCATCATCCGATTGCGGACGCGCTAGGCGGACCTCAGCAGCCGCGCCAGTCCGGTTTGCGCTTTTCCCGCCAGGCCGCCATGCCCTCGGCAACGTCATCGGTCGCGGAGGCGACTTTGCGCATGACCTCACCGAAACGGACCGACTCGATCCAGCCCATATCGGCGGTGCGCCACGCCACCTCCTTGGTCGCCCGTTGGGCCAGCGGAGCGGCCTCGGCGAGTACCCGCGCCCATGCCTGCGCCTGCTCCTGCAGTTGAACCGGCTCGACCAACTTCCACACCAGCCCGGTCTCTTTGGCGCGCATCGCGTCGACGGGTTTTCCGGTGAGCAGTAGTTCCATCGCGTTGGCCCAGCCGATCCGCTGGGGGAGTCGGATGGCACCGACGATGGTGGGGATCCCGATCGACACCTCCGGGAAGCAGAACGTGGCCTCGGTGCTGGCGATCACGAAGTCGCAGAACAGCACGCCGGTCAGGCCGTAGCCGATGCACGGTCCATGCACGGCGGCAATGGTCGGCTTGAACAACTCCATCCCGCTTTCGAAGGAGTTGATGGTGGGCTTCTCCCAGAACGTGCCGGCGAACGTACCGACCGAACCTGCGCCGTCTTTCAGGTCGGCGCCAGCGCAGTAGACGTCGCCGTTGGCGGTCAGGACGCCGACCCAGGCGTCCTCGTCATCGCGAAACCGGTTCCAGGCCGCATTCAAATCCTCGCGGAGTGCGCCGTTGATCGCGTTGCGCGATTCGGGCCGGTTGAGCGTGATGGTGGCGACGTGGTCGCTCAGTTCATAGGTGACAAGGCTCAAGCCGCAACACTATTCATCCGGCGCATGACCGACACGCTCGGCTCAGCCAGTGACGCCGAGGATCTTGATCGCAAAGATGAGCGAGTCGCCGGGTTCGATTCCGGCTGCGGGCTGACCATCGGGGTAGCCGTCGGCGGAGACCATCGCGACGGCGACAGTCGATCCGACCTTCTGGCCGGCAATGGCTTTTTGGAAGCCCGGCACCACACCGGTGAGCGGGAATTCGACCGGGGCACCCCGTTCGTAGCTGCTGTCGAACACCGAACCGTTACGCCCGTCGACGCCCATGTAGCAGACCGACACCGTTGCCGTGGGTGGCACAACGGGGCCGGAACCTGCCTGCAGCGTGTGCACCTGGGTCTGGGTCACACTGAACGGTGCCTCGACCTTAACCAGCGGAGCGGCGGTCGCGGTCGACCCGGTGACCGCGACGCTCCCGGTGGCGCCGGCCAGGGTCCATTCGGGCGTGCCACCGCTCACCGGGAGCGCGACCGGGCAGGGGCTCGCCGGAGCTGCCGGCGAACTGATCGACGATGACACTTTGTCGACAGCGCTCGCCGATGACGAGTCGGTCTTCGCGCCACAGCCTGACAGCAGCATCGTGAGCGACGCGGCACAGGCGGCCAGGGCGACGGGTGAGGACACGCGAGATGGGTTCACGGTGTGCCACGCTACAAGCCGTCCGCCGTGCTGGCCAGCGCAGGCCGTTACGCGGACGCCTTCAGTCCTGGCTATCTGGTTGATTTGAGAGCGGACTGGCCCGGGTGATCGCCATGGATGCACGCGTCCTTATTGCGCATTTGAATCCCGCAGATCCGTATCATCGACCGGCTACCGAGGTTCTGCTGTCTGGCGAGCCGGGGCGGATGTTGGTTCACACGATTACTCTCGCAGAGGTTCTGGTCGGCGGGGTCCGCATCGGACTGGGGGCATCGATGCGAGACGACCTTCGGGCCGCCGGCATCACGGACGCGCCATCCGACGAGGACGAATCGCTGCGGCTTGCCGAACTCCGCGCCGGCAGCGGACTGAAGCTGCCGGACTGTTGCGTTCTTGACGTCGCACTGCGCCACAGGGCAAGCCTCGCAACTTTCGATACGCACCTGGCAGCGGAGGCGGCGAAACGTGGCGTGTCAGTCCGGCCATGAGGGGACTGCGGAAGCTCCGATTTGCTCCATGACCATTGCTTCTTCAACTTGACATAATGTGGCTTATCGGCACAAACCTGAACTGGGCGGATCGGATGTCAGCGTCACGTTGTGCATTCAACACGTCGCCCAACGGCGTGCCGGAACAGATTCCCAGTACGCCTCCGTCGCCCCTTTGTCAGCGTCGGGTGGGGCCAATCACCAACCCACTGGCCGAGTTAGTGCAATCCGGGTTTCGTGGGATCGGCAGACGGATCCCGGCCGGCGGATCGCCGGTTTAGCAGTGCGGCCGACAATCAGCCCTCCCTCCGCCCAATCCGGTTCCAACGTCACATTTTGTCACTGTGACGAATTGTCCCATGTGGCCGGGTTTGTCGTTTCGTCGGTTCGTCGGTTCGTCGTCATCGACCCACGACACGGCACGTCGCATCCGCGGGCTCGCGGTCTTTGCCGCGGCTCGGCCTGCCGGAACTTGCGGGAGCGCTTTCCTCCGTCGCTGTGCCCGGGCGCCGATTCGCGGCCGACCGACGTTCGCCCGGTCGGTCCCCCGCCGCTGGGTAGAAGTGGCTCTGCAGGAGGAGCTATTCGTCACAGTGACGAATAAACCCGATAAGAGCCCTAGCCACGTCGCGCGAATACAACAGCGATAGGTGGCCATGACCATCGACCGCTACGTCCCGACCGCCTCGCGACGCGAGCTCACTGGTGGTCGGCGGATGCACGATGTTGTCGTGAGTTGAGTAGACGCTGAGGGTGGGTGCCGGTACCTGACGTGATTGCCGTTCGCGAAAGAATTGCGCTCCCTCGCGCAATTCACGGCCGACTCGTCCCGGGATCGGACCGCGCCACTTGACCCCGCCGTGCGGCGTTCCCACCGTGATGCACTCCGCAACGCGTCCCGCGCCGGCCGGCGAATGCGCGTATTCCAGCGCGATCAGACCACCGAGCGAATGCGCGACCAGTATCACCCTGGTCTCGCCCGTATCGACGCAGACGGAATCAACGAACTTGCTCAGCCGTTTGCTGCTCTCGTCAATGGATTCGATCCACGGATAGTTGAACCCGAAAAGCGGTCCCAGCGAGGCCTTTTCGAATTGACGCGCGAGCCACCAGAAATTCGATCTGTTCTGAAAATATCCGTGGACGAAGATCACCGGCACACCATCACCGGGACCCATTCTCCGTCCGATGACGTAGTAGATCGGCACGAGCGGCTGGGTGATGATCACGTAGAAGAACTCCCGCACCATCGCGGCCGCATGGCTATTAGCAGGGCGGGTGCTGACATGGCGCGACATCACGTAGTACGAGCCGAATAGATAGACGCCGGCACCCAGCACAAGGAGTGCGATCACCCCAATAGCGATGAGCTCGGCAAGTTTCGGCGTCACGGCCGAATCGTAGCTCGATGCGGCGCGGCGGTAAGCGGCCGCCGAATCACGGAGCGGAGATGACGCCCGTGCTCGTGCCGACGGTGATCCCGACCGGAGTAGAAGGATTCGGCGGCAAGATGTCGCCGCCGTCAGTGAAGTTGAACCGGACGAAACCGGCGATTGCGACGGCGGCGATCATCGCCGATAGAAGGATCCCGATGTACAACACAGCTTTTTTCATAGCCGACCTGCGTATTGGCTGTGCGCGTCAGGTCACAGCGGCGTGAGCGGTGCTACCCGCTGAGCACGGGCGGCAAGAACAATTCCCTCGGCGGTCTTGAACGCATCGGAATCCAGATGGAACGGTTCGATGCGCAGCCGGGCGGCCTGACGAAGGATCATCACCGCGAGTGCGGCACTGGTGGTGCTGGGCACGACGAGCAGGCTGATTTGCGCAACGGATCCGGTAAGCGTCATCACCGGCTGGCGTTTGCACTCGCCGCCGTAAAACGTCATCCGCGGTGGACCGTCCAGCGACCAGTTGACGTTAATGTCGACGATCTCACCCAGTCGGCCTTTGAGAGTGCCGATCAATTCCGGCAATTCCCTTGCCGTCCGCGCCGTCCGTAACCACCACGCGCCGTCAATGTCGCGGCCGAGTTCCGATGCCAGCGTTAATCGCAGCTTGGTCGCAGAACGACGGTCATCAAGGTCTTTCATCATCGGATCCTTAAGGCGAAGTTCAACCGACAACCTGACGCGGTCGCTGGGGGCTTTGTGCTCTACGTTACACCGTCGAAGTAGTGACCCCCGTCATGAGTTACACTAGGGATGCGTCGATATTGCAGATATGTGATCTCGGCCTACGTCGTGAAATGAATGTTCATCTCACTTGCGCCAGTTCTGATCTCACAATTCGTGGTCTCACTACTGAGTGCCGACTCGGATGTTCCGTGCAGCCAAGCACATACGTCTCGCGGCGATCGATTTTGCCCTCCGGCAATCTCGCCACAAACGTGCTCAGGCGCGCGGCCCAATGGTCGACGAACCCGCACACCTCATGCCTGAAAGGCATCATCAATGACTACCACTCCATCCTTCGCCGAACTCGGCGTCCCGAACGCCTTGGTCAATGAACTGACCACGCTCGGCATCACAGCACCCTTCCCAATCCAGGTCGAGACACTTCCGGACACGCTGGCGGGCCACGATGTTCTCGGTCGGGGTAAGACCGGCAGCGGTAAGACCCTTGCCTTCTCGATCCCCATGGTGAGCCGGCTCAAGAGCGGTCAGCGACGACCCAGCCAGCCGTCGGGGTTGATCCTGGCGCCCACCCGAGAACTGGCGACCCAGATCGCTGCTGCATTAGAGCCGCTGGCACAGTGCTACGGCCTGAAAGTCACCACCATCTTCGGTGGTGTGCCTCAAGGTCGTCAGGTCACTGCGCTCAAGGGCGGCATCGACATCGTGGTGGCCTGCCCGGGCCGGCTTGAAGATCTGATGAAGCAGCGACTGGTCAACCTCGACCGCGTCGAGATCACTGTGCTTGACGAGGCCGATCATATGGCCGACCTCGGATTCCTGCCCGGGGTCACCCGGATCCTGGCCGCCACACCTGCCGGCGGTCAGCGGATGTTGTTCTCGGCGACCCTGGACAACGGTGTCGACAAACTGGTCACCCGGTTCCTGCGTAATCCGGTTATGCACTCGGTTGACGAGGTGAACTCCCCGGTGTCCACCATGACTCACCATGTATTCCACGTCGACGGGGCGGACGCGAAGAAGGCCCTCGTGCACCGACTGGCCTCGGGCAGCGGTCGCCGAATTCTGTTTATGCGCACCAAACATCAGGCTCGCAAGCTTGCCAAACAGCTGACCGAGGCGGGAGTGCCGTCAGTCGATCTGCACGGTAATCTCTCCCAGCCCGCCCGCGACCGCAACCTCGCCAAGTTTGCCTCCGGCGATGTCCTGGTTCTGGTCGCTACCGATATCGCGGCACGCGGTGTGCACGTCGACGACGTCGAACTCGTCGTGCACATCGATCCCCCGGCCGAGCACAAGGCTTATCTGCATCGTTCCGGACGTACGGCGCGCGCGGGCGGCGCCGGTGACGTCGTCACCGTCGTTCTGCCCGAACAACGCAAAGAGACTCAGTTGCTGATGCGCAAAGCGGGAATCACCGTCACCCCGCAACGGGTGGCGGCCGACTCCGAAGCAGTGCATACCCTTGTCGGCGAGTTGGCTCCGCACCGGATTGTCACGCCTGAAGCTGTTCCGGCACAAAGCAACTCGCAAAACAACCGGCCGCGGCGGCCGGAAAACTCCAGCCACCGGCGGGGGCGCGGTAATGCTCCCATCGCGAACCAGGCCGGCCGCGGCCGATCGGGTGCTCCCCGCCGTAGGAGCAGTGGCGCCCGCACGTCCTGATCCGGGCCGGTTACCTTGAGTGGCGTAGCCCCTCAAGCCACGCCAGTGCGTCCTTCGCGCACGAAGCAGGCAGCGAGAAGTGGTCGTCGTCCGGGTAGGTCTTGGTGCTGATATCGCCGCCGAGCGCGGTGACTTGCTTGGCGTACTGCTGCTGCCACGCAACTGGGATCACGGTGCCGCCGTTAAATCCGTCGACGCACATCAATACCGGACAGCGTGGTCGTATGTGGCCGGCAGAAGCGGACGACATCGCTGCGAGCCACGTCGGGAATTTCGACTGATCGAAGTTCAGCACCGGTCCCCGCAGTAGGTGCAGACGGGCGAGCGTGTCGTTGAGGTGGTGCACCGGTTGCGTGTCGGCGGTGCCGGCAAGGATCTCCCTACCCAGGGCAGTGAATGCGTCGTCGAGGCTGAGTCCCGGCAATGTCGAACCCATGGCGGCCAGCGTCATGAACAGGTGCGAGTCCGGCGGGGCATGCGGATCGGTCAGCGCAGCCGTGGTGCTCCCGGCAGGCATGGTCAACCCGATATCCGGCACACCCGGCGACATCGGCACGACACCGATCACTGTCAGTGCGCCGAAGTCCTCATCATCGAGTTCGGCTACCGCAGCAGCTGCCCCGCCACCTTGCGACCAACCCAGGACACCCACGGTGTTCGACAGGCCCACCCCCAGCGCCTGCGCCGCATGCACGATGTTGACCGCGTCTCGAGCATTGGTGCGATTCAGCACGTACTGATGCAAACCCGGAGTCCCGAGACCCTGGTAATCAGTTGCGCATATTGCCCAGCCTGCATCCAGGAAAGCCTGGGCGCCGGGAATGCCGTAATCGATCTGCGCGGTGGCCTCGACGGTGAAGTAGGTGATCAACTCCCGTGCCGGATCGGGCTGGGCCGAGGGGCAACCGGCGTCGCCGAGGCCGGTCGTGCCGTGGCACCAGGTCATGACCGGAAGGTCCGGGGTCACTCCCGTCGGCACGATGACAAGTCCGCTGGACTGTGTGGCATTGCCAAGCATGTCCTGGGACCGGTGCAGAATGCGGAAGGCCCGCGCATCCCGCAGCGACGTCGCGATCTCGGCACTGGAGATCAGTGGGTCGTCAATCATCCCTAGCTGCTTCAGTTCAGGTGAATGAAGTATGAAACCGTCCGTGGCGCAACCTCATTGCCGCCGAACCATCCGCTGACGCGGGCGGCGGTCCAGACGTTAGGGATCAAGCCCTCCGGGTACGGCTTCGTTACTTCTTTGCCGCCGTAGCTGAGAACAATCTCGTTGTAATTGACGGTAAACTCGAACGTCTCACCCGCCGGCACCGAGATGACCTCGGTGCGCTCATTCGGCAGGATCCGCTTCTTGTCGACGTTGTAGAACGGCGCGATCTCAAATTCCTGGGTCCTGAGGTTGTATCGCCAGCCGACCATGGCGGAGTTGCGGTCGGGTTCCAGTGGTGTGAAGGCGATTCCGGTGAACTTGTTCCAGTCGTACTGGTCGACGTCCTTGAGGTCGTAGGCCGTGTTGGTGGTGAAGGTACCGGTGCCTTTCGTCTCCGTGATGAAGTAGCCGAAATTGTTCGGGATGGCGAAGTGCGTTCCCTTGTAGATGGTGATCAGTCGGCCGCGGGGGTCGCACCAGGGGAATGTGATCCTGGCGGCCCGAACTGCCCGCGTTCCGGCTACCGCAGTGCGTCGACTCGCCGGCCACGGCACAACGGCCGCCGCGGTCTGAATCGTCGGTTCAGTCGCCCGTGTGACCGCAGGGTCGGGTGCCACCACAGTCTCGGGTGCGGCGACAGCATTCGGTACTGCGACAGTCTCCGGTGCGGCGACAGTCTTCGGTGCGACGACCGGACGGAGGGCCGCGGCGGCGATCCGCGACGCACCCACGAGACGCGACTCGGTGCGCGCCACGGCGTGATCACGGTTGACCGCCGACGCCCGACGCGCGGGCGCTGCCGTGTGACCAGCGGCATCGGCACGAGCGGATGACTCCGAATTTGCCGGTGCGGCGGCGGCCGAGCCGCAGGTCGAGAATCCGATCACGGCTCCGACTCCGAGTGCGGCCGTCAGACCGCCCACGCGCGCCACCCATGCGGCCGACGTTCCCGTCATAGCTCTCCCCTCGACCGTTCCCCGTAAATCCCTTCCTAGCAGCATAGCGATGGTCCGCGGCGTTGCTGCTACTCCGGACCCCGGGCCACCGGGCGGTCGGGTTCCGAACTCCACTGTGACCAGGATCCGGGGAACAGCGCCGCATCAATGCCCCCGGCACCCAAAGCGGCCAGCAGCACCGACGCGGTAATGCCGGAACCGCAGTAGACACCGACTCCGGCGGATCCGACGATTCCGGCCGCCCGGAATAATCCGGTGAGCCCGGTGTCGGTCAGGAATGTGCCATCGGCGGCCAGCACCGACGTGCTCGGAAGATTGCCGGCGCCGGGAATGTGGCCGGCAACGGGGTCCACCGGTTCGACGTCACCGCGGAATCGTTCGGGCGCACGCGCGTCGAGCAGAGTGCTCACCTGCCCCGCGGACACCTGTTGGGCAGTCAGCGTCGCGCGCCCGCCCGCATAGAGGTTGTCGTGGCCGACGGTCACATCACCCGGCGTCGGTATCACCTCGCCATTTCGTACCTCTCCCCCGGCCGCCGTCCACGCGGACAGGCCGCCATCGAGGATGCGCACATCGGCAATCCCGGCTGCGGTCAGTACCCACCAGGCACGCGACGATCCGGCCCGGTTCCAATCGTCGTAGACGACAACGGACTCGCGGCTGCGCACACCCCATTGCCGCGCGGCAGCCTGAAGATCGGCGCCGGACGGGAGCGGGTGGCGGCCGGCGCCGGTGCGGCCATGATCGCTGAGTTCGTCGTCCAGCGAGACGTACACCGCACCGGGAATGTGGCCCGCCAGATAGTCGGCCCGACCGTCGGGCCGGTCGAGCCGCCATCGCACATCGAGAATAGTGAGCTGATCGCCGTCAGCTACCGACCGCATCAATTCCTTGGCGCTGATCAGCACCTCGCCGCGCGAACTCATGTTCTGCCGAAATCGATCTGCGCCGCCGGATTGGCGATCGCGGTGACCATTCCGGTGCCGAACGGGCCCGAATTGTCGAAGAGCGTGGCGGTGCCATGTGCGATTCCGTCGGCGCACCAGTGCGAATCAGCCTGTACACCAACGTATTCCCCGTCCGGCAGCCGAGACAGGGCGACCGTCAGATCACCGTTGATATAGCCGATTCCCCGGGTGCCGAGATTGGTCACCAGACTGGTCGCCTCGGCGGCAACGACGGTGCGCACAAATGGACTTGGCACCTCACCGGATATCACGTCGATGGTTCGGTGGTAGACGCGTTTGCGGGAGGTGTTCTGATGAACCGCTCCGGAGGGATCCCAGCCGACGTCGTCGCTGCCGACGAAGTACACCGCGCCCTCGACACCGGTCGGTGGTGTGAAATCGGCCCGGCGCACCCACTCGTCGCCGGGCGGCGGGTCGGACTGGCGGTACTGCACCATCGTGGCCCGGGCGACGAGGACCTCGCCCTGCACGATGTCGCATTCGGTGTTGCGGATGCGCCGGCCGTCCCGGACGAGCCGGGTTCGCACGACGGTCGGCACCCGCCGGGCCGCCTTGAAGAGATCGGCGGTCAACCGGGCAGGCAGAAAACCCGCCTCGCCGTATTCGTGTTCAAGTAGCGATGCCGCTAATCCCACGATGGCGGGGCCGTTGAGGGTGTTCTCTCCCCACCGGCTGAGGGCGAATTGCGTCGGCTCGAAGGCGCCGTTGCCGTCAGCCACGAAATGCGCCGGAGCCATAACCACCTGCGCATCCTCGCATAGGCGGCACCGGGACCCGGCAGCTGATGGAAATTCTTAGCACGCATAATCAATGCCGTGTCGGGCAGCGAGGTAACTACCGCCAATCCCCGACTGATCGCGACCATGAGCGCGGTGGTGCTGACGGTCGCTGTCCTGCAGACCGGCGTCGTCCCGATCCTGGGCGTGATGTCCCACCAACTTCACGTGTCCCTGGCGGACATCAGTTGGACGGTAACGGCCAACCTGCTGGCGGCCGCAGCCAGCACTCCGCTGTTGGGTCGGTTGGCAGATCTGCACACCAAAAAGCACGTGCTGTTGGCAGTGCTGGCGGTCGTCCTGGCCGGATCCGTCCTGACCTCGGTGACAAGCTCGCTGCCACTGCTGATCGTCGGACGCGTCCTCCAGGGTGCGTCGTTCTCGCTATATCCGATCGGGGTGTCGATCCTGCGCGAGGAACTCTCACCCGAGCGTCTGATGAGCGCCCTTGCAGTGCTCTCAGCGGTACTCGGCTTCGGCGGCGGGATGGGACTGGTGATCGTCGGCGTACTGATGCGCGGCGACGCTGACTACCACCACGCCTTTTGGTTTACCACCGCCTTCGTGGCGATGGTCATCGTCCTGGTGGTGATTTTCGTTCCGGAGCGGCCACACACGGCGACGGGTTCGGTGGACTGGCTCGGCGCGGCCGGTCTGGCGGCGGGCCTGTCCCTGCTGTTGTTGACCATCACCGAGGGCAACTCGTGGGGGTGGACGTCGGCGCGCACCCTCGGGGGCGCGTTGGGAACGATTGCCACACTTGCCCTCTGGTGGTGGTGGGAAAAGCGGTGCAGCCAACCACTGGTGTCGACAAGCATGCTCAGGCGGCGACCGATTCTGCTCACCAACATCGCGACCGTATCGGTCGGGATGGGCCTCTACTTCGGCTTCCTCGGACTGACCGGCTTCGTTCAGGCTCCCACCGGCAGCGGCTACGGATTCGCGGCACCGGTGCTGATCGCCAGCGTGGTGTTCCTGTTGCCCGGCGCACTCGCCGGATTCCTCACAGCGCTGGCCAGCGGCCGGTATATCGACCGCTACGGTGCCCGCGTGGTGCTCGTGGCGGGCATCGCCGTCGGCATCGTCGGATTCAGCCTGCTCGCGATCGCCCATTCCGAACCCTGGCAGGTCATCGCTGCCAGCCTGCTGGTCAACGTCTACATCAGCCTGGCGTACGGCGCCCTGCCCTCACTGGTGGTTCGTGAGGTCGATATCGGCGAAACGGGTGTGGCGACATCTATGAACGCGATCGCCCGCACCGTTGGTGCCTCGGCCGCCGCGGCGATCGTCGCCGTGTTGTTGAGCCGCAACGGAATCAGCTATCCGCCGGAGAGCAGTTACACGATCATCTTTGGCTTGGGTGCGGTGACGGGACTCATTGCACTAATCCTCATCGCCGCCAGCAGACCGCGCCTACGACCGATCGAGACGGTGGAGGAACTCACCGATTCCAAGGCAATGAACCACGAATGGGGCTAGTCAGGCACCGTCAGCATGAGCTTCGAATCCGGTGCGGACACGGTTGAACGGCAGCCGACAAAGCCCGGCCACTCTGCATGCGATGATCTGACCGTGGAAAATGCGATGGCAAATTACGACGAGACCGTCGACGTCATCGTCGCCGGGTCCGGCGGCGGAATCACGGGCGCCTACACCGCTGCGCGCGAAGGTCTGTCGGTTGCGCTGCTGGAGGCCGGAGACAAATTCGGCGGAACCACCGCCTACTCCGGCGGCGGCGGAATGTGGTTCCCCTGCAACGCCGTTCTGCGCCGAGCCGGCAGCGACGACACCATCGAGGCGGCGCTGACCTACTTCCACGCGGTCGTTGGCGACCGCACCCCCCGCGAACTCCAGGACACCTACGTCCGCGGCGGCGCGGGCCTGATCGACTACCTGGAAGCCGACGACAACTTCGCATTCAGCGTGCTGCCATGGCCGGATTACTACGGCGCGGCGCCGCAGGCTCGACTCGACGGCATGCGCCATATCGTCGCGACACCTGTGTCGGCCGCGGCACTCGGGCTCGACCCCGCCCTGATTCGCGGACCCCTGGATAACGAACGGTTCGGTACGCCCGCACCCGATCAGCTGACGGGTGGCCGCGCCCTGATCGGCCGATTCCTCACCGCGCTGCGCCGATTCCCCGACGCCGCGCTGCACCGCAATGCCGAACTTGTCGACCTCATTGTCACCGGTGGTGCGGTGGTCGGAGCGGTGGCCCGGCGCGGCGGTGAAACGGTCCGCATCCGCGCCCGCCGAGGTGTCTTGCTCGCGGCCGGCGGTTTCGAACGCAACCCGACGATGCGGGCCACGTTCGGGGTGCCGGGTCGCATCGAGGACAGCCTGGGCGCTCCGGATAACGCCGGCGCCGCGCACGAGGCGGCAATGCGGGCCGGCGCGGCCACCGATCTGATGGACCAGGCGTGGTGGTCGCCCGGACTGATCCATCCGGACGGCGGCGCGGTGTTCGCGCTGTGGTTCGCCGGCGGTATCTTCGTCAACGAGGCAGGTCGGCGCTTCGTCAACGAATCAGCGCCGTATGACCGCGTCGGCCGAGAGATCATCGCCGAGATGTCGGCCGGACGTGTGAGCCAACCGTTCTGGATGATCTACGACGACCGTCGCGGCGAGGTACCCCCGATCAAAGCGACCAACCTGACGCTGGTCGACACCGATTGCTATCGAGCGGCCGGCGTGTGGCACACCGCCGATACGGTGGCCGAACTGGCCGAGAGCATCGGGGTGCCCGCCGCCGCACTGGCCGACACCATTGCCCGCTACAACGACATGGTGGCGGCGGATGTGGATACCGATTTCGGTCGCGGCGACGAGGCCTACGACCGCGCCTTCTCCCGGGGCAAGTCCCCGCTGGTGCCCATCGACACCGCACCGTTCCACGCGGCCGCCTTCGGACTGTCTGACCTCGGGACCAAGGGCGGACTGCGCACCGACACCCGAGCACGCGTACTCGACGAGGCGGGCGAGCCGATCCCCGGCCTGTACGCCGCCGGGAACACCATGGCCGCGGTCAGCGGGGCGACGTACCCCGGCGGTGGAAGCCCGATCGGAGCCTCAATGTTGTTCAGCCATATTGCGGCGCTGGACATGGCGAACCAGCGATAATGACCCCAACTGAACTGTCGTGATGAGGAGTCGTTGATGCGTGGGACCGTGACCACCGCAGTATCCGCGGCCGCATTGATCGCCACCATCGCCGTGGCTCCGACGGCCCACGCCGCCGACCGGTGGTCACTGAACGGGCCGTACACCGCAACCTCAAACGGCGAATGGGCCCGCACCAACGATGTCTTCCGAAATGAAGTCAGCATTCGCAGCATCTGGAACATCTCGTCGCAGTGCAGCTATCCCGGGGAATGCACCGGAACGGTGACCAGCGACCTGGGCTGGACCGCACCGATCTACGCCACCGGCGGTACCTGGTACGTCAAACGCATCACGCCGAACTGGATCACCTGCCCGGACGGCACCACAACCGTCTCCGGATTGCAGGTGTTCCGGTTCATTGCAGCGACGCCCGATGGCGCCTCAGCCGACCCTGATTCCAACACACTGGTCGGTGAGGACATCACGACCGGCGCCAGTGGATCCTGTGGACGCAGCCCATCGCTGTACATCACCATGCCGTTCAAGCTCGTCAAACAGGGCTGAGCAGAAACCGTCCGACTCAGGTGGTTGGGAGCAGGTCCTCCCAGGAACGTTCGCCGGATGGCGTAACCAGATTGGTCTGCCGATACACACCGCCGTCCGGCGTGGCGAACTGACCCGTCTTCGGGTCGTAGGTGGCGATGGCGACCGATGGTCCGCCGTTATTGCCGGGACTGAATGCACTGGGGGCGACAACCGGTCCGGGGGGTGCGACCGGCGGAACCGTCGGAGCCGCCGCGGCCGGCGGAACAGCTTCGGCGGGTGCCGGTGGCGGAGCACCCGGCGCGGGCGCCGGACCCGGCGGCAGCGGGGTGCCCTCCAGCGGTCCGTAGATGTTCTCCTGGAACGTGACTCGATCATCGGGCGGGATGCCCTGAGCCAGCAGGTTCGGGTCGAACGGATACGGGCCGATCACATGCTGACGCATGGCCAGCGGCTCAAAATTCCTATCGCTTTCGCAGATCTCCACGGTGGGAGCGCGCTTACCCGGCTGGCCCATGCAGGGATAGTTTCGGGCTCCGCGCACCGCAATTGGTGAATCCTGCGGCAGCTTGCAATACAACCCGTCGGGGGTGTCGATATCGGAGAGATCCGACGGCGAACGCCACGACGACGGCGGCAGGAAGCCGACGGTGCAGGCGGGCGGGTCGTTAAGGGTCAGTGTGAAATCGCCCTGGGTGAATCCGGTCGGGTTGTTACGCGGCAGGCCAACGGTCTGCAGGGACGCAATGAAAGGCGGAAGCAGCACCAGCAGCTGCTCCACCGAGGCGTGGTAGGTGACGCCGATCTGGCCGACGGTGGTCAGATTGGCCAGCAGCACCGGCAATGTCGGCTTCACCTGGCTGAGCAGTTGCGACGCCTCGTCGAGTGCGCCCGGGCCGTTCTGCAGCAGCCCACGAACCTGTGGATCATTGGTGGCGAGTTGGCCGGTGAAACCGGCCAGACCGCGCGCCCAGGTGCGCAGGGCATCGCCGGACACCGCACCCGCGTCCAACAGTGGCTTGCTGTCGTCGAACAACACCCGGGCCTTGTCTGCGACGCCATCAAGGTCGCGGGCCACGGTCGATGTCGATTCGAACAGCATGCCCAGATCGTCGGCGGCCCCGTTGAAGCCCTTGAACGATTCGTCGAGCAGCTTGCCCAGTTTCTCCTTCGGGATGGTGTCCAGCAGGGCGCTCACCTGATCGAGCATCGGCCCCACCGCCTGCGGAACCCCGGTGTTCTTAGCCGCGATGACCGAGCCGTCCTTCAGGTAGGGACCGGAGTCCGTCTTGGGCTGCAAGTCCACGTACTGTTCACCCACCGCCGAGACACTCAGCACGTTCGCCAGCAGGTCGGCCGGAATCTTCGGCGAGGTGGCCAACGACAGCGTCGCTTCGGCACCGGCGCGGGTCGCGTGCACATCGGTGACCTTGCCGATCTGCACGCCGCGATAGGTGACGTTCGAGAACCGGTACAGCCCACCGGTTCTCGGCATTTCCAGCTTCACTGTCATCCGGCCGATACCCAGCAGGGTGGGCGCTTGCATATAGACCAGCACCATCGCCAGGATCCCGACGATCGACGCGATCGTGAAGATGACCAACTGGGTACGAACGAAGCGCGTCAGCATCAGTTACCTCCCCCGTCCTGCGGATCCGGCGCCGGCAGCGGGAACGGGACGAGGGCATTCCCGGGCCCCGGGCCCGACGGGACGGCACTCACGGGCCCCGGCAGCTCCGGCGCCTCAGCATGCGGAAAAGCCGGCGACACCTGGGTGACCGCACCCGTCTGGGTGGCCATCGACATGGTGGCCGGGTCGATCAGCGGCGGAATGCTCGCAACAGCGGTCGGCGGCGGACTGAACGGCGCGTTGAGCGGATCATAGGTATAGCTTGCGTACCACGGATCACCCGGCGCGGGAACGAGTTTCGCGCCTTCCTGCCCCCACGAGGTGCCCAGCATCAATGTCTTCTTGAGCCGCGGGACGGTCAGGTCGAAGATGATGAACTGGTTTAGGTAATCACCCCGGATTCCCCGATTGATGAATTCCTGGCCGTACGGGAACGCGGTGAAGTAGGCAAGAGCCTTATCGAGTTTGGGCCCGACGTCAGCCAGTGACCGCAGGGTCGGTTCCAGGTTGCGCAGATTGCGCACCAGATCAGCCTGGGTGTCGTTGACCAAACCGGCGGCCACCGTGCTGAAACCGCCCAGCTTCACCAGTGCGGCCGTCAACTGTGGACGCTCGCGTACCAGCACATCCAGCGCGGGCGGGATCCGGTTCAATGCCCGGGTCAGCACATCGCGCTGACCGGCAAAGGTTCCGGCCAGACGATTCAACGACACCACCGTCGCATTGATGCTGTCGCGCTGGGTGGCCAGAACTCCGACGAAGTCATTGAGGCGGGCCAGCAGATCACGGACCTGGCCTTCGCGACCATTCAGGGCGGCGTTGAGTTCGGTGACGATCTCACCGAGTTGTCCCACGCCCCCGCCATTGATCACCACCGACAGCGCCGACAGGGTCTGCTCGGTGGACGGGTAGGTCGAGGACTTATTGAGGCCCAGGGTCGCACCGGGTTGAAGTCGACCGGCCGGAGCCTGCCCGAGCGGCGGGTTGAGCGCCAGGTGCATAGAGCCCAGCAGGCTCGTCTGACCCACGGTGGCCAGCGCGTTGGCCGGTATCACGGTGCCCGGTTTGACCGTGACCTCAACATCGGCGTGCCAGTCACGCACCGTCAACGCGTTCACACTGCCCACCACCACATCACCGACAAACACCGGTGAATTCGGTTCCAGCGTGCTCACATTGGCGACTTCGACGTGATACTGGGTCGAACCGGACTCGTGGCCGACGGTGCCGGGAAGCGGCAGTGAATTCAGGCCACCGAACGAACATCCGGTCGCGCTGATCGATACACACGCGGCCGTGACCGCCAAGCGGCGCACCCGAGACCTCATGATGGCGGCATCCCTTCAGCGGGCAGCAACAGATCCTGCAGCGTCGACGGCGCCTGACCGGCCTGCCCACCGGGAGCACCGAGTCCATTGGGCACGCCGGTCGGATTGGGGACACCTGGAATCGGGGCATTGGGGTACAGCGCGGGCTGCGGATAGGCGGGCAGTCCGGTCGGGGTGTAGCTACCGGGGGTCGTGTTCGGCGGGTCACCCCACCCAGCGGGCGGTGGCACATCGCCGTTGAGGCCGGTGTAGGCGGAGATTGCCGGAGGGTTCAGCGGCGGCGGCGGACTTCCCCCCGCGCCTCCCGGGGCCAGCGCCGGATCGGAGTAGATCAGGTTCTCGGGGCTCGGCGACTTGGCCAGGTAGGCGTTGAACGGGACCGGCAGGTAGTTGAAGTTCAGCAGGCGCAGCGCCGGGCCCAGATATTGCGAGCACAGCTTGCCAGTCTCCGATGCGGTCGCGTTCTGGATCGCACCGATCGCCGCACAGATCACCTGTAGCGGATTGGCGAAGTTCCCCAATGCGAAACCGCCGAGGCCACTGCCGGTATCCGGGTCGTAGATGTTGTAGCTGTTGCCGATCGCGTTGGGTGCCACATGCAGAAGGTTCTTCAACGCCATCTGGTTGTCGCTGAGGTTCCGCACCACGTCACCGAGTCGTTCGATCTGTTCAGCTGTCTGATTGCGACTGCCCGCGACGAACCGCTTCACGTCCACCACGGCGCTGGACAGATTCGTCAGCGCGCCGTCCAGATCCGATCTGCTGTCGTTGAGCACGCTGCTGACGGTGGCGAGGCGGTTCTGGAACTGGACGATCTGGACGTTGCTATCCCGCAGTGCAGTGACGAACGTTTGCAGATTCGCGATGACGTCGACGACGTTTCCACTGCCGTCGGCGAGGATGCGGCTCAGACCGGACAGTTGCCTAATGGTCTCGCGCAACCTGTCTCCGTTGCCGTCCAACGCGTTGGCGGTACTGTCGATGAACCGGCCGACCGACGAGGTCGACACGCCACTGCTCGGACCGAGATCGGTTGCCAGGCGGGTCAGTTGGGCTTTGACCTCATCCCACTCTATGGGCACCGCGGTCCGGTCCAGGTCGATCACCGCGCCATCGTGCATCGTCGGACCCGTGGTCTCATAGGCCGGCGCCAATTGGACGTATCGCGCGCCGACCAGGTTCTGGGCGACGATCACGGCTTTGGCATCGGCCGGAATGGGAACATCCCGATTGACGGCCAACGTCATCTTCGCCTTGGTGCCCTGCGGTTCGATCGCCGTGACGTTGCCCACCTTCACGCCGGAGACCCGGACCTCATCACCGGGATAAATCGCCGTGGCGCTGGAAAAGTAGGCCGTGATGGCGGTCGGCTTCAGCACGGTGTTGCGGACCAGGAGCGTGACGCCTGCGGCGATGAGCACAGCGAGTACGGCGGCAATGGCGGCATTGAGTCGTTTACGGGTCATCCGGGCACCTGCCCTACTCGACGCCATGGTTCCGGATCGCTGTTATTCGGGAACGGGAACTCCGCCCGCGGGCCGGCATTGTCCGGCGGTTGGCCGGCGTTGACACCTCGGCGGAATCCGAAGATGTAGTCGATGAAGGGTTGAATTGTCTGCGCCGGATTCAGGTTGGCGACAAACGCGTTGTAGAAGTATCCGTTGTTGACCGCTTCGGACTGGGTCACCTGGAACTTCGCCAAGCCTGCCAGCGCCTTGCCGAGGTTATCGTTGTTGCGCTGCAACATCGCAGTCACCGCGTTCAATTGCTCCAGGGCGGGTGCGAGTTCCTTCTCGTTGTCATTAACCAGACCGGTCAACTGCTGGGACAGCGCCGAGGTGTTGGCCAGCAGGCTGACGATCGCGTACCGCCGCTGCTCAAGAACCCCGAGTAACTCGTTGGCGTTGAGGATCAGGGTATTGACCTGTTGGCTGCGCTGACCCAGCACCGCGGTCACCTCCGAAGCGCTTTTGAGCAGACCGCTGAGTGACTCATTGCGCTCGTTGAGCGCTCGGGAGATCCGGCTCAGGCCGTCGAAGGTCGGCGCCAGTTGCGGGGCGAGCCGGTCGATCGTCACCGACAGCGTGTCCAGGGATTTGTTGAGCGCGCCGGTGTCGGTATCCCTGGTATTGGCGGTGAACTCGCTGACGGCATCGGTCAGGGAGTACGGCGCGCCCGTGCGGGACACCGGGATGACGTCCCCGGATCGGAGCGTGCCCGTGCCGTCCGATTCCAGCGTCAGCAACCGCTGTCCCAGCAGCGTCCCGGTGCGGATGTGGGCGGTGGTGTCCGAACCCAGCCGCACCTTCCCGTTCACCATGAACGTCACCAGCGCCTTGCCCTCCTGCAGTGACACATCGGACACGTTGCCGACCTTGACACCGGAGACCTTGACGTCGTTGCCGGCGGCAATGCCGCCGGCCTCGGTGAACAGCGCCTGGTGACGGACCGAGGTCGCCAGCGACAACAGCCGCTCTGGCTGCAACCCGACGATGATGGCCAGCACGATCAGCGCCAGGCCGATGAAGCCGGAGCGGATCAGGTTGGACCCGCGGTATCTCATGATCACGGCTCAGCGCACCTTCCCGTGTGCTGCAGGATCCAGGGGAAGTACGCCGTGCGTCCCTGCAGATCGGTGACCCGTGCCGACATCCCGCACAGGTACTGGTTGATCCAGCTGCCATACGAGCCGAGGCGAACCAGCTTGCGGTAGTTCGCCGGCGCCTTCTGCAGGGCGATATCCAAGGTCTCCTTGTCCTGGTCCAGCAACGGGGCCAACCGGGCGAGTTGGTCCACGGTGCCGGCCAGTGGGGTGCGGGCTTGATTGAGCAGGTCGGTCAGCGATGCGGTTCCGCCGTCCAATGCCGCGATGGCATCGCCGATCGGATTGCGGTCCTGGGCCAGCCCGGTGATGAGTTTTTCCAGGCCGTCGACGGTGCCGGAAAACTTTTCGCCGTCCTTGCTGATCGTCGCCAGCACAACGTTGAGGTTGTCGACCAACTGCTGCACGGTCTGACTGTTATCGGCCAGCGAGTTGGAGAATGACGATGTCTTGGCGAACAACGACTCCAGGTTGCCGTCCTGGCCCTGCAACACCTGAATCAGGGAATTCGTCAGCGCGTTGACCGCCTGCGGATTGAGTCCCTGCACAAGTGGCTTCAGCCCGCCCAGCAGTAGGTCAAGATCCAGCGCCGCCTCGGTGCGGTCAGCTGGGATCACTGATCCGGGCGGCTGAACTTTTGTCGACCCCGGGGTATCGAGGAGTTCCAGATAGCGATCGCCGACGAGGTTGAGGTAGCGCACCGCCGCCTTGGTGCCGGACGTCAACACGATGTTGTGGTCGGCGCCGAACCCGACGATCACCGAGTTATCGGGTTGCAGGTCAACGGCTTTGACCGTTCCCACCCGAATACCTGCGACGCGTACCGAATCACCCGACTTGAGACTCGAGGCATCGGTAAACACCGCCGAGTATTTACTGTCCGTCCCGGCGCGGTACTGACTAAAGATCGCGAACAGCACACCGGTGAGCATCAGCATCACGACGCCGAAGATGCCGACCTTGATTGAGGTGTTACGCAGGCTGCTCATCCGCCGGGCTGCCCGATCTGCGCGGTATTGCGCGGCGGGCCGTCGAGCGGCCCGAAGAGCGCCTGCTTGAGACCGTCGGAGTTCAGCAGGATGCCCTGGTTGCCGTACTCCGCCTGGTTGGCTCCGATATCGGCTACCACGAACGGCGTCCGCTTCTCATACGGCACGTTCGGCAGGTCGGTGCACTGCGGACCACCCTTGGCCGCCACCTTGGGCAGGTTGCCCGGGTACCGGTACCGCTCACGACCCAGAAAGAACGACTGCAGCAGCACAGCGCCGGGGACAGGCGCGCCCGGGCCGGTTGCCAGCGGGATCAAACCACCGATGCCACAGGTCAGCGCGGCGTTGTACTGGTTGGTCAGATCGGTGGTCGGCACCAGCAGACGAAGCACGTCAGTCAGCGGCTGCCGGTTGGCCGAGACCACGTCGGTGCCGATATCCGCCAACCCGATGGCGGACACCAGCAGTGCATCAAGATTGCGCTGCTGGTCCACTACGGTTCCGCCGACGCGAGACGTGTTGTCGAGGACGGCTAACAAATCCGGCGACGCATCGGCGAATGCATCGAACACTGTTGGTGCGACGGCGAATACGTGATTGAGACTGTCCAGCGCCGGGTTGATCTTGATCAGCGAGCTATCGAGGTCCGCCAGACCCTGCCCGAACTTGTCGCCCCGGCCGCGCAGTGATTGGGACAGCGCCCCGAGGGTCTGATTGAGCTTGGCGGGCTCGACTTTGGACAGTATTGACACCAGCTGTTGGAAGACGGTGTTGACCTCGACGGTGACGTTGTTTCCCTGGATCACCTTGCCGGCACTGAGCGAACTGGCCGACGGGTCCGCCGGCGGCACCAATTCGACGAACTTGGAACCGAACACCGTCGACGACGCGATCTCGGCACCCACATTGGCCGGAATGGCGTCGAGCGACGCCGGGTCGATGGATAGATGCAAGGCGGCGCTGCCGTCGGCCAGCGGTTCAATCGAGGCGACCTTACCGACCTGCGCGCCGTGCAGTTTGACCTTCGCCTCGGGATACATCACCAGGCCGGCCCGGTCCGAAATGACAGTCACCGGAACTGTCTTCTTGAAGCTGTCCCGGAAGAGTCCGACAGCGACTGCGAAAATGACCACCAGGGTCAGCACGGTCAACAGTCCGGCGATCGGGCGGGCGCTACCGCGGGCACCGAAACTGCGTCCGGCACTAGCCGCAACCGGCACTGCCGCGGTTTCTGTCTCGGATCGGTCGCTCGGTCCGGGGCCGAGATTTCTCGTCATCTCGATCCCCTACCCGGCCAGGTTGAAGTTGCCGTTGGAACCGTAGATCGCCAGCGACACAAACAAGGTCACCGACACGACCACGATCAGGGAGGTCCGCACCGCATTGCCCACCGCGACACCGACGCCGGATGGCCCACCGGTGGCGAAGTAGCCGAAATAGGTATGTATCAGAAGGATCGTGATCGCCATCAATACCGCCTGCAGAAACGACCACAACAGGTCGATCGGGTTCAGGAAGGTGTTGAAGTAGTGGTCGTAGAGGCCTTTGGACTGCCCGAACAGCACCACCGTCACGAACTGGCTGGCCAGAAAAGACAGGATCACCGCAATCGAGTACAGCGGAGTGATCGCGATCATTCCGGCCACCAGGCGAGTCGACACCAGGTATTCGATAGGACGGATACCCATCGACTCCAGGGCGTCGATCTCCTCGTTGATCCGCATGGCCCCGAGTTGCGCGGTCACACCGGCACCGAAGGTCGCCGCGAGGCCGATACCGGCGACCACCGGCGCGGAGATCCGGACGTTGATGAATGCGGCCAGGAATCCGGTCAGCGCCTCGATGCCGATATTGCCCAGCGATGAATAACCCTGCACTGCCAGCGTTCCACCGGCGGCAAGCGTCAGGAAGCCGACGATGGCCACGGTGCCACCGATCATCGCCAGAGTGCCTGCGCCCATGGAGATCTCGGCGATGAGGCGGATGATCTCCTTGCGGTAGCGCGTAATTGCCGCCGGGATGCCGGCGATCGCTTTTCCGTAGAACAGGGTGTGATCGCCGATCCGACTGAAGAAGCCGGTCGGCCGGCGGAACTGCCGGAACAGTCGCGGGTAGTTGGTGCGCAGAACGGTCATCGATCCCATGGCATCAACCCGTCGTCAATCGGATGCCGATCGCCGTGACGACCACGTTGACCACAAACAGCGCCATGAACGCGTACACCACCGTCTCGTTGACCGCGTTTCCGACGGCTTTGGCGCCGCCACCGGTGATCATCAGCCCGCGATAGCAGGCTACGAATCCGGCAATCAGACCGAACAGGGCTGCCTTCACACACGAAATGATCACCTCGGGAACGCCGGTCAGCAGGGTGATGCCTGCCGCGAACGCGCCCGGGTTCACGTCCTGAACGAACACCGAGAAAACGTAGCCGCCGAGGATGCCGATGATCACCACCAGCGAGTTGAGCAGCAGCGCAACCAGACCCGACGCCAATACCCGTGGCGTCACCAGTCGCTGCACCGGGTTGATGCCCAGCACCTCCATGGCATCGATCTCTTCGCGAATGGTGCGCGAACCCAGATCGGCGCACATCGCGGTAGCACCCGCGCCGGCCACGATCAACACCGTCACCAGCGGTCCAACCTGGGTGACCGCTCCGAAGGCCGCGCCGGCACCGGACAGGTCGGCGGCGCCCAACTCCCGCAGCAGGATGTTCAGGGTGAAACTAACCAGCACGGTGAACGGGATCGCGACCAACAGTGTGGGCGCCAGCGACACCCGGGCCACGAACCAGGCCTGCTCAAGGAACTCGCGCCACTGGAACGGCCGGACGAAGATGAACCGGATGGCGTCGGCGGACATGGCGAACAGACCCCCGATGGCCTCCATCGGACCGGACACGCCCTTGCTCAGCGCGATACCCGGAGACCAGCGATCCGCCGCTCTGTTCGCCATACGTCTGCGAGTTCTCCCTGACGTGAAAGGTGTTCCAACTGTGCCCACGTAACTTAGGCTAAGAATCTCATCAAGGTGCCGGAAACGGCCGGACTGACTCCGCGTCGTCCCGCGAACTGCACCCCAGACCAACCCGATAGGAGCAAACCCGTGCCGCGTTACACCGACCGCCGCGTCCTGGTCACCGGCGGTGGATCCGGCATCGGTCAGGCCTGCGTACTGCGGATCCTCGCCGAGGGCGGCCGCGTGATGGCAGCCGACATCAGCGAAGCCGGACTGGCCGATACGGCCGCGAAAGCCGGCGCTTCCGACTCGATGCTCAGCACCGTCGTGATGGATGTGGGCAGCGAGGATTCGGTGACCGCCGGGGTGCGGACGGCAATCACCACCCTCGGTGGCCTCGACACGCTGGTGAACGTGGCCGGGATCCTGCGCTCGGCGCACTTCGCGGAGACCACCCTGTCCGACTTCGAGCAGGTGTTGCGGGTGAACCTGGTCGGGACGTTCCTGGTCACCAGAGAGGCGCTTCCGGCGCTGCGGCAGGGCAACTCCCCCGCGGTGGTCAACTTCAGTTCCACCTCGGCGGACTTCGCACACCCATACATGTCGGCCTATGCCGCCTCCAAGGGCGGCATCAAGGCGATGACTCATGCACTGGCCGCGGAGTTCGGCAAAGAGGGCATCCGGTTCAACTCCGTTCAGCCGGGATCGATCTCCTCGGGTATGACCGATGGCAGCGGTGAGTCCAAGCAGAGCATCGGCCCCGGTTTCCCCGACGGAGTCGACTACCGGCTGTTTCAACGGGTCGCGCCGGGTCTCAAACTTCCCGAAGGGGCGATCTTCGCCAACCCTGATGCGGTGGCCGCCGTGGTGGCGATGCTGGGCAGCGAGGAGGCGTTCTTCGTCACCGGTACCGAGGTGCGCATCGACGGCGGCGCGCACATGTAGGTCCGCAGCTGTTGCGGATGCCGGGTAAATCCGTAAAGGTTTACCGCACGACCATTGCGAACACTGAGGATGGAGGACGGGTCCTGACCACGACTGGCACCGCCAACCCGCAGATTACGACGACGGGCCGCCCCGACCGGAGCAGCGGCACACCGGTCATCGAAATCGACCACGTCACAAAGCGGTTCGATGACTATGTCGCGGTAGCGGACGCCAACTTCTCGATCGGCGCCGGTGAGTTCTTCTCCATGCTCGGGCCGTCTGGATGCGGGAAGACGACGACCCTGCGAATGATCGCGGGTTTTGAGAATCCGACCCAGGGCGCAATCCGACTCGAGGGCGTCGACGTATCGCGGGTCGCGCCACACAAACGTCACGTCAACACCGTGTTCCAGCATTACGCCCTGTTCCCACATATGACGGTGTGGGACAACGTGGCCTACGGTCCGCGCAGCCAGAAGAAGGACCGGGCGGCAGTACGCACGAGTGTCGACGAGATGCTTGAGGTGGTACGGCTCACCGAATTCGCCACCCGCAAACCCGCCCAGCTGTCCGGTGGCCAGCAGCAGCGCGTCGCACTGGCCAGAGCCCTGGTCAACTACCCCAGCGCCCTGCTACTCGATGAGCCACTCGGGGCACTGGATCTGAAACTGCGTCACGTCATGCAGTTCGAACTCAAACGCATACAGCGCGAGGTCGGCATCACGTTCGTGTACGTGACTCACGATCAGGAAGAAGCGCTGACGATGAGCGACCGGATCGCGGTCATGAACGCCGGCCACGTGGAGCAGATCGGCACCCCGACCGAGATCTACGACCGGCCCGCCACGGTGTTCGTGGCGGGCTTCATCGGCCAGGCCAATCTGTGGAATGGCCGCCACACCGGCCGGGCCAATCGCGACTACGTCGAGGTCGACGTTCTAGGCACCACCCTCAA
>Ga0114964_10000730_pt1 | contig 24674 bp, 23 predicted proteins | sample C_131016_MF_Meta_FD_92638 | JGI IMG/M metagenome (GOLD analysis project Ga0114964, IMG submission 92638) | Freshwater microbial communities from Lake Croche, Canada to study carbon cycling - C_131016_MF_MetaG | ecosystem: Environmental > Aquatic > Freshwater > Lake | place: Lake Croche, Canada...
CCTCCAATACAGTTCATTGATCTCATCAGAGAGATTGACCACTACATCAGGTAAGTTTTCCCAATCAATTGAGAGTGAAGTATCAGTCCAATGCAGCACCTTATGTTGGTGCAAATATGCAAATAGCATTTGGCCAGCTACTGAGTCATAGTTTCTAGTTCTATTTCCACTCAGCGGGAATCTGAAGATGCGGTCAAAAAGCACAGCATACTGAACCAGCTGAGCATGCTCTCTGAGCTTTGGCTCTGTGTCCTTAGCTCTAAAAAGTTTTACTGATTCTCTAAACGCAGTCAGGTCACAGCGCAGCTCTTCCAAACCGTACAGAAAGAAGGGCATGCGCTGTTTGATCATGAATGGGTCAAAAGGTAAATCTCCACGCATATGCGTGCGGTCATGAATCAAGTCCCACATCACATAAGTCTCTTCAGCTAACTTCTGATCAGCTAAGAGTTCCTTTACCCCAACAGGTAAATCAATATGAGTAATCTCTGCAGCAGCTGAAACTACTTTTCTGTATCGAGCTGCTTCTCTATCAGCGAAGATACCTCCCCAGCTAAAAATAGGTAGTGAAGGTTTTGTGCCAAGGTCTGAACCTTCTGGAATTCTTGGAGTAACAGCAACTGACTCTGGAAAGAGCACTGCTGAGTTAGTTATGTAACCAGGAGTGAAATCTAGGAAACGAATTGGTACGAATGCAGGGTTTGAATAATCTCCTGATTCAAGCTCTGCAACAAAGTCTGGCCAGATCACTTCCAGTACTACTGCTTCAACAAAACGATCTGTCGAACCGTTCTGCGTATACATCGGGAACACAACTAGATGTGGGGTTCCATTAACTCTGGACTGCTCTGGATGGAAGGCTGAAAGTGAATCATAGAAATCAGGCAGAGTAAAGCCATTGTTAGACCAGTTATCAAAATCTTGAGCACAGGCTAAGAGATATTCCTGATCGTGAGGAATATGTGTCGCTATCTCTCGAAGAGCTCCAGAAATACCAGCAACAGCAATAGAGCAAAGCTTATGAACTGACTTCTCGGGAATGCTGCCATCCTGGACTTGATGACCCCGAAGAGTCAAACACGCAGACTTTATTACTTCCCATTCCTGGGACTCAACTATCTCTAAACCAGATAGACCAACACCAACAGTTGCCACGCAAACCTCCTTGTTCGCAGCGGACAGAACTACATCCACATCTTCAGCCTACCCCTCAAGAATGGACCTAACGCCATGAGAAATCTTAGAGTCTCAGAAACCAGAGCCGCCTAGCAGAATCGAACTGCTGACCTGCTCTTTACGAGGGAGCTGCTCTACCAACTGAGCTAAGGCGGCTAGTGGACCTGCACTTATTTTAGTTAATTAGCCCAAAGACCTAAACGGTTGAGCCTCTTTAGTGCTCCGTCTTCGATTGGGGAATCAAGGCCAATAATTAGTTGGATTGATCGAAGAGTGAACTTGGTTAGAGGGACGACTAACCAGGCAGGCAGCACTCTGAGATTCAACATCTTTCTGTGCTCTGGAGCAAGTGAAATAACTGCTGCTGCGAAGAGTAGTTTGTATATCGGCATAACTGCTAGCGGCAAACCGGGGTTACGGATAAAGCTAATTACCTTCTGGGTGGTTTCATCTGAGCGTAATTTATCACCATCGTTGAAGTTACTAATTTCTGCAACTAATTCTGCTTTTGAATGGGGTGCGTTGGTTAACCCCAAAGGTTCAACTGATCTTGCCCATTGGTCAACATAAGCATCAGCACCACCTGGAATCTTTCGCCAGGCAAACATCTGGTGGCAGGTAAGAAATGAGTCAGTAAAGGCGATGTGCACCCAGAGAAGTAGATCGGTGTTTTTAGCTTGATACTTTCTTTCTTCTCCTGAGTTGTCTTGATACTCACCCTTGACTCGGTCATGCAGTCGATTAACTCGAGATGCTTCTTCAGCAACTGCTTGGTGTGAACCAAATGTTGTTACCGTTAGCCAGCGAATAGTCCCAGCTAGTCTTCCAAGCGCGTCCTGTTCATATCTGGAATGCTTAGCAACTCCAGCTAAAGTGCCAGGATGCAGTGCCTGCATTAGCAGGGCACGAATACCCCCGACTAATGTTCCAAAATCTCTGTGGACAACCCATGGTGCATCACTTGGAAGATATAACCCACCGGTTTCACCCTTAGCTATAGTGTCAAGCCAAGGCGGTGTTCCACTTGGTTCATTGGAAAGTAGGCTTCTAAATCTTCTGGAGAAGAACTCTTGAACTTTGTTATTGAGCATATGATCTAGCAGGTCTTCTCTTTGGCCGGGAGTTTGTTATTTATTAGGAAATCGTCAACAGTATTAGCAATACAAGAGTTTGACATTCCATAGGCAGCATGGCCTTCACCTTTGTAGGTAAGTAGCCACCCGTGAGCTAGAACATTGTGAGCCAGATTCTCAGCTTGAACATACGGTGTTGCTGGATCATTGGTGGTACCAACCACCAAGATTGTCGGTGAATCTTTAGCAGAGTAATCAGCAGGTCCCGGCACAACATCGAACGGCCAGTTCTCACAAGCCAAGCCACCATACTGCCAGAAGTGACCAAAGACCTTGCTAGTTTTGATTACTCTTGCATTCTGTGCTTCCATATCGGCAACCGAGTTGGATTCCCTGGAATCTAAACAAGTAATTGCTTTGAAAGCTTCGTTACCGTTGTTGCTGAATTTTCCAGTTGTGTCATCATATTCAAAATAAGAATCGGCTAGCAGGAGGAAAATTCTTCCGTCCCTAGCCACTGGATCAAAGAACTCATTAAAAGCACCAGTCAAATACTGCCAGCTGTCCTTTGAATAGAGAGCTGCAATCATGCCCGTGAAGCCAGAACTAATTGTGAGCTTTCGATTGTTCTCGGTTGTTGTAATTGACTTCTTTTCAAGAACCTTCAAGAAGTCATTACCGACTTTGTCCATGGCCTGATCAACTGTTAGACCAACAAAAGGACAGTCTGAAACATTTTTGATGCAATCAGCCAGATATGCTTTCATCGCTGATTGGAAACCAATCAGCTGATTGATGGAATCATCAGACGGGCTAAGAGTCGGGTCAACAACACCATCTAAAACAAACTGACCGATGTTCTTAGGAAAATAGGCCGCATAGGTTGAACCTAGAAGCGTTCCATAAGAGAAACCTAGATAGTTGAGCTTCTCACTACCTAGAATAGCTCGAATGATGTCCATATCTTTAGCCGCTGATGATGTATCAACGTGTCCCAATAGAGCGCCGGTGTTCTTTAGGCAGGCTGCGCCGAAGTCAGAAATAGCTTTCTTGCTGAATTCAATGTCTTTAGCAGAACCGGTCTCGTATGGTGAGGGGTTATAGAAGAAGTCCAAAGTCTTCTTGGTGTCGTAGCACTTGATTGCGGTGCTAGCGCCAACTCCTCTCGGATCAAAACCGACAAGGTTGTAGTGGGTGCGTAATTTGTCAGTGCCCAGTGAATTGATGTTCTCGGTAATCCATTCCCGGCCACTGGCACCAGGACCTCCTGGATTCATAAGCAAGTATGGAGCGTTCTTAGGGTTAGCTGCAGGACTTATCGCCACTGCAATCTTGATTGTTCCCTCGGCAGGCTTATCCCAGTTCAATGGAACATTGATATCTCCGCAGCGTGCTTGGCTGTTAGAGCCCTCGCAGTCACTCCAGAGTGGTTTCTGACTGTAGAAACTTTCAAGGTCTTTAGGAACAGAAGAAATATCTGTTGAGGTTGGAGCTGGTGAGCCCTGATTACTGGAAATGAACATCGGAGCGGCAATAACACCAAGAGACACAAGCCCAAGGATTATTCCTCCGGTTAAAGCAATCTTTGAGACTTTTCTCATCTAACTTTCTTCCTTCTCAGCGTTACAGCCAGCGAATCTAACAGTAATGACTCTTTCACGTTTCGATCCATGCGAGTGCGAACCTTCTCGATTTCCTCAATGTTTCTGAATATTTGAGCTTGGCTAGATTCACTTGCCAGCGAGTGAATCTCTCTTTCCAAGTCTGGGTTGAGCAGAGCTTCTCTAGCACCTAGTTGCACAGTCAAGACATCTCTATAGAGACCCATTAGGTCAATGAGGATTCTGTCTAAACCATCACGTTTGGATCTTGTTGCTCGACGCTTCTGTGCTTCTTCAAGTCTTCTAAGTGATGCTCTAGCTGTTGGGGTTAGCTTTTGGTCTTCACTAACTCCTAATTGAACCATTAGGTCTCTGCGCTCTTGCTCGTCTTGCTCGCCTGAAAGTTGAGCGCCATCGCTCTCCGCTAGTTTAGACAAAGTCTCTGATGCCTGTATTGCCGAGGGAATGTCAAAAATTGAAAGTGCTGCTTGCAATGATTGTTGGCGACGATCTCTGGCTCCTGCGTTGGTAGCAAGCCTTCTTGCCATACCAACATGAGACTGAGCTTGAGCTGCAGATAGGTTAGCCAACTCGAAAGGTATTCCATATTTCTCAACTAGAAGTTGAGCAACTGACTCTACGGTTGGAACCTTTAGCTGCACACGTCTAACCCGAGAACGAATTGTTGGTAACAAATCCGCTTCGCTTGGAGAACAGAGCATCCAGATGGTGCCCTTAGGTGGCTCTTCCAAAGATTTAAGCAACAGGTTGCTTGTGCGCTCCGCCATACGATCGGCATCTTCGATAACCATGATGCGGTATTTACCGACCGCAGGCATAGTGAGCGACTTGTCTATAAACTCAGTGACTTCGTCAATACTTATCTGAACCCGCTCAGTATTGAGCACTTGAACATCGGGGTGAGAACCAACCCGAATCATTTCACAGGAATTACAGACACCGCAGCCTCCTTCAGGACAAAGCAGTGCTGCCGCAAAAGCCAATGCAATAATCGATCGACCAGAACCGGGTGGACCAGTGAAAAGCCAAGCGTGGTGCAGGTCTGACTGCCGCTCAATCGAGCGCAATAATTCAGCAACCGCCTCCGGCTGTGAAAGCACATCTCTAAATACTCGGGGAGGTGTTTGCATGAGACTAGATCAGCCCTGCAACTCGGTTCACTATTTGCTCCTGCATAACATCAACCGATGCAGACGCATCGATAACTAGGAAACGTTCCGGTTCTGCTTCAGCAAGTTCAAGGTAAGCCTGACGCGCACGCTCAAAGAATTCAATTTTTTCGCTTTCTAAACGATCTGGTTCAGTTCCTGAACCATTCCTTCTGTTTCTTGCAACATCAGCTGGAAGATCGAGCAGCACAGTTAGATCTGGTAATAATCCGCCCACAGCCCAGAGCGATAAGTCTTTAACTTCAGTCTGGCTAAGTTCACGACCAGCACCCTGGTAAGCAACCGATGAATCAAAGTATCTGTCGGTAATAACAATGTCACCACGGTCTAGAGCAGGTCTTATCTTGCTAGCAACATGGTGAGCACGGTCAGCTGCAAAAAGTGCTGCTTCGGCTCTAGGGGCAAGATCTCCACGATGATGCAGAAGAATCTTTCTAATCTCGATTCCGACTTCAGTACCACCTGGCTCCAAGGTCCGAACCACTGTCTTACCTTGAGCCTGCAACCAAGTTTCTAGAAGATCAGCCTGAGTAGATTTTCCTACCCCATCAATGCCCTCAAAAGAAATAAACAAGCCAGCCATTAGACAGACTTCTTTCTGGTTGCACCTTTTTTCACAGTTCTGGCAGGCGCAGAACTTCTTCTACCTGCCTTCGATGCCTTTGGTGCAGGCTGACCTGGCTCAAGGCCTAGCTTCTCACGACGAATAGCAAGCAACTCAAATGCACGTTCTGGAGTCAGTTCATCAAGAGGTTCATCCTTTGGAACAGTTGCGTTAATTGCACCATCTGAAACATACAAACCGAACTGACCGGACTTAGCAACAACGTTTGTCTTAGCCGCTGGGTCCTCACCAAATTCTTTTAGTGGTGTGGCAGCTGTTCGTCTGCCACCGTATTTAGGCTGAGCAAGGATCTCTAGCGCTCCAGCTAGATCTAAATCAAAGATTAGATCTTCAGCTGGAAGGCTTCTAGATTCTTTTCCTTTGAGAAGGTAAGGGCCGAACTTTCCATTTTGAGCTGTGATGTCTATTCCTGTTTCTGGATCTTGACCAATAACTCTAGGAAGTGAAAGCAACTTCAAAGCAATCTCTAAATCGATACTCTCTGCACTCATAGTTTTGAAGAGCGAGGCTGTCTTGAATTTCTTGGCTTCGGAATCATCAATCAAAACGTAAGGACCGTAACGCCCGTCCTTAAACAATATGTTGTGACCTGATTCAGGGTCGACGCCAAGTACTCGATCAACTAATACCGGAGCTTCAATAAGTTCATGCGCCTTAGCCAGTGTTAGTTCATCTGGAGCTAAGCCTTCAGGAATGTTGATGATTCTTCTACCGTTTTCATCAGCACCTTCATCACCAGGGTTGATAAAAATCTCTAAATACGGCCCATATTTACCAGTTCTAAGCGTGATACCGTCACCCATGTCTCTTGAGTTCAGTGCCTTCGGGTCAATGTCTCCAATGTTCTCAACGATTGAGTGCAGTCCCGGGTTATCGCCCTCACCGAAGTAGAACTGCTTTAGCCAAGTACTGCGGTCTAGATTGCCATTGGCAATTTCATCCAGGTCTTCTTCCATTCTCGCTGTGAAGGCATAGTCCACTAGTCGAGAGACGTTTTCCTCAAGGAAACGAATGACAGTGAAAGCAATCCACTCAGGCACAAGTGCTTGACCCCGTTTGATTACATAACCCTTGTTCTGAATGTTGCTGATAATTGCTGCATAGGTAGAAGGTCGGCCGATACCATCCTCTTCCAGGGCTTTCACCAAGGTAGCTTCGGTGTATCTAGGAGGAGGGGAAGTCTGGTGGTTTTTGGCATTTATCTCAAGGGCATCTAAGCTCTGACCAATTTCTAGATTAGGAAGCTTGCTTTCCTTCTCCTGCTCATCTTCATTTCGAGGCTCATCCTGGCTTTCCTCATAGGCTGCCATAAAGCCTCTAAAAGTGACAACTGTTCCACTAGCGGTGAATTCAGCTCGGTCACCGTTAGGGAGTGGGAATACTGCAATCTTTGCGGTAGTTGTTGAAACCTTGGCATCTTGCATTTGGCTTGCAATAGTGCGCTTCCAAATCAGATCGTAAAGTTCGAATGCTCTACCGTGCAGTTCGCTTGCAACTTCACTTGGCTTTCTAAATATCTCTCCAGCTGGACGAATAGCTTCGTGTGCCTCTTGGGCGTTCTTGTTTTTACCTTGATAGACGCGAGGAGCACTTGCAACGTACTCATCGCCAAACATTTCTTTAGCTTGGCTTCTTGCTGCATTAATTGCCTGAGTAGAAAGTGTTGGTGAATCAGTACGCATATATGTTATGTAACCCTCTTGGTAGAGAGACTGCGCAACATCCATAGTTTGCTTTGCAGAAAGCCGTAACTTACGTGAGGCTTCCTGCTGAAGAGTTGAAGTAGTAAACGGAGCAGCAGGACGACGAGTGCTCGGCTTTGAATCAACAGAAATAACTTCGATAGGAATGTTTGGCGACTTGATTGCTTCTGCTAATGAAGTTGCAGTTGCTTCGTCAAGCAAAAGCACCTGAGCGGTTAGTTCACCTTTGTCGTTGAATGATTCACCGGTTGCAATTCTTTGACCGTTGTAGGTATGGAGCTTGGCTTCAAACTTTGGCTCTGACGGGACACGAGTGTCAAAGATTGCTTTTATATCAAAGTATGACGCTGACACGAAAGCCATACGTTCGCGTTCACGCTCAACTACCAGTCGAACAGCAGGTGACTGAACTCGACCAGCACTGAGTCCTCGAGCAACCTTTCTCCAAAGCACAGGAGAGATCTCATAGCCATACAGACGGTCAACTACTCTTCTAGTTTCTTGAGCTTGAACAAGGTCATCATCAATGGCTCTAGTGTTAGCAACTGCAGCCTGAATGGCTTCCTTAGTGATTTCGTGAAAGACCATTCGGTGCACAGGCACCTTTGGCTTTAGGACATCCAGTAGATGCCAGGCAATTGCCTCACCTTCGCGGTCCTCATCTGTTGCTAGATATAATTCATCGGCATCTTTCAAAGCTGCCTTTAGCTCAGAGACCGTTTTGTTCTTACCAGCTGAGATTGCGTAATAGGGCTTGAAATCATTATCAACATCGATTGAGAACTTACCGATGGTTCCCTGTTTTTTTAGCTCTGGTGGAAGGTCCTTTAGGTCGATCAAATCGCGGATGTGACCAACGGAGGCAAGCACGCGAAACTCATCGCCAAGATACTTGGCGATAGTCTTTGCCTTTGCTGGTGACTCTACGATGACCAGTTTGTGACCTGAACTCAATACTTCTCCTAATTTGAAGGGCCCATGCCCGAGCCTGCTCGAGCATTAACCCTATGAACTATACCCATAAGTTGCTGTGATGCACTTATATAGATGTCAGAACTGACTTTATGGCATTCCTCTAGTGTTGCACCAAACTCTTTCACAATCTGGTCAGCAGTTTCACAGGGAAACCCAACCCCTAGCCCTAAATACCTATCTTCGGCAGCCAAAACAGCAGTATCGGCAAGGACCTGAAGCCTTTGAACTCCTAGGTTCTCCGTAACAACTACCAGACCTAAACTCATAATCCCTAAAAGGGAACATATTATTCCCAGTCCGAGGATTGTCCCTGATCCTGAATCCTTCACAGCCCTGATTTCCTCGCACATGCTTTTTCGCTAATCGGTATTTCCAGCAGTCCCCCAATTCTGCTATTCGTTGACACAACAACACAAACACTCAGATCTAGAAATTGAATCTCAGCTTTTGAGCCGAGTGAGCGTTCAGCCACCAATTCATCGACTACAGACGTATCTTCACCCCTAGCTATAGCCCTTGCACTTTCAGCCGCCAAATCAATAAGTTTCACTCTGCTGGTTTGAAGCCCTAGAACCTGAATACCAGTCAGAAGAATCAGAATCACTGCTGGGAGAATGATTGCAAACTCTGCTGTTACAGAACCTAAGTCCCGGTGACACTCAATGCTGAGCGAATTAAATCTAGAAGCATTTCCTTGACTTCCTCGCTTCTTAGAATCGCTAGCAGGATGCCTGCAAAGCCAACCGCGGCGAGAGTGATGATTGCATACTCTGCCGTGGTAGCGCCTTTCTCGTCCAACCAATCTATTTCCTTCACTTTTTATTCCTTTCAATTAGGACCAAACATCGTGGCCATCAGTGGCACAACTGCAAGACAGACAAACGCGGGCAATACTGCTAATCCCAAAGGCAACATCAGTCGAACTCCAAGGCGTTCAATCTGAATTTCATTCGCAACTAAAACCTCTTGTTGAAGATTCATCGCATGAGCTCTAAGCAAATCCCCAACTCTTGCGCCGGTTAATTCAACGAGGTTGGCTATCTCAGCCATGGCGAGTTCTTCGACCTTACTTGGTGCTTCAGCAAACACTCTCTGATAAATCTCGTAGGCAGATTTCTGTGCCTGATTGAGGTTTGAGCCTGCCGAACTCTCTAGAGCAACTCCCATCAGAAAAAAGCCTTGGTAGCTTTCTTTGGGATTTGCTCTTCTAATGAGTTTTGAACTAACCACTCTGGCTAGGGCTAAGAGCAATCCACCGAGGCCAATACTCAGCAGTAGTGATGGCTTAGACGCTATTGCGCCAAGCAAATCTAGGCCGCTGAACTGCCCCATAGCCAAAGTGATCACTGGCAGCCAGAGAACCAATCGAGCGCTGGCTTTTGGACCAGCGTGGGCGACCTGTATGCGTTCTATAGATCGATTTCGTTGGTAGCAAAGGTCAGCGACAACATCAATTTCACTTGCGACTTTTGCCCCTGAATGCAGAGCAACTTCTAATAGGAAGCGCAAGCCAGATTTACCTTGTGGAATACCTCCGATGTATTGCAATGCCTTATCCATCGGAACACCTGATCTCAATAGGCCAGCAAATTTATTTAGAGTAATTGAATCTTGACTCATGAGAGTCTTTCTATTGCCACTACTTTTCGTCCCTCTGTAGTTCTGCTTATTTCAATAACCCAGTGCACCGATGAAGAAATCATGGTTTCAGCCAGTGCTGTTGGAACTCCAGCCGTATTTAGCAATGCGAGCATTCTGCTCCGTGCCTCAAGGTGAGAATTTGCATGGAGAGTAAAGCCGGCACCGCTGTGGCCGGTGTTTAGCGACTGCAAAAGCAGCTTTAGTTCTTCACCTCTTGCTTCGCCGATTACTAAACGATCTGGCCGCATTCGAAGAGCTTCTCGAAGTAATTGACCAAGAGTTATTTCTCCTGCTCCCTCGTGATTGCTATTCCTAGTTTTTAGCGCAACAGCGTTACCAGAAAGCCTTAGTTCGTAGTTCTCTTCAAGTGTGATAACTCGTTCATTAGAGACTTCGCTGAGCATTGCTCTGAGTAGCGTTGTCTTACCTGCCCCGGTGCCACCGACAATGACGAAATTTTCCCTGGCTTGAATGATCTGCTGCAGTTTCACTCGCTGTTCTAAAGTGATGCTTTGTCTTGAATGTAAATCTTGGAGGCTAAGAGATTCATAGCAGTGCCTGCGAATAGATACCTGAGTACTCTCTGCGCAATCCCCAGCCAAGACTGCGTGAACTCTGAGGAGTCCATAATTGCTGGCAATACTTATCTCACTTATGGGCCGCGCAATATCGATTCGACCGTTGTTTTCGCTGAACACCTTCTGAACCCAAATTTTGGTTTCAGCTTCGTCCTGAAATATGTTTTCGATCACTTCTAGTTTGGTGATGCTCTCGACTGTGGTGCTCTCTCCAATCAGGATGTCGGTTACCTGCGGATCAGCTAGCAGGTTAGCGATTCGATCTATTTCAGGCACTCGACAATGATGCTCGTAGCGAGATAGGGTCTCTTCTTCTTTCTGGTTTATTGTGCAGAAAAAGGATTCACCTGGGTTGTGCATAAGTGCCAGTTAAATTAAGGGGCCCCGGTCTCTGGGGGGAGTGACCGGGGCCGGCAATACATGATTGGGGGAATCAAAATATTGCTGGTCAGCCGAAGCTGACTAGAAAAGCATAACAAGAACTACAACTGCTTTGGAATAACACTTCACGATTTGGGGCATACTTACATTTATGGACCGACCGGAAGTGGCGCAGCTTTATCTTGAGGCTGAATCTGATCGGCTTGCTTTCTGGGCTGATCAAGCCCGCAAACTTGATTGGCACAAACCCTTCACTCAAACCCTCGACTGGAGCCAAGCACCAGTTGCCAAGTGGTTTGCCGATGGGGAAATCAATGCTTGTTTCAATGCCCTAGATAGGCACGTATTGGCAGGTAATGTAGACCGGGTCGCACTGCTATTCGAAGGCGAGCCAGGCGATACCAAGGCCTACACCTACCAAGATTTACTCAAAGAAACCAAGTTAGCCGCTAACGCACTGCTGAACCTTGGCATAACCTCGGGTGACAGGGTTGCCATATACATGCCAATGATTCCAGAGACAGTAATTGCCATTTTGGCCTGCGCTCGAATCGGCGCAGTCCACAGCGTTGTCTTCGGTGGCTTCAGTTCTGACTCATTGAGGAGTCGAATCGATGATGCTCAAGCCAAGTTGGTAATCACAGCTGATGGTGGCTACCGCAAAGGTAAAGCTCACCCCCTAAAAGATGCAGTTGATCTCGCACTGAGTGCTGATAACTGTCCAAGTATTGAGAACGCGTTAGTTGTCAAAAGAACAGGAACTAGCGTTACTTGGAATGCCAAGGACATCTGGTGGCACGATGCTCTAGAAGCTGCAGATCCCGAACACACAGCTGTTGGCTTCAATGCTGAGCACCCACTGTTCATTCTCTATACCTCGGGAACTACCGGTAAACCTAAAGGTATTCTGCACACCACCGGTGGTTACCTAACCGGTGCTTCTTATACTCACCGAACAGTCTTTGATCTAAAACCTGAAACAGATGTCTATTGGTGCACAGCTGATGTTGGTTGGATAACAGGTCACAGTTACGTTGTCTACGGTCCTTTAGCTAACGGTGCTACACAGGTTATTTATGAAGGAACCCCTGATAGCCCTAGCTTTGAGCGTTGGTGGCAAATCATTGAGAAATACAAAGTTAGTATCTTCTATACCGCACCAACTGCCATCAGAACCTTCATGAAGATTGGTAAGGAAATAGTTGAAGGTAAAGACCTATCAAGTCTTCGCATTCTTGGTTCAGTTGGTGAACCAATAAACCCAGAAGCCTGGCAGTGGTATCACGATGTAGTCGGTAATTCTCGTTGTGAGATTGTCGATACCTGGTGGCAAACCGAAACTGGTTCAATAATGATCTCCCCTGTCCCCGGTGCATTCAAAACTAAACCGGGTTCTGCTCAACGAGCAGTACCTGGAATCAAAGTTGGCATAGTTGATGAGAATGGAAAAGCCGTGGCGGTTTCTGATTCGGCTGCCGGCTACCTCACCATCGATGAGCCTTGGCCATCGATGCTCAGAGGGATTTGGGGAGACCCTGAGCGTTTTGTTGAAACCTATTGGTCTAAGTTTCCAGGAAAATACTTTGCCGGTGATGGCGCAAGATTCGATGAAGATGGAGACATCTGGTTACTCGGCAGAATCGATGATGTGATCAAAGTCTCAGGTCACAGGCTGTCGACTGCAGAAATAGAGTCTGCTCTAGTTGAGCACCGCTGGGTAGCTGAAGCTGCAGTAGTAGGGGCTAAGGATGAAATCACTGAACAGGCGGTAGTGGCTTTCGTTATCCTTCGTCAAGATGAAATAGCTGATGCCCCAGATGAAGAATCAATAGGCAAAATACTTAGAGCCTGGGTTACCGAGAAGATTGGTGCAATCGCAAGGCCTCGTCAGATTATGGTGGTGACAGAACTACCTAAGACTAGATCTGGAAAGATTATGCGAAGACTGCTTAGAGATGTTGCTGAAGGAAGACCGGTTGGCGATGTAACTACCCTTGCCGATTCAACTGTTATGACTGCCATCAATGACAAATTGTCAACAGGAGCAAACGACTAACTACTCGAATTCAACAATCAGTTCAACTTCAACTGGTGAATCTAGTGGCAGCACTGCAACACCGATGGTTGATCTGGCATGGATACCAGCGTCACCGAAAACCAGACCTAGGAACTCAGATGCTCCGTTGTTGATAGCTGGTTGAGCAGTGAAACTTGGGTCGCAGGCGATAAAGCCATTAACTTTCACAACTCTGGTAATTCGATCCAGATCGCCGATAGCAAACTTGATAGCCGCTAAACAGTTCAGTGCTGAAATCTGAGCTAGTTCCTTGGCTCGTTCAGGAGATACCTGGTTAGGCACCTTGCCGGTCTCAACCAATACACCTTTAACAAAAGGCAGTTGACCTGCGGTCATGACCAGATTGCCTGTTGCGACAGCCGGAATATAGGCTGCTACCGGTGGGACAAGATCTGGTAGCGGGTGACCCAGTTCGATGAGTCTGGCTTCAATTCTGCCGGTCATTATTCGCTCTTAGCTTTCTTCATATAGGCCACGTAGCCACCTTCAGGAGTTGCCACAATCTGGACTAGCTCCCAGCCCTGTGCGCCCCAAAAGTCCAGTATTTGCTTAGGGTTGTGAGGTGGAAGTGGGCTAACTGTGTATTCCCAGATGGTCATTTACGAGCATCCTCTCAGAGTTTGAAGGTAACCTAGAGTCTATGTCTGAAAAGGGTAAAAAGTCTAAGCGCAGGGGTGGGTGGCTCTCGCTACTGAGCCTAAGCACGCTAGCCACAGCGCTCAGCTTTGCCCTACTCTTGCCTATGGTTTGGCTAGGCAGTCTTGGTGTTAGCGCAACCGTCTCAATCTTTGAGAACCTGCCAGATTTCATCAAACCGGTCAACGCAGCTGAGGCATCAAACATTTACGCCCTGAAAAATGGCAAGCCAGTTCCTGTCGCCAGGTTCTTCAACGAAAACCGCATCTCTGTTGGTTTTGATGAGATCTCCCCAAATATGGTCCGTGCAGCAATCGACACTGAGGACCCTAGATTCTATGAACACATCGGTGTTGACTGGGTTTCCTTTACCAGAGCAACCCTGAACAACCTCCTCAAAACTGGCACAGCCGGTGGTTCTACCATCACCATGCAGTATGTGAAAAACAACTTGCTAGAAGCTGCCGTCCTCAGTGGTGACCCTGAGGCTCTAGCCATGCAGACTGATAGTGCACATGCCTTACAGCGAAAATTCCAAGAGGTGCGCCTAGCCCTAGCTCTTGAAAAGAATTACAGCAAGCAAGACATTCTTGCTGGATACCTGAACCTCTCGTTCTTTGGAACAAATATCAATGGTGTTGAAGCAGCTTCTGAGTATTACTTCGGGGTTCATGCCAAGAAGCTTGATGTTCCTCAAGCAGCGATGCTGGCAGCGATGCTCAAAGGAGCTGAACTATATCGACCTGATATAGAAGAAAACGCTGATCGAGCATTGTCACGAAGAAACTATGTGATCCAAAACATGGCAGATCAGGGTGACATAACTCAAGTTGAAGCTAACAAATACAAGGCAACCCCAATCAAGCTAAACCTCCACAAGATTCCTACCGGTTGTGAAGCACATCAGGTTTACGCATATTTCTGTGACTACGTGGTTTGGACTATTCGTAATTCACCTGAATTCGGGCCAACCCAAACTGACCGCGAAGCGCTTCTGCGCAAGGGTGGACTAGACATATACACAACCATGGATGTCCAGTTACAAAAAGTTGCCGATAACGCCACTAAAACGTGGGTGCCATCAAATGATAAAAACAAAATTGGTGCATCTAGCGTTTCAATTCAGGTTGGCACTGGCAGAGTTCTGGCCCTTACTCAGAACAGAGTATATGACCAAACCGGAGCAGATATTCCTGGTCACACATCGGTGAATTACTCCACTGATCGACCATACGGTGGCTCATCTGGTTTTCAAACTGGCTCTACCTACAAAATCTTTACGTTAGCCGAATGGCTTACCAAAGGTCACACGCTCAACGAACATGTTGATGGGCGGATTAGGGAGTGGGATGCCGCTACCGACTTCTCATCTAGATGTGGTCAGCTAACCGGCACCTGGACACCTGGCAACGATGCCAACGAGCCCGAAGACCTGAACGCTATTGAAGCAACATCGCTGTCAGTAAATACGGCCTTCGCATACATGGCAAGCAAGTTAGATCTCTGTGACATCAGGGATATGGCGATGAGATTTGGTGTGCACAGAGCTGATGGCACTGAACTAGTCTCCTACCCTGCCTCGGTGCTAGGTATTAACGAAATCGCACCTTTGACCATGGCCGGTGCAGTTGCTGGAATTGCCAACAAAGGCGTCTTCTGCACCCCGGTAGCAATTGACCGAGTCCTCGTCAGAGAAACAAACACCGACATGGCAGTGCCAAAGACACTTTGCACACAGGCAGTGACACCTGAAGTTGCCGCTGGTATGACCAAAGCTATGAGTGCTGTAATCAACGGTGGAACAGGTGCAGCCTCATCAACTGGTGATGGCACACCGTTGGCAGGTAAGACTGGAACTACCGATGCTGCCGTACACACTTGGATGACTGGTTTCTCAACTGCAGTGGCGACCGCGGTCTGGGTAGGTAACGTTTCAGGAGATGTGTCTCTGAGGAAGATAAATCTTCACGGTAAAAAAGGCAGCACTGTTCGTCACGAAATTTGGCGGGCCATCATGAAAACTGCCAATAAGACATACAAGGGAATTGCCCTCGATCAACCCCCACAGAGCATGATTGATTCTCCATTAGCACTGATTCCATCTGTTGCCGGTCTAGTTCCAGAGGCTGCTATTCAGAATCTTGCTGCGCTAACCCTGAACACCAAAATCATAGTTACCCAGGTTGGTTCCACGATGCCTGCCGGCACTGTCGCATACACCAAACCTAAAGCTGGCACCTCAGTCCCGATTGGAACCCAGATCAAGATCTACGTATCAAAGGGTGGTTTTACTAAAGTACCAAAGGTAACTGGCATGACTGTTGCTGATGCCACCATCGCTCTGAATGCCGCTGGATTCCCAACGGTTAGCGCTCCACAACCATCACAAAACCTATACTTCGTCCATGACGCAACCGTTCCTGCTGGAAATGTCGTAGGCACTGACCCACCTTCCGGTAAAGCAGTGATCTCATCTTCTGCTATTTTGCTCATCATCAGTAAAGGCCCCTAAGTCTTAGATGCAACTTTTTCTGGTCATCTTTCTCACTGCTATTGCTCTTGTGATTGTCTACGCAACCCTAATCGAACGCTTTTGGTTTGCAGTTAGAAGAGTGAACTTAGCAATACTGCCCAAGGGTTCAGCAGAAATAAGTATTTTGCACATCTCGGATATACACATGGCCCCGTGGCAGAAAAGAAAGCAGAAGTGGATTAGCAACTTAGCTGATCTAAAACCTGACTTAGTAATAGACACCGGCGATAACCTAGGCCACAAAGATGCCATTCCTGCCACGCTTAGCGCTCTAGGGTCTTTGACTCGGGGGCCAGGAGTTTTTGTCAATGGTTCTAATGATCTCTTTGCCCCGAGTGTTCGCAATCCTTTTAAATACTTCAGTTCTCCTTCCAAAGCGCACTCTTCAGCTCACACCAAACTCAATACAGATTTGCTCACCAAAGGATTCACTTCATCTGGCTGGAATGACCTAAATAACCAATCTGCAACTCTGAAGATCAAAGGTGTGACTTTCTCTTTTCTAGGAACTGACGATGCTCACGAAGGCTTGGCAGACCTAGAAAAGCTATCAAAGCCAAAGGGAAAAACCGATCTACTGATTGGCGTAACGCACGCCCCATACTTAGAAATCCTCCAAGGCCTAAATGACTTAGGTGCACAACTAATATTTGCTGGTCACACCCACGGTGGTCAGGTGTGCTGGCCCAATGGAACAGCGCTGGTGACAAACTGTGACCTACCAACAAAGTTTGCGAGGGGTTTAGGAAAACTAGAGCTAAAAGCTGGTAGCCCGTTTTGGCTAAATGTTTGCGCAGGTTTGGGAAACTCCATTTATGCGCCGGTTAGATTATTTTGTCGTCCTGAAGTTTCTCTAGTGACGCTAAGCGCTAAGAACTAAAACCAAAAACATCTGCACCGAGAATTATGTATTTATCATTGGTGTTATCGCAGCGAGCAATTTGTTCTGCGGCAAAACAAGTGATGTCGCCGACAATAATCTTGCTGCCGTTAGGTAGATCGTAAATACCCTCTGGATCTGAATAGAGCCCACCAGCACATAGCCAGTCAGCTTCTTTACCCTGCGAAGGTTGGAAGCTCCAGAGTCTGGCCTGAAATCCCCAAGCACCCTGACAATCTGATGGAGTCGCTGGTAGCTTGTATGCAACATCGACCTCTCGATGCTCACAAACAACCTGACCAGGATTCTCATTTATAGTGCACCAGATTGTTCCACCGCCGATGCGGAACACATAGCCACCGTAGGAATTGCTGTAATCAGCTGCGTTAACCACTGGCGCTTCCACCGGTGGCTTATCTGGAATTTTTCCTTCAGGTTTATCACTGTTGGAAGCGCAAGCGCTTAGGAATAAGACAGTTGAAACTGCCAAGACCAGAACCCCAAACCTACGCATAGTTTTAGGTTAGCCGAGGCTTCTAGAATTCACTGGCAACAAGCTCAGCAATTTCATAGGTGTTTAGCGCTGCACCCTTGCGGAGGTTATCCCCCACCACAAACATTTCAATGCTGTTCGGAAAATCTAGTGACTGCCTGACTCTTCCAACGAAGGTTGGATCTTGCCCGGCCACCAAACTTGGAGTCGGCCAAAGACCCTTAGCTGGGTCATCAACCAATCGCACGGTTGGCTCTTCGCCAAGAGCCTTATGAACCTCGGCAACAGTTAGTGGGTTTGCGAAGGTAGCGTGGACAGCTAAAGAGTGGCTAACCAATACGGGAACACGAACACAGGTAACGGCAACCTTCAACTCTGGAATACCCAGAATCTTCCTGCTTTCGTTGCGAACTTTCATCTCTTCACTAGAGAAACCACCCTCCTTGAGAGAGCCAGCAAACGGAATCACGTTCAAAGCAACAGGGTCACTAAAAGGTGAGACATCGATGCCTAATCCAGCACTCTCAAGAGTCTTCAGCACATCTTCACTGGTTTCACCGGCACTGGTGCCAGCCAGTGCGCTGATTTCATTACGCAAACGCTCTACACCCGATACCCCAGCACCTGAAACTGCTTGGTAGCTAGAAACCACAAGTTCAGTTAGAGTCCAACCTCGGTGCAAAGCACCTAGGGCGGCCATCATGGTCAGGGTTGTGCAGTTTGGGTTAGAGATAATGCCCTTAGGTCGATTTCTAGCCTGCTCAGGATTTACTTCAGGAACAACTAGCGGAACCTCAGGATCCATTCTGAATGCACCAGAGTTATCCACCGCAACCGCGCCGCGAGATGCAGCAATCGGTGCCCAAACTTCAGAAACCTCATCAGGAACGTCAAACATCGCAATATCCATGCCATCGAAAGACTCTGGAGTTAGCTCAACAACAGTCAGTTCTTCACCGTGAACAACAATCTTCTTACCTGCAGATCTAGCTGAGGCAATAAGTCTGATTTCACCCCAAATATTAGGTCGGTTATTGATGATGTCGATCATCACAGTTCCGACGGCACCGGTAGCACCAACTAGAGCAAGGTTTGGCTTAGCCATTAGCGGCCAGTTCCTGCGTAAACAGTTGCCACGTCATCTGAATCAAGATTGAATGCCTTGTGCACAGCTCGAGCAGCATCATCAATCTGCTCAAGGCTAGTAATAACAGAAATACGAATCTCAGATGTTGAAATCATCTCAACGTTGATCGCTGATTCAGCAAGGGCCCTAAACAAAATAGCTGAAACACCTGAGTGGGTCCGCATACCCGCACCAACCACACTCAACTTACCAATCTGCTCATCACTTTCAAGTTCACGATAACCAAGGACAGCCTTGTTCTGAGCTAAAGCATCTAAAACAAGTTTTAGATCTCCCTTAGGAAGAGTGAAAGTAATGTCACTAACTGAGTCGGTAACGTCTGAACCTGTTGGAGTGTTCTGCACGATCATGTCGATGTTTGCTCCTGCTTCAGCGACAGTTGTAAAGACAGCTGCTGCCTTACCAGGCACATCTGGGATACCGATAACAGTTATCTTTGCCTGCGACTTATCGGTGGCAACACCAGAGACGATTGATTCTTCCATTTGCTTTGCTCCATTTTCATCAGAGATAACGACAGTACCTGGGTCAGTACTAAAAGTAGATCTAACAACCAAATTGACTTTGTGCCTACGAGCGAACTCAACGGCACGAATATGCAAAATCTTTGCTCCCGCAGCTGCTAACTCGAGCATTGATTCGACATCGATGACATCTAGTTTTCTTGCCGTTGGAATAATGCGTGGGTCAGCTGTGTAGATCCCATCCACGTCGCTATAGATTTCACAGACATCAGCATTAAGAGCAGCAGCCAATGCAACAGCGGTGGTATCTGAGCCACCTCTACCCAAAGTAGTGATGTCCTTACTGTCCCTATTAAATCCTTGAAAGCCCGCAACGATGGCAATGTTGCCAGCAGCTAATGCCTCAGCAACACGATCAGGAGTTACCTCAGCAATACGAGCATTACCGTGAACTTCATCGGTAATAATTCCAGCTTGTGAACCAGTGAAAGATAAAGACTTGGCACCTAGGTCATTGATGGCCATTGAAACCAAAGACATAGAGATACGCTCACCAGCGGTGAGCAACATGTCTAGTTCTCGACCTTCAGGTCGACTAGCAACCTGGTTGGCTAGGTCCATAAGTTCATCAGTGGTATCACCCATGGCAGATACGACAACACAGACCTGGTTACCGGCGGCTTGGGTCTCGATGATGCGTCTGGCGACGTGCTTGATTTTGTCGGCATCGCCTACTGACGAGCCGCCATACTTTTGGACAATAAGTGCCAACTGTGTGTCTCCTGATTAGGAAAAATGGGGGGTCTTCAACGATGAATAGTTCAAGTTTAGCCCTGATTAGAGCCTTTTGTTACTGCTGGCTAACTATCCGACGACCCTCAAAGGCTCTTCCTAGGGTCACCTCATCAGCGTATTCAAGGTCTCCGCCAACTGGGAGACCAGAAGCCAAGCGGCTGACAGTGATGCCTAACGGAGCCAGCAGTCGGGTCAGGTAGGTCGCTGTTGCCTCGCCCTCAAGGTTTGGGTCGGTTGCAATGATTACCTCTTTGATTTCAGGGTCATTCAACCGTGCCATCAATTCTCTGATCCGCAGATTATCTGGACCTATTCCATCGATAGGACTAATAGCCCCACCTAGCACGTGATAAAAACCTCTGAATTCACGAGTCTTCTCAATGGCCTGAACATCCTTAGATTCTTCAACCACACAGATGGCCTCTTTAGTTCTTCTTGGATCACGACAGATATTACAAAGCTCAGCTTCAGCAACATTGCCACAGGTGTCACAAAAACGAACACGCTCTTTAGCGTCAAGAAGTATCTTTGCTAGTTCACTCGCCTGATCATCATCAGTCTGAACTAAATAGAAAGCAATACGCTGCGCAGACTTTGGTCCAACACCAGGTAAGCGACTCAAAGCATCAATCAGGTCTTGGACTACACCTTCATACATTACTTGCCACCATCAACAGGTTCTGCGCCAAGTATGTCTCTGAGAACAGCTTCGCCAACTTGACTGCTTTCATCAATCAGCTTGTTTCTCTTTTCGTTAACCACTACTTCAGGAGTCTTCTCAACTTTTTCCTTAGGTGCTGCTTTAGCTGGCTTTGCAACCGGAACGACTGGATCAACTTCTGGTTTTGACAACGCACGATACTTAACTCGCACACCCAAAACTTCAAAGATAGCTTTGCGAAGTTGTTCACTTGGGCTAGTTGTGCCGCCCTCTTTGAAGACACTCATATCGTTTTCGTTAGCAAAAGCAATGTCTAGAATTTCACCATCAAAACCAACTGGTGTTTGTGGCAAAACAACTTGCCATGCAGATCTAGAAATTTCAGCAAGCTTAGTTTTGATATCCGGCCAAGATGACTGGAAGGTCTCCCAACTAACCGCAGGAGCAGAAACAACAGGTAATGCACCAGTTGCAGGTGCACTCGTAATTGGAAAGCTGGTTTGTTGCGGAGCCGATGTTGGCGCAGCGTTACCACCTAACCCCATTCTTCTTTCTAAGCGATCTATGCGCGCTAGTGAACCGGTTTCGGTGTTGTCCTGAGCTGGAACAAGTACCTTTGCGAGCATGAGTTCTAACTGAAGCTTTGGACTGGTTGCACCGTTCATGCGGGTTAACCCCTCAGCAATAACTTCGGCAGCGTAGTTGAGTTCTGCCTTACCAAATCTTTCAACCTGAAGTCTCATCCGATCAAGTTGGTCCTGAGGAATGTCCCTTAGAACATTCTTGGCAGCTAAACCAACTGAACCGACAACGATTAGATCTCTGATGCGCTCGAGCAAATCTTCAACAAAACGGTGTGGGTCTTGGCCGCTCTGAATGACTCTGTCAACGCTAGAGAATACTTCAGCTGCATCGCCTGCGCCGAAGGCATCAACAACAGAATCTAAGAGCGCTGAGTCTGTGTAACCGAGCAAGCCAATCGCTCTCTCGTAGGTGACATGGTTCTTCTCAGAACCAGCGATGAGCTGGTCTAGAAGTGAAAGTGAATCTCTAACTGAGCCACCGCCAGATCTAACAACCAGGCTTAGAACACCTTCGTCTATCTTGACTTTCTCGGATGCTGCCATCTGAGCCAGGTATTCAAGCATCTGTGCCGGCGGTACCAACCTGAAGGGGTAGTGATGGGTTCTAGATCGAATAGTTGAAATCACTTTTTCAGGTTCAGTTGTGGCGAAGATGAACTTTACGTGGGCAGGTGGTTCTTCAACCACTTTTAGCAAGGCATTGAAACCATCCTTGGTAACCATGTGAGCCTCATCGAGAATGAATATCTTGTAACGGTCACGAGAAGGAGCAAAAGCAATACGCTCTCTTAGCTCTCTAGCATCTTCCACCTTGTTGTGGCTAGCAGCGTCAATCTCTATAACATCTAGAGAACCAGATCCATCTCTAGATAACTCAATACAAGAGGCACACTTACCGCAGGGAGTATCAGTAGGTCCTTCAGCACAGTTCAAACAACGAGCAAGAATTCTTGCAGAGGTAGTTTTACCGCAACCACGAGGTCCACTAAATAGATAAGCATGATTGACTCGATCGCTCTTTAGAGCTGCCATAAGTGGCACAGTCACCTGAGACTGACCGATTAGCTCGGCAAAGGATTCAGGACGATAACGACGATATAGAGCGGTGGACATCTATTGAGCCTAAACCTCTCTGCTGACAAAAATGTGAGTTGTGTAAAGACTCCCCGCACACCCGCCAGAGCCCAGTTACCCTTGCTATCTTTCGATCCTGGGGGAGTTAGCCGAGATGACGCCGCACGGGGAGTCCGAGGCAATTCTATCGCCAGAATTGTTACCAATTATTCGCCTGAAGGCTCATAGGACTCTAGCTAAACTAGGAATCGGAACAATGAAACAGTGGGGGTAAAAAATGGCAGAGCAGGACAACCTATTAGACGCAGCTGGCGAGAACTCAAGTTCAGGGGAAGCTGCAACAGAAAAGACTTCATTAATAAAGAGATTCAGAAACGCACCTAAGCGGACGAAACTAATTGTCGCTGGTGTTACCGGTGCATTGCTAATTTCAGGTGGTGCTGGAGCTTATGCTTTCTACCAAGCACCAGACACAGTAGTAGCTCAGGCAATTGTTTCACTCGTCACTGCGCAAAACCCGAGTTACGAGCTTGACGTTACGGGAGCCACATCTGGCCTAGATGGAACCATTCAACTCTTTACATACAGCTCCGACAAAGGTACCGCTCTTGAATTAAACGTCAAGGCGAAGGTAGGCAATGAAAACGCTGGAGCGACGCTGAACGCTGTCTCAGACAAGTCTGGAGACTTTTACCTAAATCTTTCAAACTTCTCTACTCTTGCTTCAATTCTTGAACAGACTGGTCTTTTGCCAAGTGCCACTATCCAGTCTCTAACAGCTGCATTGACCGACACCTGGGTAAAGGTCAGCGCAGCCGATCTGACCCAAGCCACAGCCGCTCTAGGCAACACCGGTAGTTGCCTCAGTGACGCTGCAACCAATCAGATCTCTCAAGACATTCAGGGCGATTTGAGAAGTAACTTTTTTGTGAAGGTTAAGCAAGAACTTGCCCAAGAAGATGGCAATAGAGTATTTTTGCTCACCATTGATGCTGGCAAACTAAAGAGCTTCTTAAGTTCATTCAGGAGCTCGAAGGGATTTGGAGAACTTGCAAAGTGCCAGCCAGGTCTTTCCATACCTGATTCAGCCTTAAACAGCATCACTCAGGACGTAATCGATCAAGCTATCGCAAGCAGTGGGACTACAGTAAAGCTTTATGCGACATCATTTGATCACAGGTTTGTAAAACTATCTGTTGAAGTCAAAGATGCTGCAACTGCTCAAACAGTGAATCTAACCCTAAAAGCAAACGGTTCACACCCTGAGAAAGTAGTGATCCCAAGTAAGTCAGTCACATTCACCGAGTTCGTCACTTCTCTCACCTTTGCGTTCTGAACAGGAACCAACTAGCCTCAGGTCTACTTGAACTAGAGCGCCTATTTGTTTGTTTTAGATCTCTCTTCAGCCACAGCAGTGCGAAGCTGGCTGGCCATCTCTTTAGCGTCTTTGATGGCAGCTTTTTTACCACCATCGTGCCAAGCAGTTGCTAGGCTCACTGCCATGCCCGGAGTAATGTCGTCCAAGTTGGCACTTTCTAAACCAGAGGTGCGTTCCCTGTTTGAAACCGAGATAGAAACTGTTAGCCCATTAGGACCAGCTTCCATATTTACGACCTTGCCCAGATCGAATACTCTGACTTGGTTTGCACCCGAGAAGACAACCCTTTGGTTAGTGACCGTTAGCTCTCCGGAATCGATTGGCTGAGAGGTCTCAGGATTTCTAGTCGACGACCCACCGGTGCGACCGGTATTTAGTCGAACACCTTTTGCCACTCTGAAGCTAACCCCTGCGTAGCCACCTGAGTATGTCGAACCCGTGCTCTTGAACTCGGTGAGAACTACGTTTTCCAGATGGTAGATGAGAATCTCATCCTTAGCTGTTGAGAAGACTGCATTGTCAACTTTGAAGTCACTCTCCACTAGCTGATCAAGAATGACAGCTTGATATTCCAACTGAAGTAAGCGCTTCTTGGTATTTGCCGCGTTGGTCAGAATCGAAACAACCAACCAAACAGCCAAGATCCCCAGCATTACGTATAGAAAATTAGGATTCGCCTCGAAGTTCAAGACTGCGCTAATGAGCAGAACTAGCATTACGGTTCCTAAGCAGCCTTGGCCACGAGTGAGTTTCATTTGTTTCCCTTCCAGCCTTCAGACTATTCCCAACTGTCGACATCTTCGTCTAAACACCTGTTGAAGCATAGGACTCTAAACGTGAAGCCATATTCAAAGTAAACTTCTAAAAGTCGCCATAGCCGGTGACAACCCAGGAGAATTCGCCTAGTGGCCTATGGCGCGCGCTTGGAAAGCGCGTTGGGTGCAAGCCCTCGGGGGTTCGAATCCCCCATTCTCCGCGTTCCTCGAAAGAGGACTTTCGCAAATGAGAC
>Ga0114964_10000731_pt1 | contig 24654 bp, 20 predicted proteins | sample C_131016_MF_Meta_FD_92638 | JGI IMG/M metagenome (GOLD analysis project Ga0114964, IMG submission 92638) | Freshwater microbial communities from Lake Croche, Canada to study carbon cycling - C_131016_MF_MetaG | ecosystem: Environmental > Aquatic > Freshwater > Lake | place: Lake Croche, Canada...
AGTTTAGTTCCGGGACAATCTTTCCAGAGTCCGATTTTGTAATACTTAGCATCTTGGGCGGCTTTTAATAGTGCAGCTGCATAGATTCCTTTTTCACCTTGATAGAAATAAGGAGCTGCAGCTCCAAGTTTCACCATTTCAAGATTCACATTTAATTTTCCAACAAAAATATAACGAAGCGCCCGACCATAACGATCGTATGAGGCTGAGGCTGGATCGCTTTTTAGCGTAACGGTTCCGCTCTTTGATAGTAATGAAATCAAAGTTGCTTTTGCTTTATCGGCATAGCACTCCCCTGGCGCTAGCTCAGGGGTATCAATCTGCAGCAGTCGAACTTTCATGCCGTCGGCCAGAGTTACGGTATCGCCATCGTAAATTTTTATTATCCTAATAGCACCTTGAGCAGGGACAACTGAAATTGAGATTAGTGCTGCAACCAAAACAAAAAACTTTGACTTGCTCATCATGAGCAAATCTTAACTAGGTCGTATAAAAATAGATCTCTTCAGTGCCACTTGGCGCATCCCAGCCTTGGGCAAAACACCATTTACCTTTGTAATTTGCCATCCCACCCCACGCCAAAGTCGCATTTGTAGTGTATTCAATTGGGGTGAATGGATCAGAAATTTGATAACGAGCTTGGGCGCCCAAATGCTCATTCTTGTGGCTGTTGTACATAAAGTCTAAGACAAGGTTCCCACCATCGACTATCGCACATGCAACCTCATATATATGAGTACCCAGTGAAGTTGGCAGTGGCAAGTAATCCCTTGTTTCAAATTTCCAGTTGAGCATATCCGTGGAGCGACCAATGACTTTTTCTCCACCACAGCCTTCACTAATAAACATCAAATACTCACCATTTATTTTTGCGGCATTCCCGCTTGCGTCTCGCGGAATGACGGCCCCTTTGGCCCACAACTTTGAAACGGAATATGGGACAGCTAAACCTTTCTTTTCCCAAATTTCCAAATCGCTACTTAAAGCGTAGTTAATATCGACTGAAACTTCGCCGTAGGGCTTGTTGAATTCATTTATCTGTTCTGCTGTAGCAGCCCAGGCTCCGTTGTAAAACATAATGTATTTATTTTCGCCGTAGCAATAAACTTTAGGGTCTTCAACACTTAAAATTTCATTCTCTTGAGTTGGGTACATAATCGGATTGTTTGAACTCTCTTGCCATCCTGAACCTGGTGTGTAGATTGCTAACCCAATACGAGAGCCTAAAGATTCTTTTTTGACTGATGCTCGATAAAAAAGAAAGATCTTGTCATCTTTTGTTATAACTGATGGATTAAATATCGAGGACGAAGTCCAACCAATACCGGTTGGATCTGGCATTTGTGAGTACTTACGAAAAGTTAAGTCATCCCGCTTTTGAAATGGCCCAATGGCCCAGCTATTGTGACTCTCGTACTTCTCGATAAATTGACCTTCGGTAAGACCAGTTATCTCTTCCCGAATTTCCTGATTAAAGGCTTTAAGATAGTTCTCTTTCAATATTTCAATATAGGAACTCATATCTACCTCATTAATTCTCAAGTTATTTCAAGTACTCAAGTAAAGGGCTAACTTGATTATTAATCTAGTTTTACGCAGATTTACGTAGATGGCGTGCTCAATTTTTCCTCTTAATACGACAGACTTAAACCTATGAAGATGGAGGGAGAAGAATTACATAGTCTGCTCTCGCCATTGCGAAATTTAAGATTTCGAAGACTTTGGATATCCAGCCTTTTTTCCTCAATTAGCGGACAAATTTTCCCGATTTGCGCAACATTATTACTTTTGAAGGGCGATAAACCTGCCCTTGCTATCTCATTGCTTTTATCTTCACAAATAATTGCATACTTAATTTTTGCACCACTTGGAGGATTGCTAGCAGATCGAATATCGAGAATGAAACTAGTAAAGATCAGTCTTTTTCTTAGATTTTTAGCCGCTATTCAACTCTTATTTGGCCCCACTCCAGAAGTATCTCGATTAACAATTACTGTTTTTATCATGGGGATGATAGATGCTGGATCTTCTGGAGCCGGTGGCGCACTTCTTCCTGACATTATTGAAGTCAACGGATTGCAAGCTGCAAATGCACTTGGTGCTGTTACCGGAAGAGTGGCTTCGATTAGCGGGCCGGGGTTAGCAATCTTTCTCGTATCAACTACCTCGGCCAAAGTTGGCTTTAGCGTCACCGCAGCCGGAATGCTTCTAGCTTTAATTGCACTAACTAAGGTCAGTGCTCCACCCGTAAAGCATCATGAACGAGCTCATTTCCGAACCGAAATCCTAGCCGGTTATAAATTTGTAAAACAGACTAAATGGATGATGGCTGTCATGGTGATATTGGCTTTGCAAACATCGATTCTTTTTGGTGCGGAGATGGTTCTGCTGCCAATAATAAGTACCCGTGTATTTGAAACCGCAAAAATCTATCCGTTCGCGATCATGGCACTTAGTCTGGGCTCGCTTATTTCCGCAGCATTTGCTGCCAAATTTCATGCCAAGCAACCTGGAACAATGGCTTTCATTTCCTGGTCATTCCTAGTTTTCTTGATTATTGCCTTAATTTTCCCAATCTCACCTATATTCCTTGTAACTTGTTATTTCCTTGGCGGATTAGCAACTGAACCAATGGGTATTTTTTGGCGTACAGCTCTTCAAAAAAATGCACCAGAGGTAAGTCGTGCTCGGGTAATGAGCTTCGAATCAATGCTCTCAAGTGCTCTTATGCCAATTGGAGTTGGGCTGGCTGGCCCGCTATCTCATCTTTTTGGGGAAAAAATCTATCTTTCAATCTGCGCCATGATATTTCTTGCACTTGGAGCAATTGGTCTTATTTTTCCTGGTGTAAGAAGCTTTTCAAATCAAATTCCCGCTGAATAAAGTTGCAAGATCGTTATAACGTAATTTTACGTAATAGTGGTTTCTCTATTGCGCAATAGTCATTACCCCTCTACCTTGCAAAAAACATAAGTAAACGTTTACGTAGTTATTACGTTGTTTGCTCTGGGGAGGTGAAAATGGTTAGCACCAAAGCACTAGCTGCTGAATTAGGGGTTTCCATTGCAACTGTTTCTCGAGCATTAAACGGAAAACCTGGTCTCTCGCCCAATTTACGCAAGAAAATCTTGGCAGAAGCGGCTCTCAGACATACCGTAATTAACCCGGTTGCCCGAATGCTTGCCACTTCAAAAAGTGAAAGTGTTTGTTTTGCCGTTTATCACTTGGCTGGACCAGTCTCCAAAGATCCATTTTATTTTCCGATTCTGATGGGGTTAGAAGAAGAAACAAGGCAAGTAGGACTCCAATTAACAATCTCGGTAATTGGTGAGGAAGAAGTAAAAGATGCTGCTTCATGGCGAATAATCAGCGAACGTCGCGCTGATGGCGTAATCCTGAATGGGCCTTTTGTCCCTGCGAGTTTTATCTTAAAACTGCATTCGATGGGAATCCCCGTAGTTTTAATCGACAATTTCAACACTCATCTACCAGTTGATGCAGTTGTTGCAGCTGATCGAAGTGGCGCAAGCGAAGCTGCAAAACACATTATTTCGCAAGGACACAAAAAGGTGATGATTCTTTCGGGGCCAAAAGATTGGTATTCAAATGCGGAAAGATGTGCTGGATTCATATCGGCATTTACCACTAAAAATATGGATGCCCCAGAAATAATTTATGGTGAAGATACAACTTATGAAACTGGTGAAAAATTATTTAAGAAGGCAATTAAAAAGAATCCCACCGCAATAATTTCCGTAAATGATGCTCTGGCATTAGGAGCTATGGACGCTGCTTCAAGTATGGGTTACACAATTCCACGCGATATTAGTTTCACTGGTTTCGATGATATTGAGAGTGCACGCACTGCCAGAATTCCATTGACAACCGTATCGGTCCCTCGCGAATTTCTTGGTCGGGCCGCTGGCCGTCTCTTTTGGTCACGAATTGATGATCCTTCCGCTCCACGCCAACGAATTGAAATCGAGACAAATTTGATCATAAGAGAGTCCACGCAATCGGTTAAGAAGCGGGGCTAGAAGATTATGACTGATTTAGCCAAGCGATTTAGTAACAATCCGATAATTAGCCCAGCAGATGTTGCTCCAAGTGTGGCGAATTTTGAAGTTATCTGCGCTTTTAATCCTGGCGCCTTCGAATTTGAGGGAAAAGTTGGTTTAGTTTTACGGGTTGCCGAACGCCCTCCAGTACAAGATGGAAAGCTAGATTCAATTTCAATTTCTCCCGCAGGTACAGTAAGCGTCAATAGTTTTGAAGTGACTGATCCGAAAGTTGCGATTACTGACTCACGTGGTTTCACCTTTGATGGGCTGGAACATCTGACCACACTTTCACATTTTCGTCTGGCCTGGAGTCAAGATGGTGAAAAATTCGAAGTCGAAAAAGAGCCGATGTTGGTTGGTTCCAGTGAATATGAATCACTCGGAATTGAAGATACTCGAGTTACCCAGATTGGTGACACCTACTACCTGACTTACACCGCAGTTTCACATAATGGTTACGGCGTCGGAATGCAAAGTACGCAAGATTGGAAAACTTTTAAGGAATTCGGAATTGTAATTCCACCATTCAATAAGGATGCAACTCTCTTCCCGGAAAAAATCGGTGGACTTTATCAAATGCTTCATCGCCCTACTGGAAGCGGTATCGGTGGCCCCTATATCTGGACGGCTTCTTCACCTGATTTAGTTAATTGGGGAAACCATAAATGCATTGCTAAAGCGCGACCAGGCATGTGGGACAGTGCACGAATCGGAGCTGGCTCAGCACCTATTAGAACTAGCGAAGGTTGGCTTGAGATCTATCACGGTGCAGAGGAGTTACCGACTGGTCATCGCTACTGCATTGGGGCTCTCTTACTAGATCTAACTGACCCAACAAAAGTTATTGCCCGATCCGTTGAACCAATTATGCAACCCACTGAACCGTATGAGAAAGAGGGCTTTTACGGGAACGTGGTTTTCACAAATGGTCAAGTAGTTCGTGGTGATGAAATCCTCTTGTATTACGGAGCAGCTGATTCGTATACATGTGGAGCCCGCTTATCGATAACAGAAATTCTCAACTCCTTAAAGAGTTGAGATAACGAACGCGACTAAAACCTTTGAGGCAATCGCCGACTGAGGTCTAAGCAAGAGAGGGAATAAATGAACAAGAGAAAGAAATGGCTTGTAGGCAGCGTAGCGTTTGCAATGGCTGCTGTTGTCCTACAGGCACCACTAGCACAATCGGCAGTTCCGACAGTTACTGTCGTTATGCCAACACAATGGAAGGCTGCATTTGAGCCGGAAATTAATGCATTTAACAAGAGCAGTACTACGGTAAATATCGTTGTTAACTGGGGTGGAGCGCAAGATCAATTGATCGCTGCCAATAAATCTCCAGACATTATCAACACCGGTGATCTCTTCGTTGCAGCACAGAAGAATCTTCTTGTTGACCTCACACCATATATTGCAAAAGATAAGACTATTGACATTCGCGATTTCTATCCATCGCTTCTTAGCGCCGTTAAATTCCAAGGACGTCAATTAGCTTTGCCATATCGTTTTAATGTTGGATTGTTGTATTACAACAAGACATTGTTTGATTCATCAAACGTTGCTTACCCAACTGCAAAGTGGACGCAGAAAGATCTAATAGCAGCCGGCCAGAAATTAACTAAAACTGGTTCCCAATGGGGCGTTGCATCAACACCAGGTTGGTGGGGCGAATGGCTAATTCACGTACGCCAAGCTGGCGGCGAATGGCTACAAGATGGTGCAGTTGCACTTGATAGCCCAGAGGCTGTTACAGGCTTAACTTTCTTCCGCGACAAAGTCACTAAGTACAAAATGTCTCCGGGACCTAAAGATGATTCACTTGGTGGTTTCTCAGGTGGAAAAACTGCAATTGAGTATGGCGGACACACAGGAAACTGGCCTTCATATAATGCAGTTTCAACTCTAAAGTGGGATATCCAAGTACTTCCAAAGGGTGCTAAGACTTCTAAAGGTGCAGAACTAGCACTAGAAGCTTGGGGTGTATCTGCAAAGACTGCTAACCCACAGGCTGCTTACGAAGCAGTTAAATTCTTAACATCAGCTAAGTTCTTAACTGTTCAGTGGAATGAATTGCGCCTCCCACCAACACGTCAATCTGTTGCGAAGGCAGCGTTAGCAGTGCCAATGGCAAAGCGTTCTTCACCTCAGAATCTTGAAGCTCTATTCGGTGGAATCGCAACTGGTATGACACTTCCTAGAACAATTCCTTTCATTAAGGTAACTCAGGAAGTTGTGCAACCTTTGATCGACAAAATGCTTGAGGGAACTCTTACTCCTCAGCAAGTTGGCGACCAAGCAACCGCTGCGGCTAATAAAGCGCTAGCAATTCTGCAATAACTAGTTGAAGGTGCGGCCAGGGGTATCTTGCCCCTGGCCGCTCTACTAAATTAAGGAGCATTTGTGAGCGTCAGGAACCGTAAAGATACCCGCAACTTCTTTGCGTTTGCTGGAATTTCAATTTTAGGATTTATCGCTTTCTATATATATCCAATTATTCGAACCGTTTATTTAAGTTTTACAAACACCAGCATCATGGATCCAATTCACAAAATGATTGGCTGGAAAAATTTTGAAAGAGCAATTGTCTACGATGACGTTTTTCACTTAGCTTTAAAAAATACTTTCAAATATGCAATATTTGTTGCAGCCCTAAAATTAATTCTTGCTCTACTCGCTGCAATACTTCTTAACAATAATCTAAAAGGTATCGGGGTATTTAGAACGATTTTTTTCCTTCCCTTCATAATTCCAACTTTTGCCGTATCGTATGTGTTTAGATTCTTTTTCCACCCAGCGAACGGCCTCGTAAATCAGAGTCTCGGAAAAGTTGGCGTTCATGGCATCGGTTGGTATGCAGACTCTCGCACCGCCATGGTCACCCTAATAATTTCGAGCTTATGGGGTTTCGGAGTGCCCATGTTGATCTTTTTGGCGGCCCTACAACAGGTACCTAAGGAGCTTTACGAAGTAGCTAATCTGGACGGAGCATCGAGATGGGTGCAATTTAAGATTATTACGTTCCCGGCAATTAGTGCCGTTTTTCTATTCAATGTAATTCTAAGCACCGTAGATTCGCTAAAAAGTTTCGACCTAGCATTTTTGATGGGTAGAGGCGAAGGCTATCCAGCAAATTCAACATTGCTCTACTCCGTATATTTATTTAATCAAGCTTTCCGAAATCCTTGGAGCCTGGGATATGCATCTGCTCTGGCGCTAATTTTCTTCGCAATTTTGCTTATCCTAACTGCGATCAATTTCCGAATCGGCAAGTTCTACGTTAAGAATGAGAACTAGTGAATAAAAAATCTTTGAAGGTTAAATTTTTTCTTTACTCGGCACTCATCCTTCTTTCGATCAGTCTTTTGTTGCCATTGATCTCACTAATCATGACTTCATTCAAGAGTTTTGATGAATCGGTAGGTGTTTATCGTTGGTTTCCGAAAGCTTTCAACCTTGATAATTATCGCAAAGTATTTGCCTTGCCTGACTTCAACTACTGGATTTATCTAAGAAACACTTTAATAATCTTCGTTATGAAAAGTGTTGGAACTATTCTGACCTGTACTTTAACGGCTTATGGCTTGATCAGATTTGATGTTAAATATCGCAAAATCCTCTTCACGATTCTGCTTTCAGTAATTTTGCTTCCGGGCGAGCTGCTAGCAATCCCTATGTATCAGATCTATCTTTCGGCCGGCTGGTTTGATACTTACTACCCACTCTTTACCGCCTGCTTCTTCGCGACTGATGTATTTATGATTTTTATGTTTAGACAGTTCTTTATGTCTATTCCGAAAGAGCTATTTGAAGCGGCTGAAACCGATGGGGCCTCAGAATTTCGAATCTACTCACGAATCCTTCTGCCATTGAGCCGGCCAGCAATTCTTACCTGTTTAATTCTCTATTTCACAGGTACTTATAATGATTTGTACGGTCCATTGCTTTATATATCCTCAAACCAAAAGTGGACCATGGCACAAGGCATAAAACATATCGAAGATATTTTCAACCTCGGGCCACGTGATTACATCGTTCCATGGAACTTAGTTTCAGCGGCAACTCTTCTTTCGTTAATACCGGTTTTGCTGGTGTTTGGATTCGCTCAAAAACAATTTATGGACAGCATGGCTCGCACTGGAATCAAGGGGTAATCAATTGAATCACATAACCAGACGCACATTAATAGCTGCAGGTGCCCTTTCAGTTATCGGGGGTGGTACTTTCAAATTCCTTAAAAATACCGGGACAACCGTTAAAGCCTATGTACCCTCTCCAAAAATTCTTGCGATGCCAATCAATCAGGTATCTGGCGTTCTAATAGATTGGCAAGAAAGAGCTAAAACCACGTACGACTTACTTTTTGACTTCAAGGCAAAGGGGCCATTCTTACCCGTCATTTGGAATGACACCGAGCACCGGAATTACAACTTCGACATGTTCGCTCTTCCCGCTTACTTAGGTGATTACCGTCAGAATCCTGAACATATGGGATCGCACGAGTCCTTATCTGGCGTCGGATCCGTGCTGGGAGCATCTTTAGCCGGATTAGACATGCAAAATTACGGCGGTCGAAATTTGGTAAAGGAATGTTTGGGTTATCACCAACAAAATCGCGTTGCGAAAATTCTCTTCAATCAGACAGCAGACAGTGGAAGCGAATCTTCTTTCTGGTACATGATTTATCCAAATATTGCTTTTTACGCGATTAATAGCATGTATCCCGATGAGCCTAATTTCGACATAGTTTCTAAAGATATTGCAAATGAGTTTGTCGAGATGCTGAAGCATTTAAAAACTATCGAAGGTAAATTCACCTTTGAATTCCAAGGTTATAACTTTCTAAATAAAGAGGGTGTATACGGCGGACATCGTGAACCCGATGCGGCTGCTGGTGTTGCCTGGGTTCTTTACAATGCCTATTTGCGCTTTGGTGATAAGAACTATCTTGAAGGCGCTAAAGCCTGTTTAGATTATCTCGAGGCTCGCCTCGTTACCGAGAATCCATTTTATGAGATCTTGCTTGCTTTTGGTTTAACAACTGCAGCTCGAATGAACGTGTTAGAGGGAACTAACTACGATGTTTCGAAGTTATTTAATTGGATCTTCGATGGTTTTTCTGATGCACGAGCCGGCTGGGGAATTATTTCCGATGTCTGGGGTCTAACTGAAGTACATGGTTTACAAGGAAGCGTCACAGACTCCGGTGGATATGCATTCACGTTTAATACTTTCAATGCCGTTGCTGCAATCGCCCCACTACCAATCTATGCGCCTGAATACGCATCTGAAATTGGAAAATGGTTATACAACGTTGCATTATCTGCACGACTCTTCTATCCGGATCAGGTGCCTTCCGAAAATCAGAGCGAACCTGAACTACGCGATACCTATAAAGGTGCATTTACGTATGAAGGAATTCGTAAAGAATGGGCATTTGTGGTGCCTTTCGCAACAGCTGACTCAAGGAGAAATACTTGGGCGCAAACAGATTTAGGTATTTATGGTTCAGGACTTGTTGGAGTCATGGCCGGAATAATCAGCAGCGTAGAACCTTCTGGCGTGATTATTTTTGAGATCTCTAAAACCGATTTCTTTGGTGACAAGAAGGTTCCTGTCTATTTAGCATACAACCCGAATAAGGAGACCACCCTTTGCAAAGGCAAATCCATAAGTTCTGGTCAGGCTCTCTTGCTCTAAAGCACATTCAAGTCATTGGCGCCAATTAAAAAAGTAGCTCTGCTTGGTACCAAAATGCTATATAACTATACTTATGAGCTCTATTCTTTTCACATGACAACCCTTAAGAGCATTTTCTTGATAATTCACGTTCTTTCAGTTCTTGGTGGCCTAGTACTTTTATTACTAGCGTTACCAAAACCGGTAAAAAGTATTCATGTCGGATTTCAGCACGCAATGTTGACTGCGCTTGTCGCTGGAATTGCCCTGGTAGGAATTGATACCTCGTTGCATTCAACGAATCCAGATAAATATGAAGTCCTAAACCATGGAAAAATCGGCATTAAGTTTTTGATATTGCTAATTATTTTGGGGCTGACAATTAAGAATCGCAAGAAGAGCGAAGTTCCAACCTCTACCTGGGCGGCCCTTCTGGCCTTGACGCTCACAAATGTCTTTATAGCCACATCGCTTTAATTAACCTAGAATTACGTGGTGGCCACGAAGACTCAAATTAAAAATGTCGAAGTAACTATTGATTTAGTTGCCGAGACTGCCGGAGTTAGTCGAGCCACCGTTTCACGGGTCATCAACGGCAGCGCAAAAGTTTCACCAGAGACTGAAAAAGCTGTTCGCAAAGCCATCAAGAAATATAACTTTGTACCAAATACAACCGCACGCAGACTGGCTGGAGGCCGAAGTGGTTTAGTAGCGTTGGTATTGGAAGAATCGAGCGAAGAATTTTTCTTAAACCCATTCTGGGGACTCGTTGTTCAGGGTTTTACCACCGCAATATCTGATGCCGGAATGCAACCTTTGCTTTTAATTCGACCTAAAACGGGCAGCGAAGATTCACTTTTTGAATCCTTGCGCAAAGCTCAAGTCGATGGCATCGCGATGTTTAGCTGGCACCGATCAGTAAAGAGTTTCGAGCGCCTGCTTCCCAAAGGTGTACCAGTTGTGTTCGGCGGCGATTTAGGCGGATCGGATAAATTCCCTTATGTCGACGTAGACAACGTACAAGGTGGGTATCTCGCGACAAAGCACTTAATCGCGCAAGGTTGCAAGAAAATAATCAAAATTACTGGTGACTTAAAACTTCAGTCTGGCCGAGATCGCTTAGAGGGATTTGAGAAAGCAATGTCAGAGGCCGGACGAGAGATTCTACAAACATCAGTTTTGACTGGCGACTATTCAACTTCTAAAGCTGAAGAAGTAACTCGTGAGTTCTTAAAAAAGAAAATTTCATTTGATGGAATTTTTGCGGGCAATGATTTAAGCGCATTGGGTGCAATAAATGTTTTACTACAAAATAAAATTTCGGTACCAAAACAGGTGAAAGTTGTTGGTTTTGACAATTCACCAGTCGCAACTCGCTCGACTCCAGCACTAACCAGCATTCACCAGCCAACTCGCGAACTTGGCGCAGAGGTAGCCAACATGTTAGTTGCAGCCTTAGGTGGCTCAGAGGTAACCAAGAAGATGCTTCCTGTAAAACTTGTGGCTAGAGAATCGACTGCGAAAAACTAGTCTGCGCTATTTGAAGAAATAATCTCTTTGTATCTTTTAGCACTAGCTTTTGGGGTGCGCTTGAATGTTTGATAATCCACTCTGACTAGACCAAACCGCTTGGCATATCCCTCAGCCCACTCGAAGTTATCAAGAAGTGACCAAGCGAAATATCCTTTGACAGGCACGCCAGCTGCAACGGCTTTTTGAAGTGATTGAAGATGTCGCACAAGATAGGAAGTCCGCTCCTTGTCATTAATGCTTCCATCAGCTTCTTCAACGTCTTCGTATGAAGACCCGTTTTCAGTGATCATCAAATAAGGAATCTCAGGGTAATCACGATGAATTCGAGTCACTAGGTTTCCTAAACCTTCAGGAGTGACCACCCAGCCCATCGCAGTGAGTGAATCGGCTAAATGAGCCGGTGGCGCATTATTTCCCTTCTGTGGAAAAGGGAAGATCCCTGGCTCGTTATTGGCCAAGTCCGCAGGAAGCGGATTACGCAAGAATGAATCTGCGTAGTAATTAACTCCCAGATAGTCAGAGCTACATTTTAGAAGATCATTATCGCCCGGCAAAAAAACTTCTCTAAGTGAATCACCATAGTAATCCAAAATATTATCTGGGTACCGACCATAAAGCATGGCTTCAATCCACCAGCGATTAATGTTCGAGTCAAGCAAGCCATTTAATACAACCAAATCCACATTTTCTGGATTTTCTAAGTTGTGATTAGTCATATTAACTGTCAGACCTACCTGAGCTGAAGGTCTAATTTTCTTGATCGCGCGAAGTGCTGCGGAATGTGCAAGCGCCGTGTGGTGTGATGCAGCAATTGCTAATTTGTGATCTTTCTTGCCTGGCGCATGTACGCCGATTGAATAACCTAGCCACGCCACACACCACGGTTCATTTAACGTGATCCAATTATTTACGCGATCACCAAATTCTTCGGCACATGCGCTCGCATACTTAGCGAATGCATCTACCGTATTTCGATTTGCCCAACCACCTTCATCTTCTAATTTCTGCGGCAAATCCCAATGATATAAAGTAACCATTGGTTCAATTCCTGCTTCGATTAAAGAATCAATTAAATTATTGTAAAAATTAAACCCGCGCTCTTCGCGAACTTCATCTCCGTTAGGAAATAATCTTGGCCATGCAATTGAGAGACGGTATGCCTTTACGCCAAGATCTTTCATGATCTCGATATCTTCCGGGTAACGGTGATAGTGATCGCATGCATTGTCACCATTGTCGCCACCAACTACTTTTCCTGGTGTCTTGCTAAAAGTATCCCAAATGCTTACACCACGACCATCAAGTTGCGCAGCTCCTTCTATTTGGTAACTGGCGGTTGCAGTTCCCCATAAAAAATCATCGGGAAAAACGTTCGACATAAAAATTGTCTCCACTTCTGGAATATCTGCCCCTATACTTTCGCATCGAAGCCTTATAAACCGCCTCTGAAAGCGGTTTCATATGCTCAGACCCTATCCTATTTGGAGGCAAATGTGAGAAGTTCAAATGAAAAAAATTTGCTCTGGTCTGAAGATTTTCTAGCTACACCCGATAACCGGCCAGATCCGAAGAATTGGACACCTGACCTTGGCGACGGCTCACAGCACGGGTTAACTGGCTGGGGAAACCACGAACGTCAGTTCTACACAACAGAAGCGCTATTTGTTCATAATGGTTTGACCATTACTGCAAAACGTGAAAGCGGTGTTTCGCCCATTGAAACTTACTATGGGCCCGCTGAATGGACCAGCGGAAAAATTCATACTGCCGGTAAGGTCTATTTCAAATACGGATACCTAGAAATATCGGCAAAGATGCCAGCGGGCATTGGGACTTGGCCAGCACTTTGGTTACTTGGTAAAAACATTTCAGAAGGCTCAGCTTGGCCCAGATGTGGCGAAATAGATCTTTTCGAAGGTAACGGTGCCAAGCCCACAACAATTCAAAGCACACTTCACGCCCAAGGTTACGCTGGAGAATTTGGAATTACTGGCTATTCGCAATCTCCTAAGCCTCTTTCAGAAGAGTTCAATCTTTTCGCAATCGATTGGCGTGAGAACTCAATCGACTGGTTATTCAATGGAGTTTCATATCAACGATTTGAAAGTGGCCAAGGTGACTTTGCTGGCAAAGAATGGCCATTTAATGATTACTTCTACTTAATTCTTAATCAAGCCATAGGTGGCTGGTTCGTTGGCGAAGTCGATCCGCTACTTCAGAGCAGTACTTTACAGATTGCCAATATCAAGCATTACAGAATTGATGGCATTGGCGAAGTAACAACAATCTAATGTTTGATAACTTCGCCAACTCCGTTAATTGAGTAAACGCGAATGTAGTCAAAAGTTAAATTGGCATTGGAAAGCTTGGGATCGATACTTCCGCCGAGTAAGCCACCCATAGCCAAATTGATTATTATGTAGAACTCATGGTCGTAAACCCAGTCATTATCAGTCTTATTTACGGTTACAAATGGAACGCCATCTAAGTAATAGCGAATCTGGTCTGGTAACCAATCAACTGCATAGGTATGGAAGTCTGAGTTATGAGATTTGGTCATCTCAATTTGATCACCACGCCCGCCTCCTCCAGAAAGGGGTCCATGGGTGTAGCCAAGATTTGTATAGGGCAAGCGACCAAGAAGTTCAGTTACATCTATTTCACCGCAACCAGGCCAACTACGATCATCAATATTCGCACCCAGTAGCCAGAACGCACCCCAGGTGCCTTCGCCTACCGGACCTTTAATGCGAGCTTCAATGCGCCCATATTTAAAGCCCACTTTGCCTTTGGTAACTAACTTTGTACTTAACCATTCACAAGGCGCTTTGTAGTAACAACTATTTAGTCCAGCACCAGTGGTCGTAGCTTTTATTACGTAATTACCAGAGCCATCGGTTGCTGAAATTTTGTCGTCATACCATTGACGCTCGCTGTTTCCCCATCCGCGATTGCCATAAGCAACACCATCACCATTTTGTGGCGACCAAGTTGCTGAATCAGCTGCGCTACCCGCGGCTCCGTTAAATTCCTCGGACCAAATTTGATCATATTTGCGGTCAATTTTTGCAATTGAAATTGTATTTGAAGTTTGCTTCGCTGACACAAATCCCTTGGCCGCAAACACGACTTGCAGCGAAATATCCGTTCCTAAATCAGAAGTTTTTAAGCTATAAGTACTTTTAGTCGCACCTTTTATTTCAAAGTAGCCCGCGTACCATTGGTAAGCGGGTTTTGCGGATGTTGGAACACTTTGAGGTAAAGCTGAAATCTCGATTACCTTGTCATCACTTGGTCGCACTCGGATAACTAAGGCTTCTGATAAAAGAACGTTTCCAATCGTTACTATATTTGATTTCACGGTTGCTGAACTACCATCATCGAAAGTGTGCGATTCAAAAAATTGAATTTTTTTAGTGCTATCTCTGCTCGAAAGCTTCAAATTTAAACTAGATGTGGATAGTGATTTTCCATTCAAAACCCATTGGAACGAACTTGGTCCATTATCTGACCACTTAGCCGGGGTGGCTGAAAAGGTGTACCCAGTTGGTCCAACTGTAATTTTTGGCACCGCAATTGGAGATCTTGAATCTGCCGCGCTCGCGCTAACAACCAGTGCCGAAGATGCACTTAGCGCTACGACTGCGATCAAGGCCACAATTTTGCGATACATGTTTCTACCTCCTGATTGTAAAAAGCCGGCGAGGTTATCCCTAACCTCGCCGGCTTGTATTTTTACTTTACGGTAACTGTAGACGAATAAGTCTTTCCAGCGATAACGACTGAAACTGTCTTTACCCCGGTAGTTACTGGGTACTTAAAGGCTTGATTCGAAACTGAAATATTTTCAGTGACTTTCTTTAGCCCAGTGATTGAGATAGCTGCTGATTTGCCAGAAGCATTCGCAATCGCAACAGTAATTGAATAAACGGCTTTGCCTTTTACTGTCGCCTTTGAAGAAGTCGCTTTCACAGTTACCGCAGTTGAAGCTGGAACTACAGCAACAGCTGCATCACCTGTGAAGTGGAACTCCACCATGTCAGCAATATCAGTACCTGCACCTGTGATCTCTGGGAATATCTGGCTGAACAGCCCATCCTTGGTTGGCGTAGGTGTGGTCAAGGTTGCTGGTACTGGCTCACCTTTTTTATCGGTGTTCTTAAGCGAGAATAGAACGAAGCCAAATCCATCTGTAGTTCCAGTTAGTAACGCTTGGTCATTACCTTGAGAACTATCTTTTGTTGGATCTGTTGAAGTTGTCCCATCTGTCATGCCAGCCTTTGATGCACTATAAGCCTTATTAACATGAAGTTTTACTGTTGCGTTAGCAAGGGCCTTACCATTGTCATCAGTTACCTTGTAAACAAGATTTAGCGCTGAGCCAGTTTGTACATAAGCCTGGCGGAATCCAATTCCCTTGGCATACCAGTTGTTATCAACGCTGAAAACCTTCTCGAGGTCAGCACGGTGAATTGAGTTCACATCATCTAGTACCGGTGAAACCAAACGAATTGTTGGGTGTGTTGCTGCTTGAGCAGCTGGGCTCTTTGGATCGTAGTAGTGGAACTCTGTAATTACTGAATGATCTGGCTTTTCACCCGCGATCTCTGGCAAAACCTGGCAATGCAGATCATTAAGACCATCAACACTGATGTTAGGCTTGGCGGTCATTGATTCTGGTTCTGGTTCGCCGGTTCCTGGCTTATCAAGATTCTTAAGTACGAAAGTTACGTTTCCATAAGCATCAGTTTTATGAATTACTTGTTGTTGATCCGCAGATTCAGGCTTGTGAACACCAGTTGTGATTTTGTCATCTACTTGAACGATTGAAGAAGAGTTTGAATAACCTTTATTAATGCGCAACTTAACATCTTGGCCAACCAAGATTTTCCCGCTTTTATCGGTCACATGGTAAGTCAAAGTAATAGTTGAACCAGTTGGAACAAATGCGCGTTGGTAAACAAGGCCAGTTCCAAACCAACCATTTGCAACCCAACCATCAGCCATCTTCTGATTTGTTGCTGCTTCACTTGTATTGTCCGCAGTTAAAACTGGACTGATCAATTGAATTACTGCATCTTGAGGTGGATCTCCTGCAGCCATTGCCGGAGCAGTAACAGCGCTTGAAAGAGCAAGCACAGTAACTATGGCAGCAAGACCAGTAAGTACTTTCTTTGCTTTGATGTTCATTTAGCTTCCTTTTCCCTTTTGTCGAATGTGCTTACTTTTCCCTAATCCCGAGAAAAATCCTTAACCTTTTACTGCGCCATCCATGACACCACTTACTAATTTGCGGCCAACGAAAATGAAAAGAATTAACAAGGGCGCTGTAGCAAGGAATGCGCCACCCATTTGAAGTGCATAGTCCAAGCCATACATCGGTTTTAGCTGAGTAAGAGCAACTTGAAGTGTGAAGTGATGCGGATTTTGCAAAACAATTGTTGGCCACAAATAGTCATTCCAGGCAGCCAAAAACGCGAACAAACCAAGCACAAATGAGCTTTGTCGAATAATGGGCAAGACAACTCCGAAGAAAATTCGAGGAACGCTTGCGCCATCGATGCTGGCTGCCTCTAAAAGTTCATTTGGAACTTGAGCATCAATTATTTGACGCATCCAGAAAACGCCGAAAGCTGTAACAAGCGCCGGAACAATTAGCGCGTATAAGGTATCGATTAGGTGCATGTTCTTAACTAACATAAATAGCGGGATTATGCCTAACTGACTCGGCAACATCATGGTTCCAACAATGAACAAGATGAAGAATTTACGACCTTTAAAATTAAGTTTTGCAAAAGCGAAGCCTGCAATCGCTGAAAACACAACCTGAGCAAGCGCAATTGAAATGCCCACAATAAATGTGTTCATTAGGGCGGTATTGAAGTAGACGCCTTCGGCATTCATTACTTTTTGGGCCACAATTAAGAAACGACCACCTGGAACTAAAGATGGGGGTGTCTTCGAAATTTCAGCATTGGTATTCGAAGAGACAACAAACATCCAGTAAAAAGGAAATATGGACAAGAAAGTAATCGCTGCCAAAGCTAGATAGCTAAGTGGTGAAGTACGTTGCCAACGCGGAATTTTAGCCACTAGCGGCCACCCCCATCGTTGGAGATTTTTCGAGTAATTAAGAAATTAATTAGCGAAATAATTAACACGATAAAGGTAATGGCTATGCCTATAGCAGCTGCATAGCCATATTTATTATTAACAAATGCTTGGTTATATAAAAACAGAGTCAAGGTTAAGAATTGTTTACTCGATCCACCATCGGCAGCTAGTTGTTGGGGTTCAGCGAAGACTTGTAAGCCACCAATCGTGCCAACAACAAGCACGAAAGTAATCGTGTTCTTTAACTGTGGCAGAGTCACATAAAGGAATTGTTTCCATTTGGTTGCGCCATCTACTGAAGCTGACTCATAGAGCTCATCAGGAATAGCTAGCATGGAAGCAAGGAAAATCAGAGTGTTATAGCCAATCCAACGCCAAGTGATCATTGCGGCAATCTGGATATGGCTTGGAACTACTCCTTCAATAAAGTCAATGTGATGGAAGCCAAAAAGACCGATGATTCCATTAATAATTCCAAAATCACGGCCAAAAAGTTGTTGAAAAACAATGGTGATTGCGATGACTGAAGTGATATTTGGAACTAAGAAGATTGTGCGCCAGAAAGATGCCCCGCGAAGTCGTTTGCTTCGCAAAATTGCAGCTAGGCCAATTGCCATAGCCATTTGCGGGAAAGTTGAAAGGGCCCAAATACTGAAGGTATTTTTGATTGCTAACCAAAAATCTGAGTCACTCCATAACGTTACGAAATTTTGAAACCCGTTGAAAGTTGAACCACCGAGTGGGTCCCATTTGTAAAATGAAATGTAGACAGAGTATAGAACTGGAGCCATTCCAAAAATAAGAAAAATAATAAAGAACGGCGCAATCATCGGAATTCCAAAACGATGATCTAAAGATGCGACGCCTTCAATAGCTTTCTTGCTTTTCGCTGGTTTATTCGGATTAACCGATTTCCAGGGAGAGAGAGGCGCCTTGCGGCGCCACTCTCGTTCCTTAAGTTGGCTCATATTTTAAAATTATCTAGTTATTGATAACTTTTTTGATATCGACTAAAACTTGTGCCCAAGATTTAACTGCCGTCATCTTCTTGGCAGCAACTCGCCCAAGTCCAGCGCCAATGGCTTGATCAATTGCGCGTTGCAATTTTCCTTCGAAAATTGGCTTTACCTTTTGAACACCATCGGCATAAATCTTTCCTACCGGCGCATTATTAAAGAATGGATCCTTGTAATTAAGTAGTGCTGGATCCTTATACAGAACTGATGCCGCAGGGAATAAGCCATAAGTCTTAAAGACCTTTAGTTCTTGTTCAGGAGCTAAGTACCAAGAAATGAAATCGTAGGCTTCTTGCGCATGTTGGGCATATGAAGGAACAGTTAACTGAGTTCCACCCTGGTTTCCGCCACCACCTGGCAAGTCAGCTATGTCCCACTTGCCAGCAGTATCAGGAGCTTGTTGCTTGATGTAATCCATCATCCAGGCTGGTGCCAAGATCGTGGCGAAAGTTCCTTTATTCATGCCGATATTCCAGTCAGATGTGTACTGACCAATACGAGTACCAATTCCAGCATCAGTTGCTTTGATCGTGGTGTCCCAAGCCAATTTAACTTGTGGGTTGGTGTCATAAATTAACTTGCCCGCATCGGTACCGTCATTCTTGTAATACTTTTCAGTACCTTGATTCATGATTGCTGCATAAAGTGTTCCAGCGTTATCAACAAATCCTTTACCCGCTTTTTTGTCGGCAGCACTTAATTTTGAGTTGTACTTAACTCCAGTTGCAATAAATTTGTCCCAAGTAGGCCAAAGTTTTCCAACTGCGCCACGTTCGGTTGGCAAGCCAGCTTGCTTGAAAAGATCGGTACGGTAGGCAACTTCGAGTCCGCCGACATCAGTTGGAAAACCCATCACGCTGTCGTCGTAGCCAACGCCTTGATCCCATCGCCAAGGCAAATAATTCTTTTGGAAATCAAGGGCAGTCTTACCGGCTGGAATTCCAGCAGCGACGTTCGCATCTGATGTTTTCATCTTACGAAGATCGGTAAAGCACTTTGGATATGAACGCCAATAACCTGAATATTGAACTTCGACCGCCACAATATCTGGCCCAGTTTTTGAAGTACAAGCAGTAACCATGTTTGAGCCATTAAGCGGATCTAAATCTGACTTCTTAATCTGCAACGTGATTTCTGGGTGCAGATCTTTGTATTCCTTGACTAATTGGCGCTGGATAACATCACCAAAGGTCCAGATCGTAATTGTTATTGGATCTGCGGCTCGGGCTGGTGTGCCTAGGACACCAGCTGCCAAGATCGCCACTGTTGAAATTGCGATCGAGCCTTTAAATAGGGATTTCTTACGCATATCCGACTCCTTGAATTCTTATAGCACCCAGTAAAATTTGTGCTTCTCCTAGTTCCAATTTGCTTACCTAGCAGGTAGGCTCTTATGCACTATGAAAGCGGTTTCACACTACTGTATCTAAGTGAGTAATTGCTAGAAGCGCAACACCCTTTGCAAGGGTTTGCGATTTGTTATCAAAGTGTGACCTAGGTGGCTAGAAAGCAGGTAAGGCAACTTGAAGAACATTCGGATTAACCGATTGCGAGTTTCTGCCATTTTGGCAACCACGATTATTGCCACTTCGCTTGTTGCGACAACCCCCCTGAATTCTGCACACGCCGCAGCGCCGAAGATTCTAAAGCTGCTCTGGTCAGATGAATTTAACGGTAAAAAAGGTGTACTGCCGTCATCAAAATATTGGGACTATGACATTGGTAATGGCTATGGCTGGGGTAACGCCGAGCTCGAGTACTACACAAATAAAGCAGCGAATGTAGCGACCGATGGAAATGGAAAACTTGCAATAACTGCTCTCAGAATTGCTGATTCGAGTGGGAATGCAACTTTGAAATCGCCTGCTACTGATCTCATTCTAAATTCTTGCTGGGAATGCCAATTCACAAGTGCGAAGATAAAGACTTCAAAGAAGTTAGGTTTCCTGTATGGCAGATTAGAAGCTCGCATGAAAGTTGCCCCGGGTGAAGGAACTTGGCCAGCATTTTGGTTACTAGGGGCAGATCTTCTAGATGGAAATCCTTGGCCAGAATGTGGCGAGATTGATATTTCGGAAACTCGTGGCATAGAGCCTGGAATGACATCTGCAAAGTTGCACGGGCCCGGATATGGCAAAGGTGGCGGGGCTGGCGATGTGTATCAGACTTCAACTCCGCTTAGCGATGCCTACCATGTTTATGCTATCGAATGGAAAAAGGATCAAGTTGATTTTTACATTGATGATCATTTAATCACTACGGAAACACCGGCTTCCTTTTCTCCAGGTCGCTGGGTTTTCAATCATGAATTCTTCTTGATTTTAAACTTAGCAATGGGTGGCGATTTTGCGGGTGAAATTGATCCAGCGGTAAACAAAACCCAACTCATGGTGGATTACATAAGGTTTTATTCTGTAAACGGAATAGGCAAACTGATCAAACACTAGGCAACTTGATTAAAAATATTTATAATCCTTTTAATAATAAGAAAGATAGGGAAAATAATTGAAGGCTCATCAGAATTTATTTAAGTTGGTTTTCGGTGCTACCTTGACTGCCTTCGCGCTCAATATGGTTATCGTTCCAGTACAAGCTGCAGCCAGTACAAATGCAATCAGATTCGTAAAATCTGATTCTGCAGGCTTTGCATGGGTAGTAGAAAATAAAGCCGCTGAAGCCGACTTTACAAATTTTGTCCAGTATTACACCCCTAATGTCAAACTTTATGAGGTGATTGCACCACTAGGTGGCGTTCTGAATCTGAAATGGAAAGTAACTGACTCCCAAGGTAAACCGTTAGCGAATTCAGATGTAACTTTGGTTTTAAATCCGGCATATACAAATGGAACTGCAAACACAATCACTGAAGATGGCCAAACAATTCCACTCGCAAAAGGCGGAGCTAAGGACGGGTTAGATATTCCATTACAAACGGATTCTGATGGATTTGTGTCTTACACACTTATAAATCAAGATTCATCCGGAGACAAGAATATTCCGAATGATGGGACTACTGTTCCTGACTGGCAATCGGCATTTAAATATACTCAAGCACAACTTTGGGTAGGTAAATTTGCCTCTCAGAAAGATAGAGAACCGGTACAAAAAACCCAAGATCAAGATATTTTAGAAATTCATTTTACCGAAGGGGTAAAAGCCGAAAAGACTGGAGTCGCAAAACCATTGCCAGCAGTAACAGCCGAACCAGTAGTCGTTAAGATTCCATCAATTAGATTGCTATCTCCAAAATTCGACGAAAAAAATAGTGTTGACTCGACCAGCGACATATCAAAATACTTCACCGAAAAAAGTAAATCTTTTTACACTTACCTTGAAGCTGGAGGTAAAATTTCTCTAACATATCAGGTCACGTTGGATGGTTCTAAGGTCGCCCCTAATCAAGAAATTAAACTTCAGGTAAACTCCTCCTATAGCGAATCTAATGCGACTTGGAAACTCAATAATGGCAACGTTATTACGGGGCAAAAGGGGGCCGAACCTGGCTTTGAGCTAAGTGGAAAAACAGACGATTCTGGAAAAGTTACTTTCATTATAGAAAATATGGATTCCGTTAACCTTGAAGATTTTCCTACATCTCCAACACAGGATCGTTCAAAAATTAAGCCAGCCAGACTTTTCGGAACTTTTAAGCCCATATTCCCTGGAAAAGGCGATAACGAAACTGATGTTGACCTAGTTACGTTTGATATTACGAAGTCATCTGCTTCGACAGTGACTCCAACTCCTTCACCTACGCCAAGCGCAACTCCTATCGCTTCTCCTTCTGCAACTGCAACTGCAACTGCAACTCCTACTCCAACTGCGACTCCAACTGCGACTCCAACTGCGACTCCATCAGTAAGTGCAACTGCAACTCCTACCCCAGCTCGAACTGAAGTAGCGGTGGTAACTGCGGCACCTGCAGCTCAAACTATTGCCGCGGTTGCAACCTCAGTAGTAGTTGGAAAGTCACTTACTCTTCCAGCAAAGAGCGCGAGTGGAATTTCAATTAAGTGGGTTTCTACAACAACAGCTGTATGTACAGTTTCCGGAACAAAACTCACTGCAAAAAAGAAAGGCGCTTGTTCTGTAACTGGTACAAATGCCGGTGATTCAAAGAACGCTGCGCTTTCAGTGACAAAGAAAATCACTGTTAAGTAATTAAAAATAACTGCCCGCTTTGACTCAATTTTGAGTTAAAGCGGGCAGTTCTATTTGTAGCCCCGAAGGGATTCGAACCCTCGTAGCTGGCTTGAGAAGCCAGAGTCCTAGGCCGCTAGACGACGGGGCCCTAGTACGATAAATTTTCAAAGTTGATCACCTACGGCATTCAACTTCTTCGTGCTTTGTCTTGCGCTGGGGTACCAGGACTCGAACCTAGACTTACTGAACCAGAATCAGCAGGGCTGCCAATTACCCCATACCCCATTAAGGCTTTCGCCCAAATGCGTTGACCGGCATTACTCAACGAGGGCTAAGAATACCTTAGGAATTACTGCGCTTCTAACGCGAGAAATCCGCCTTTTTAGGGCTTGGCAAGCAAGTCAGTGAAATCAGTAACCGACATTTGCTCGAGCTTTGCGCGATCAAGTGTGGCGTCGAGAATTTGCTTCTGCTGTTCAGCCGAATAAACACGCGCCAAATTTGTGCGGAATTTTTCGATCAAAAGCGGAATGCCTTGAGCTCGGCGACGAGCATGTCCAATGGGATATTCAACGGCAACTTCAGCGAGTTTGCTGCCGTCATTGAATTCAATGGTCAACGCATTAGCGATCGAGCGCTTCTCTGGATCATGGTAATCGGCAGTGTAAGAAGTATCTTCAACGCAAGTAATTTTCTCGCGCAGCGCATCGATTCTTGGATCAGCTGCAATATCTTCTTCGTAATCGCGAGCAGTTAAGTGACCAAAAATTAGCGGCACTGCAACCATATATTGAATACAGTGATCTCGGTCCGCTGGATTATTTAACGGGCCTTTTTTATCAATTATTCGAATACATGCTTCGTGAGTACGAATTGTTACTGATTTAATATCATCAGAAGTTTTACCAACAGCTACCATTTGTCCCTGAAGCGTCATGGCTGCTTCGACTGCAGTCTGGCTATGGAATTCTGCTGGGAAAGAAATCTTGAACAAAACATTTTCCATTACATAAGTTCCGTAAGGACGTTGGAACTTAAAATGATTTCCTTTGAAAAGCGAATCGTAAAAGCCCCAAACTTTGGCAGTAAGTACAGATGGATAACCCATTTCACCAGTCTTGGCGATGAGCGCTAAACGCACAGCACGAGAAGTTGCGTCCCCTGCCGCCCAAGATTTACGGGAACCAGCATTTGGAAAATGGCGATATGTGCGTAGTGCTTGGCCATCAACCCATGCCAAAGAAACTGCGTTAAGTGTTTGCTCGCGAGTTAAGCCGAGCATCTGCGATACAACAGCAGTTGAAGCGACCTTAACTAGAACTACGTGATCAAGTCCTACTTTATTAAATGAGTTTTCCAGTGCGATGCACCCCTGAATTTCATGGGCTTTGATCATTGCAGTCAAAATATCTTTCACAACTAACTTCTTGCCAGTGGCATACTCTGGGTTACGTGAAATCCAGTCAGCAGTAGCCAAAATTGCGCCTAAGTTATCTGATGGGTGGCCCCATTCAGCGGCTAGCCAAGTGTCATTGAAATCTAACCAGCGAATCATCGCTCCGATATTAAATGCACCTTGCACTGGATCTAGCTTGTAAGCAGTACCAGGAACGCGAACGCCAGTTTCAATTTCACCTTGAGCGACAAGTGGGCCAAGCAATTTACGACAAGCTTCATATTCCAGCGCTTCGAGGCCGCAACCGATAGTGTCGAGCAAACAGTTGTAGGCAGTTTCATAGGCCACTTCAGAAGTAACTTGAAAGTTCAGTGCGTAATCAACGATATCGACAATCTCTTTATCGAATTCTTGGACTGGGCGAGCGATATGTGATGACACTAGATTTCCTTTTCAGTTAGTTTAAGTTGAGCAAATAGTTACTAGCGATCAGCAATTGGCACAAAAGCAAGATCTTCAGGGCCGGTGTAATTAGCACTTGGACGAATAATCTTGTTATCTATGCGTTGTTCAATAACGTGAGCGGCCCAGCCAGTCGTGCGAGAGATGATGAAGATTGGCGTGAAGAAGGAAGTTGGAATCTTCATCTTGTTATACGAAACTGCCGAGAACCAGTCAAGGTTTGGGAACATATTCTTGGCATCCCACATAACCG
>Ga0114964_10000732_pt1 | contig 24612 bp, 22 predicted proteins | sample C_131016_MF_Meta_FD_92638 | JGI IMG/M metagenome (GOLD analysis project Ga0114964, IMG submission 92638) | Freshwater microbial communities from Lake Croche, Canada to study carbon cycling - C_131016_MF_MetaG | ecosystem: Environmental > Aquatic > Freshwater > Lake | place: Lake Croche, Canada...
CTCGGAACTGCCGGTGAACCTGCTGGACCCGGATCGCCCTGAGGTCCAGGTACGCCTTGGTCACCCGGCATGCCCATCGGTCCATCTGCGCCAGGGACTCCATCGATGCCATTCATTCCGTCCTGCCCATTTATTCCGTTAGCACCATCGTTGCCATTCGTACCGTTATTGCCTGCCGGACCTTGTGCGCCATTTGATCCTTGTGCGCCTGCAGTTCCCCACGAAACAAGGCGTTCAGTCTTCTTGCACTTTGCGCTACCGGTGATGATGCGCAGCGCACCAGTCGTCTTTACTGCGCACGCCTTTATAGTCGGTGTGCTAACTGCGTTACTGATTACTAACGAACTTGCAACCAGCGCAACGGACAAGGCGACCGCGCTAGCAAAGATAGTTGTATTGCGTTTCATGGTGGTCCCGCTTCAAGTTAGCCCTATTGCCGGTTGCAATAACGTGCCCCCAGAGTATCCACGTAGGGACGCTGCTGGGGGCAAACACGCTAACTTTGCTAAACCTAAAACAACCCGACTACTTCGCCGTTTTCCAGTTTGATGGTGTTAGCTGCGGGAACCCTTGGCAACCCTGGCATTGTCATGATGTCGCCTGTGACAACAACAATAAATTCAGCGCCGGCGCTCAATCGAATCTCCCGAATCGCAACGACATGTTCAGAAGGAGCACCCTTCAGATTCGGATCCGTTGAGAACGAATACTGAGTCTTGGCCATACAAATCGGGAAGTGTCCGTAGCCAGCATCTTCGAAGGTCTTGAATTGATCGCGCACAGCCTTGTCCGCTGTTATCTCACTTGCGTCATAAATGTTTGTCGCAATGGTCTTGACCTTGTCCCATAACGGCATGTCATCGGGATACAACGGCGAAAAATGTGCTGCACCACTCTCGGCCAACTCAACAACTTTCTTTGCCAATAATTGGGTGCCCTTGCTGCCTTCGGCCCAGTGCGTGCACAAGATTGCTTCGACGCCAAGAGTTGCGCAATATTCCTTGACTGCTTCAAATTCAGCCGGAGTATCGGTAGTGAAATTGTTGACACCAACAACCAATGGCACGCCAAACTTTTTGACGTTCTGGATGTGCCGGCCAAGGTTGGAAAGCCCAGCCTTCACTGCATCAACATTTTCTTTGCTTAAATCATCCTTAGCAACGCCGCCATGCATCTTAAGCGCGCGAATTGTTGCCACGATGACAGCAGCAGAAGGTAAGAGTCCAGCCTTGCGACATTTAATGTCGAAGAATTTTTCGGCACCAAGGTCGGCCCCAAAGCCAGCTTCGGTCACGACGTAATCGCCGAGACGCAATGCAGTGTCCGTTGCCAACACAGTGTTGCAACCGTGTGCAATGTTCGCAAATGGCCCACCGTGCACAAACGCGGGATTGTTTTCCAAGGTCTGAACTAGGTTTGGCATGAGTGCGTCCTTGAGCAGAACCGTCATTGCACCAGCAGCATCAAGTTGTGCTGCGGTGATCGGTGCCTTCTCGCGGGTGTAACCAATGACAATGTTGCCCAATCGACGTTCGAGATCTTCAAGATCCATCGCTAGACAAAAAATCGCCATGACTTCAGAGGCAACAGTAATGTCGAATCCGGCTTCACGTGGGTAACCGTTTCCAGGTCCACCCAGTGCAGCCGTGATCTGACGTAGGGCACGATCATTCATGTCGATGACGCGCTTCCAGGCGATACGACGCACATCGATACCAAGTTCGTTACCCCAGTAGATGTGATTGTCAATCAATGCGGCCAGCAAATTGTGCGCAGCACCAATGGCGTGGAAGTCACCGGTGAAGTGCAAATTGATGTCTTCCATCGGGACGACTTGGGCAAAGCCACCACCTGCAGCGCCACCCTTCATGCCAAAGCATGGGCCAAGTGAAGGCTCACGCAAACACACAATCGCCTTCTTGCCAATGGCATTCAGGCCATCACCAAGGCCAACAGTTGTGGTCGTCTTACCTTCGCCAGCCGGTGTTGGCGTCATGGCGGTTACCAAAATGAGCTTGCCGCGCGGCTTGTCCTTCAGGGATTCGATGAAGTCCATCGAAATTTTGGCTTTCGTTGGACCGTAATTTAATACTGCTGATTGGGGGATACCGATTTTCTCCGCAACGTCAACGATTGGCGTTGTTGTGGCGGCCCGAGCGATTTCGATATCAGATTTCATGCGGTGAGTTCCTTTGAACGCTTGGCAACGTATTCTTCAAGCTCTTCCTTGATAGCTGCGTCCATTGGTGGCATTTCGTATTCTTCAATCATCTTCTTGGAGATTTCATCAGCGCGAGTGTCTGTTCGCTTTGAACCGTTCTTGCTCCAACGGTCGAAGTTGTCAGCCGAAGATAGGAATGGGCGATAGAAGCAATCGCGGAAACGTTCCATGGTGTGTGCTGTTCCTAAGAAATGGCCACCGTGACCGGCTTCTTCATGAGCGCCAAAAGCAAGCGAGGCTTCATCAATTTCTAGTGGTGTGAATTCCACCTGGAGCATCTGAAGAACTTCCATGTCCATGATGAACTTTTCGTAACTTGCAACGAGTCCACCTTCAAGCCAGCCAGCCGTGTGCAACACAAAGTTGGTGCCAGCAAGGAATGTTGCATGCATCGTCATCAGGCTTTGGTACCCAGCTTGGGCATCAACTGTTTGCGATGCATTCAAACCTCCACCACCACGGAATGGCAATCCAAAGTGACGAGCAATCTGTCCGGTGCACAAAAGACCAATTGCGGACTCTGGTGTTCCAAACATTGGTGAACCGGACTGCATGTCAATGTTCGACAGGAACGAACCGAAGATAACTGGGGAACCAGGTCGAATCAACTGTGACAATGCAACGCCAGTCAGTGCTTCAGCAATCTGCTGAACAAGTGATGCCGGAATCGTTACCGGTGACATCGCACCCATCAGGAGGAACGGTGTGAGGATGACTGCTTGGTTCGCTGCTGAATATTCAAACTGTGAATCAAGCATGCGATCATCCCAACGAAGTGGTGAGTTGCAGTTGATCAAGGAAATTGTGGCAGGTGTCTTTTCGATAGATTCGCGACTACCAAAAAGAATTTCTGACATCTTGATAACGTCGCGAGCATTTTCAGCAGACACCACGTTACCCATGTACACCTTGTCGGTGATTGTCTGAAGTCGATAAGTCATGTCCAGGTGACGTGTGTCCAAGTGAGTGTCTTCTGGTTCACAAATAACGCTGCTTGCTACATCCATGTCAGAAAATGATTGGGTCAGCTTGAGCAAGTCTTCGTAGTCGCGCAGTTTTGCATCGCGACGCACACCATCTTCAAGTACGAAAGGTGAACCGTAGTTGCCGGCAAAGACCATCTTGTCGCCACCAATGTGAACGTTCTTTTCAGGGTTGCGTGCCTGCACATCAAATTCACTCGGTGCTTTTGCGACCTGCTCCAAGATCCATTCCGGATCAAACTTGACGTTGTTGCCTTCAACTTTTTGACCTGCAGCACGAAACAAATCCAACGCGCGGTCACTCAAGAACTCGACACCCATTTCAGAAACAATGCGGCGCCAGCCTGTATCAAGGACGGCCATCGCATCTTGCGAAAGGATTTCGTAACGTGGGCTCTTATTCTGGAACATTGGTGGCTCCTGCCTGCAGTTGTTGATGTCTCAACGAGTCGTAATGGAGGGGTAGTGATAGTTGAGTGGAAATGTGTTGGTGTACTAAATATTGCGTCTATATAGATAGTCCTGGATCGGTTAAGTAATTCTTTAGAATTTCTTCGCAAAAAACTTGACGAACCCTCGCTAGAGTATCGTACAATGTGGAACGTAGGTTCCAGATTGTGAAAATTCTTGGACAGCTTTTGTCGGCCAAAAATCATGTCCACAGTCGGCGAATTCAGAAAAAGAAAAAAGGGGGAGGTGCACAGATGACTATTGGCAATTCAGCAGATTCACTTGATCCAAAGGCAGTCACGGGCACCCAAGCTATCGACCGCGCCTGCGACCTCCTGGTTCGCGTGATGGACGCGGGCGCCCCAATCACATTGACCGAGCTCGTCTCAGCAACAGGACTGGCAAAAGGCACAACTTCTAGAATCCTCAGTGCCCTAGAACGTTCCGGACTCATAGGCCGAAGCCCCATCGGCGGTTTCGAAGCCGGCCCCACCCTGAATCAATACGCAATCCGCGGCGGTGCTTACGCCGCCCTCGTTGGCAGCCTCGAACCTGTCATGCATCGCATTGCCGAACTAACCCACGAAACCGTAAACCTCGCAGTCGCCGGCCACAACGGCATCGACAACATATCCCAAGTCGAAGGCACCTACTTATTAGGCAGCCGCAACTGGGTTGGCGAAAGCGTGCCAGCGCATTGCTCGGCAGTAGGCAAAGTGTTGCTCGCCTTCGGTGGTGCACCTATGCCAAAGACTTTGATTTCATTGACCCCTGACACCGTCACGGACTATAAGTTGCTCGACGAGCAACTTCGCCAAACCCGCGATCGTGGCTACGCTTATATACGTAACGAGCTCGAACAAGGGCTTGTCGCCGTGGCAATTCCGGTTTTCGGTGCGCACGGCAACGCGGTCGCAGCCATTGCTGTCAGCGGTCCCGCCGAACGAATTAAGGCAGGCGACGAACAGTCAATTGCCGTTTTGATGCAGCGCGAGTTGAACAGACTCACGAACGAACAAGAAGGAGCGGCATGAGCCCCGACGAAATCCTGAAGGAAATGTACGAGCAAACCATGGTCGGCAACGCACCACGCGTTCTCGAACTGACCAAGCTCGGCCTTGAAGAAGGTATGTCACCTGACACCATCTTGTTCGAAGCTCTGATCCCTTCACTTGAAGAAGTTGGCGCTCGTTTCGAACGCGGCGACTACTTTGTTCCAGAAATGTTGATTGCTGGTCGCGCGATGAGTGGCGCACTCGATGTACTTCGTCCACTGCTTGCTGACACAGGTGCGGAAACTGTCGGCACATTCTTGATGGGTACCGTCAAGGGCGATGTGCACGACATTGGCAAAAACCTTGTCAACATCATGCTTGAAGGAGCTGGTTTCCAGGTCATCGATCTTGGCGTTCAGGTTGCACCAGAAAAGTTTGTGGAAGCGGTTAAGGAACACCAACCAGATGTTGTTGGCATGTCTGCATTTTTGACCACCACAATGCCAATGTTTAAGGTCAACATTCACGAACTTTCCAAGGCCGGCCTGCGCGACGACATCATCATTATGGTTGGTGGCGCGCCTGTGACCCAGGAATACGCTGACGTTGTTGGCGCCGATGGTTACGCAGCTGATGCCTCGACCGCAGTTCGTAAAGCCAAAGAGCTCATCGCAGTCAAGCGCGGCAAGTAGGGAATTTCATCGTGGCCGAATTCATTGCGACTATCGAGCACGTCATCAAAGGACCTGCCTGGGGTTGCCAGATGTGTGGTCAGTGTGTTTTGCATTCGACAGGTATGACCTGCCCGATGACCTGTCCCAAGACTCTTCGCAACGGACCTTGTGGTGGTGTGCGTGAAGACGGCAACTGTGAAGTCAAGCCTGAAATGCAATGTGTCTGGAACAAGGCTTACGGTCGCAGCGAAGATTGGCCGTTACCTCAATCGTGGAAAGACGAATTCAATCACTTGCGCCCACCAGTTGATAATCGTCTTAAAGGCGGCTCATCATGGAAAAATTTCTTCAGCAAGCGCGACAGATGGACGCCTGCCGGCTGGGGACGCACAACTGACGATCAAGAAGGTGGACATTAAATGTCGACCCTTGAACGCAAATTGACGCAGACCAACGACATCGTGTTTACTGCAGAGTTTCCAGCCATTGACGGTAACGGCATGGACAAGGCCAAGAAGAATGCCGAACGGATGCGCGGCTGGTTCGATGGTGTGAACGCCACAGATAACACTGCAGCTCATGCGCATGCATCCAATGTGGCCTCGGCAATTGCGATGAAGCAACTGGGTCTTGAGCCCATCATGCAGATCGTGTGCCGTGACAAGAACCGCCTTGCTCAGCAAGCCGACATTGTTGGGGCAGCAATGTTCGGGATTGAAAACTTCTGTGCGCTCACAGGTGACGATGTCACTGCTGGTGACGAGGCCGAAGCGCGTCGGGTTTTTGACTTAGACGGCCCACAACTAATTCGCTTAATGAGCACGCTCAAGCGCGGCGAATACATGTCCGGACGCGCACTGGATCCAGCGCCGCACATGTTCATTGGTGCTGTGGAAAATCCAGCAGCACCACCATTGGACTATCGCGTATTGCGGGCAGCAAAGAAGTACGCAGCAGGTGCAAAGTTTCTTCAACTGCAGATTTGCTACCACCAAGATCGTCTCGAGAAGTTTTGTGCAGGCATTGCAGGTTCTGGATTGGGCGGCAAGTTGGCCATCATTCCAACAGTCGTTCTCGTAAAAGGTGCACGTCCATTGCACTTCATGCACAACAAAGTGCCTGGCATTGACGTACCAGCTGATCAGATTGCTCGAGTTGAAAAGTCTGCTGATCCCTCCGAAGAGGCATACCAGCAAACACTTGAGTTTGCCCAGCATGCGCTTGCTCAGCCGGCAGTTCGAGGACTGCACATCACAGACTTCCGCCACGACGAAACTCTTGAACGCTTAATGACAGACTTGGGACGCGTTCGCCAACCAATTTCAACCGAAGCACTGCTCACCAACTAAAAAGGAACACAATGCATACCGTTCTCCGCTCTGCCAGTAAAGAAATCACCATTGGGCATGACGTTCCTTTCGTCATCATTGGCGAGCGCATTAATCCCACTGGCCGCAAATTGTTCCAAGAGCGTTTACGCAACGACGATTTGTCGACATTGGAAATCGATGTGGCTGATCAGGTAGCTGCTGGTTGCAACATGCTCGATGTGAACATGGGTGTGCCATTGACAGACGAGCCTGCACTTTTGGCCAAGGCAATTAAGAAGATTCAGACTTTGACTGATTTGCCACTGTGCATCGACTCATCAATCGTTGAGGCACTTGACGCTGGGCTTGCGGCCTACGAAGGCAAAGCACTTATCAACTCAATGACCGGCGAAGACGATCGCATGGATTTAATTCTGCCTTTGGTCAAGAAGTACGATGCCGCCATCTTGGCACTGCCAAACGATGAGACCGGCATACCAATGACCGCGCCAGAACGCATGATCATTGTGGAAAAGATTGTTCGCCGAGTTGAAGCCGAAGGCATTCCGCTCGAAAACCTCCTCATCGATCCGCTGGCTATGACTGTTGGTGCCGATACCGAGGCAGTGAAGAACACTTTAGAAACGATGTACCTCATCCGCGAGCAGTATGGATTGAACATGTCCATCGGTGCATCCAATGTGTCGTTTGGTCTGCCAAACCGTCACGCATTGAACGCAGCATTCCTACCAATGGCAATGTCCATGGGTTTGACCTCAGCAATCATGGATGGTCGCACGCCTGAGGTAATTAATGCTGTTCGTGCAGCAGACTTACTCCTAGGACTTGATCCTTGGGGCGGTAACTGGATTTCAGCATTCCGCGCACAGCAACAGGCCTAATGGTCTCCGAGCACGATAAGTAATTGAAGGATGTAAGTGAGCACAGACTCTGAAGATGTCACCACGTCGGTATCGGCGGGGCTGGGTCGTGTGCAATTGCAGTTCATACCAAGTGGCACTGATGTGCGCGTACCGCCAGGCGTGACTGTCTTTGATGCAGCGTCGTGGAATGGTTTGGCCATTGACTCAACCTGTGGTGGTCATGGCACTTGTAAGAAGTGCAAAATTCAAATCCTCGAAGGCGAAGTCCCAGTTTCGCGCCTAGACATTCGTGCGTTCAGTGCAGAGCAACTCGCTGACGGTTGGCGTCTGGCATGTGTTGCCAGGGCTAATGGCAATCTCAAAATCGATGTACCACCGCTGTCAACGCGCCCAAAGGCGGCAACAGTTGGCGTAGGACGTCAAGTGATTTTGCGTCCTGCCGTGCAAAAGCGATATGTCGAACTCGTCGAACCAACACTGCATGATCAGCGCCCTGACATTGATCGATTGCGCGATGCGATGGACGACCTGGAATTCGAAGCAGATTTATCTGTACTCAAGACCTTGCCAACAATTTTGCGTAAAACTGATTTCAAAGTCACCGCGGTTGTGGTGGACGAACATCTGATTGCCGTTGAAGCAGGGGACACCACCGCGTTCAACTACGCATTGGCCTTTGACCTCGGCACAACCACTGTTGTAGCAACGCTGCTGGATCTCACGACCGGTACTCCGATGGCCGTGAAGTCAATGCTGAACAAACAGCAACCGTTTGGTGCCGATGTTATTTCACGTATCTCGGCAACGATGATGGATCCACTAGCGCAAGGCCTCATGCAAGCAGCTGGGCTGGCGACACTCAACGAACTGACCGCTGAAGTCTGTGCTGAAGCAAACGTTGATCCGAACACCATCTACGAAACCGCAATTGCCGGTAATGCAACGATGGTTCAAATTCTGCTTGGTGTTGATCCTGAGCCAGTTGGTGTTGCACCATTCATTACAGCTGCCCAAAAGTGGCCAACCTTCACCGCACAAGAAGTCGGTGTAGAAATCCTGCCAAGTGCGCGCGTATTCCTATTCCCAGCCTTCGGTGCTTACGTCGGCGGCGACATTGTTGCCGGCGTATTGGCAACGGGCATGGATCGCGACAAGCGTGTACGCCTGTTGATCGATGTCGGCACCAATTGCGAAATCGTATTGTCCAGTGGCGACACAATTTTGACGACAGCAGCGCCGGCCGGTCCAGCATTTGAAGCCGCATCGATTGCTTGCGGAATGCGCGCAGCCGATGGTGCCATTGAAGTAGTTCAAATTAATAAGGGTGAATTGAAGCTCGGAACTATCGGCGATGTTGAACCCGTTGGTATCTGTGGCTCTGGTCTGGTTGATGCGGTCTACGCACTTCACACCATTGGACTCATTGACGATTCAGGACGATTCGTCGCTGACGAAGTGGCTGCTGAGATTGCGCCAACATTGAACGAGCGCCTCATTACCCGCGAAGCAGGCGATCGCATCTTCATTTTGCACGGACCCGCTGATGACCCCATCGTGTATCTGTCACAGCGCGACATTCGGGAACTTCAGTTTGCCAAGGCCAGTATTGCTACGGGATGGCGTTTGTTGCTCGAAGAGGCTGGCCTGGTCGATGATGATGTCCAACAAGTGTTGCTTGCTGGATCGTTTGGCTCGTACTTGTCGCCCACTTCTGCAATTGGCATTGGCTTAGTACCCAAGTTGCCAGTGATGCGCATTGTGAGTGCCGGCAACGTGGCCGGCGAAGGTGCCAAGATGGTTTTGCTTTCTAGCACAGAACGAAGTGGTGCAACGACGCTACTTGATGAAGTTGATTACGTAGAACTTTCAGACCGGCCAGATTTTAATGACAAGTTCTTTGTTGAGTTGGCCCTTCCGTCATGAGCACGGCGGTTGTAGCTTGTGGTGCAATTGCAGGTCATGTGCATGAAATTGCTGCCCGCCGTATGTGGGACATTCACGTCGAGCCGATAAATCCGTTGCTACACAATCGTCCCGAAGGTATCGCCCCCGAAGTAGACCGACTATTGACCGAATTACGTCCGGCCTATGACCAACTTGCTGTTGCATACGCAGACTGTGGCACTTATGGCGCACTTGATGTTGTGTGTGAACGTCATTCGGTATCCCGCCTTGCTGGCGACCATTGCTATGACGTCTTTGCAACCGCTGAAAAAATGAAAGCAGAATTCGACAAAGTCCCAGGCACCTATGTACTGACCGATTACTTAGTGAAAACTTTTCGCCGAAGTGTCATGAACGAAATGGGTCTGGATCGTTACCCAGAACTACGCGACGATTATTTCCATTCGTACAAGCGCATTGTGTGGTTGTCGCAAAATCAAAGTCCAGAACTTGAAGAAGCAGCGCGTGACGCCGCACAGCTCATTGAATTGCCATTAGAGATTATTCATGTCGGTGATGTGCATTTGGAAGAACAACTTGCTGTGTTGTTGGGAGTTTCGCTGTGACCCAATTTGTTGTCGAAGATTTAGAACGTACCCTTTCGCCTTTCCGCGGTGATGCAAGTGCCATACTTCGTGCGCTTCACGAAGTTCAGGGTGAATTTGGTTTTGTACCTGATTCAGCACTTGATGTCATTGCTAAAACCTGTAATGTTTCGCGCGCCGAGGTTTATGGAGTATTCACCTTCTATAGTGACTTCCGATCAACGCCGCCTGCTGCATGTGTTGTAAAAGTCTGCGTTGCCGAAGCATGTCAGGCCAACGGCAGTCGTGAAGTTGTTGCTGATCTCAAGGCACAGGGTTACGACGTGCACACCGGTAAAGCGGTGGATGGAATCCAGGTTGAACAAGCGTTTTGCCTTGGTAACTGTGTGCTGGGGCCTGCTGCTTTTGTGAATGGTCAGCCAGTGGGACGTGCGTCTGCAGCTACATTGCTCGAGGCTGCTCGCGAGGTGACCGCACTATGAAGGTTTATGTGCCCTGCGATTCGGCTGCGTTGTCCGTTGGCGCCGATGCGGTTGCGGTGGCAATCACGAATGCTGCTTCGTCCAAGGGCCTTGACATTACCGTTGTTCGCAACGGTTCACGCGGCATGTTGTGGCTTGAGCCATTAGTTGAAGTTGAAACTCTTTCTGGTCGCGTTGGGTATTCGAATGTCTCCGTCGCCGATGTGTCAGCACTCATCGATTCTGGAATGTTGGACGGCGCTCAACTACCTTCCTCAATCGGCATCGTGGACGAGCATGAATGGTTAACTCGACAGAATCGCGTCACATTTGCCCGTGTAGGAATATCAGACCCACAGTGCATATCTGATTACGAATCACTCGGTGGTTGGGCAGGTTTGCGTAAGGCGTTGTCGATGACTTCCGACGCAGTTGTTGCTGAAGTAACAGAGTCGGGCCTCCGCGGTCGCGGTGGTGCGGGTTTCCCAGCAGGCATCAAGTGGAAAACCGTGCTGAATGCAGTTGCTGAGCAAAAATACATTTGCTGTAATGCCGACGAAGGTGACAGTGGTACTTTTGCAGACCGCATGCTGATGGAAGGCGATCCATTCACACTGATTGAAGGCACAGTAATTGCCGGTATTGCGGTCGGTGCAACTCGTGGCTACATCTACATCCGTAGCGAATATCCGCACGCAATTGCCGCGATGAACACTGCAATTGCCAAAGCAACGGAAAACGGTTTCCTCGGCGACAATGTTGACGGTTCCGGTAAGGCGTTTCATCTCGAAGTTCGCGTTGGTGCAGGTTCGTATGTGTGTGGCGAAGAAACTGCGATGCTGGAAAGCCTCGAAGGAAAGCGTGGAACTGTTCGAACAAAGCCACCACTTCCTGCACTCGTCGGACTTTTCGGCAAACCAACTGTCATCAACAACGTCATGACACTCGCTGCAGTACCAATGGTTCTGGCCCAAGGCTCAGCTGCCTACCAAGCCCTCGGCCATGAAAAGTCGCGCGGCACCCAGGTATTCCAACTTGCTGGGAACATTAAACAAGGCGGCATCGTCGAAATTGATTTTGGAATCACACTTGGGGATCTCGTAGACGGTTTTGGTGCAGGAACTCGCACTGGCAAACCAATCAAGACAGTTCAAATTGGTGGACCACTCGGTGCCTATGTGGGCACGGAGGCCTGGCCAACTCCAATGGCCTACGAATCCCTTGCTGCAACAGGTGCAATGCTCGGCCATGGTGGCGTTGTTGTATTCGATGATTCCATCAATATGGCTGCTCAAGCTCGCTTTGCTATGGAATTCTGTGCCGAAGAATCATGCGGAAAATGTACTCCTTGCCGGATTGGTTCAACTCGCGGGGTAGAAGTCATTGACCGAATCGTGTCCGGCGATGAACAATCAAAGAACCTAGAACTTCTTGAAGATCTTTGTGAAGTAATGACGGACGGATCGCTCTGTGCAATGGGTGGGCTTACCCCACTTCCTGTGCTCAGTGCCTTGAAGTTATTTCCAGCAGATTTCAATATCGTAAGTGGAGGTAAGTGATGACAACGCTGTCAGAACGCATCGATCCCATTCGCTCAAGCATTGGCGAGCCGGATTATGGAACCCCACGCTCCACAAGTGATGTCACCGTCACGGTGACCATTAATGGCATCGAACATGTAGTGCCCGAAGGCACCTCAATCATGCGCGCTGCTGGCGAAGCTGGATGTGCAATTCCGAAACTGTGCGCAACTGACAGCTTGCAAGCCTTTGGTTCTTGTCGCATGTGTCTTGTTGAAGTTGATGGTCGTCGCGGAACACCCGCGTCATGCTCAACACCTGTCGAAGACGGCATGGTTGTGCGCACTCAGACTCCGAAGTTGGAGAAACTGCGCAAGGGTGTTATGGAGTTGTACATTTCCGATCACCCGTTGGATTGCTTAACCTGTCCAGCCAATGGTGATTGCGAATTACAAGACATGGCTGGTGTTGTTGGCCTGCGCGATGTTCGGTATGGCCAAGGCGGTCACTCGCATTTGGATGCACCAAAAGATTCGTCAAACCCTTACTTTGAATTTGACGGCAGCAAGTGCATCCAGTGCAGCCGTTGCGTGCGTGCATGCGACGAAATCCAAGGCACACTTGCATTGACCGTCGAAGGTCGCGGATTCAACTCTGTAATCAGCCCCGGGGGATTGAACTTTCTGTCCAGCGAGTGTGTGTCATGTGGTGCCTGCGTCCAAGCTTGCCCAACTGCGACGTTGATGGAAAAGAGTGTCATTGACTTAGGCATTCCCACACGGACAGTTCAGACCACCTGCGCGTACTGCGGTGTTGGTTGTACGTTCAACGCCGAACTTCGAGGTGATGAACTTATCCGTATGGTGCCTGCAAAAACTGGCGGTGCCAACGAGGGCCATTCATGTGTCAAGGGTCGCTTTGCTTGGGGCTACGCATCGCACAAGGATCGCGTCACGACTCCGATGATTCGCGAGAGCATCACGGACGAATGGAAAGTTGTGTCGTTTGATGAAGCAATCACTTACGCGGCCACCAAACTCAAAGACATCCAGGCACAACACGGCGACAACAGCATTGGTGGAGTTTCATCTTCTCGATGCACAAACGAAGAAATTTTCGTCGTACAAAAAATGATTCGTGCCGCATTCGGTAACAACAACATCGACACATGTGCCCGCGTATGCCATTCGCCAACTGGCTACGGCCTGAAGAATGCATTTGGTACCTCAGCAGGAACACAAGACTTCAAGTCAGTTGCAAAGACTGATGTCATCATGGTCATCGGTGCCAACCCAACCGATGCACACCCGGTATTCGCATCACGAATGAAGAAGCGTATTCGAGCTGGCGCCAAATTAATTGTGATCGATCCACGCAAAATTGACCTCGTTGAATCGGCACACATCAAGGCTGAGTACCACCTGCAACTTCAGCCAGGAACAAACGTGGCAATAGTTAATGCCTTGGCACACGTCATCGCCACTGAAGGTCTAATTGATGAAGAGTTTGTTGCCGCCCGCTGTGACATGGCGTCATTTAATCAATGGCGTGAATTCATCCAACTACCTGAAAACAGTCCAGAAGTTGTTGAAGCCCAATCCGGTGTACCCGCCGACGTGATCCGCGAAGCTGCCCGAATGTTTGCTAGCGGTCTCAACTCAGCCATCTATTACGGCCTTGGCGTTACAGAACATTCACAAGGCTCAACCATGGTTATGGGTATGGCAAACCTGGCGATGGCAACCGGCAACATTGGTCGCGATGGTGTGGGTGTAAACCCACTTCGCGGACAAAACAATGTTCAAGGTGCCTGCGACATGGGATCCTTCCCACACGAACTATCGGGATACCGTCATGTGTCAGATAACTCTGTACGTGAACAATTCGAAACATTATGGGACGTGAAGTTATTGCCAGATCCTGGCATGCGGATCCCGAACATGCTCGATGGCGCACTGTCTGGCGAGTTCCGGGCCATGTTTGTTCATGGCGAAGATATTGCGCAATCTGATCCCAACACAAAACATGTGATGGCGGCATTGTCGGCCATGGATCTGGTCATTGTGCAGGATTTGTTCCTCAATGAAACTGCAGCATTCGCCCATGTGTTCTTCCCAGGTACGTCGTTCCTTGAAAAGGATGGCACCTTCACAAACGCCGAACGTCGCATTAACCGAGTTCGTCCAGTGATGGCATCTCGTACCGGCAAGCAAGAGTGGGAAATCATTAGCGATTTGGCCACTGCCATGGGTTATCCAATGCATTACGACAATGCGGCACAAATCATGGACGAGATAGCTGCAATCACACCCACTTTCGTTGGTGTCAGTTTTGAAAAACTTGACCGCGAAGGCAGCATTCAATGGCCATGTAATGATGCAAACCCACAAGGCACCCCGATCATGCACGTCGAGACGTTTACGCGTGGCGAAGGCCAGTTCATGGAGACGCCGTTCGTTCCGACTGACGAGCGTTCAAATCGCAAGTTCCCGTTGTTGCTAACTACAGGGCGCGTTTTGTCGCAATACAACGTTGGTGCACAGACTCGTCGCACGGCAAATAGCACCTGGCATGCCGAAGATGTTCTCGAAATACACGAAGCAGATGCCCAGATGCGCGGTATCTCTGACGGTCAGCAAGTTGCAATCACGAGTCGCATTGGTGAAACCTTAATGAAGGCGCATGTGACTGATCGTGTTCCAGCAGGCGTGGTGTACACAACTTTCCATTACCCGCTGAGTGGTGCAAACGTAATCACCACTGAATTTTCTGACTGGGCGACGAACTGCCCAGAATATAAGGTGACAGCCGTAGAGATTCGGCCGGCAGATTCAAGTATTGCTTCGGCTTCAACGCTCGATGATGTACTACAGCGGGTTTAGTTGTGGATGTTCAAATACTTGTTTCGATGGGCAAGCAAATTGAGAAGAATATTCCTGATCACGGCCAGGCGCATGTGAAGATTGCCGCGCACCTTGATTCGTTTTGGACACCAAAGATGCGTTCTGATTTTTGGGCGTATTACGACCAGAACAAAAATGAGTTTCCGGGTCCGTTGGGTGTTGCGATAGCAACGTTGCACAGCCAAGCGAAGGCTTGAGCCCTACCAAGGAAGTTGAAGTAATTGCACGACAGTTCCTGGCGGATTTGCACCTTCGGGGATGACTGCAAGATGTGTTGCATTGACGAGTCCGCGTAGCATTGCTGATCCTCTGTATTCGGTTGTGTGTGCAACTCCGCCGTGAACATATACTGGCGTAATTCGTGTGCGATCAACGGATTCATGTCGATCAAGCTGCGCAGTATCAAGGTCGGGAAGTGTGCGCCCGGTAAACCCACGAACAATCGGATCAACCAAAGTCATAAAGCTGACGAGAGCCGCCAACGGATTCCCAGGAATGCTCACAATAATTTGTCCACTGGGAATTTGTGCAACAAAACATGGATGTCCAGGGCGCATGTGAATCTCGTCAATCACAAGGGTTCCGCCGATCTCAGTCACAGCTCGACGTATGAAGTCATAGTCTCCATGGGCGGTTCCACCAGTTGTGACAATGACGTGTCCCGTGCATGCCGACAATGTGCGCACCGTCTCCTCGAGTGTGTCCCCGCATCTTTGCGGAGGCAGTGCCTTTGCACCGAGTCCATCAATCCAGGCCGGCACTTGAACCGAAAGCGAGTCACGGATGTGTCCGGGCTCTGCAATCCCATTGGCAACTAATTCATCGCCGCTGACAACGACGTCGATAAGAGGTTGCTGATAAACGCGTAACGTATCGACACCACTACTAGCGGCCAGACCAGCAACAGCAGGGTTCACCACTGTGCCAGCCGGTGCAATCAATTCACCTGATCGTGCTTCATCACCAGGTAGCCGCACATGCTTACCATCTGGCATGGCAACAGCACACGTGAGTGTGTCACCATCGACGAGTGAATCTTCGTCAGGCACAACGAAACGGGTCGTTTCCGGAATGTGAGCGCCAGTGTTGACCTTCACTGCAGTTCCCAGTTCAAGCTCGGTGCGGAATTCACCTGCACGCACTGAACCCACAACTATCCATGGTGACTCACCAGAAACCGCATAGCCATCCATCATCGCGGTGTGCGCAGGTGGCAAGTCCTGAAGTGCAACTAAGTCGTGGGCAAGAACTCGACCAATTGCCGACGACAACTCGACGACTTCATCCGACAACGTGTCAACACACTGATGGGCAAGTTCACGTGCGCGCAGCCATTCCACATTATGAATTTCCGTTGGCGCGTTGTGCTGGCGCGGCTTAACCTCGGACATGCTGTCCAATCTACCGCGCTCTATGTCATGCTGAACCTGTCATGGATTCAATCGACACAATCATCGTCGCTGGCGGAACTGCCCGCAGACTTGGTGGCATTGACAAGGTCATGCTGCCATTAGCCGATGACGCTTCGTCTCTCTTGTCTGGAGTCATTCGCGTCTGTCCCGGTCGCATCATTGTTGTTGGTCCACATCGTGATGTGGTCGGCGTAGACAGTTGGGTTGATGACCAAGATCATGACGCAGGCCCAGCGGCAGCGATCTGGTCGGGTCTATTGCACATCGCATCTACGTATGTCTTTCTATCAGCAGGCGACCAAAAGGTATCGGCTGACGCAGTTGACCAAGTATGTTCCGCAGCAATTGGTCAGGATGGGGCATGGGCCTTGCGCACCGATGGATCGGGTCAGCCACTTTTTGCTTGCGTTAATGCCAACAAACTCCGCGCGCTGCTGGAACCCACACGCGGTGTGAACCAGTCACCACTGCGACTCATGGCAGAACTTGAAATGGTTGGAGTCGTCGTCGGCGAACATGATGTATCCGATATCGACACGTGGCAAGATGTTGCTCAGGCAGTCAGGGGAAATTCGATGGATCAAATAACACAAATGTGGCTCAAGCGAGTTGCGGATGTATTGAATGTCGACCAGCACGACATCCGTGTCGAAGAGTTGCTCAACCTCACTCGCGAAGTGGCACATGGCGTAGAACGAAAGTCCGCTCCACTCACAACATATTTATTGGGATACGCCGCAGGAAAAGGCGCATTGAGCGCTGACGAGGTGGCAGAGCTGATTGTGAATCTCAACTCAGCAGTGAACGAATGGAATTCTGGTGACCAGTGACACCCCGGTCTCGGCCACCCAGCGAATTCGGGTCATTAAATCCAACTCAACAAATGTAACTTCGGATTATCTCGTCGGCGAAGAACCGCTAGAGATTCGTGTTGAATCATCCGATGGACCACAGCAACTGGCAGTCACCATGCGCACCCCCGGTAACGACATTGAACTTGGTGCTGGCTTCATGTGGTCGGAAGGTCTGTTACGCAACCGCGATGACCTGATGGCAATCACTACCTGCAAGGACAAAACCTTGACACTGCGCGAGCAAGAGAATGTGATTGTTGCTCACGTCCGCGAGGGTGCACCTGCACTCGATCGCAAAATGGAACGTCGATTCACTATTTCGAGTGCATGTGGTGTGTGCGGTTCTACCCAGATAGATGACCTGCGTGCACGTGGATGTAGCAATGTCACGTCGCCGAGTCTGTCGCTGGAAAAACTCGCAGCACTTCCAGAAATCATGCGCGATAAGCAAAAGATATTCGACAAAACTGGTGGGCTGCATGCAGCTGGATTGTTTGATCCCGCTGGTCAATTAATAACTGTTCGTGAAGATGTCGGACGCCACAACGCCGTCGACAAAATCATCGGCTATGCCTTGATGAATGAAATGCTGCCGCTGGCTGGTTATTCGCTTGCCATTTCTGGCCGTGGTGGATATGAAATCATCCAGAAAGCAGTCACCGCTGGAATCTCAGCAGTGGTTGCAGTCTCGGCCCCCACATCATTGGCCGTTGAAACCGCCCGCGAATTTGGACTCACACTTCTTGGCTTTTCTCGCGGGGGAGTAGCAACGCTGTATTCACCTGCGCCTGCTTAACCCGCAGTCGAACTCACCTGCGCCTGCTTAACTCACAGTCACACATGAAAAATGCGCCCCTCGTCAGGGACGCACCGTTCGGGTGAGTGACGGGACTTGAACCCGCGACGTCCTGGACCACAACCAGGTGCTCTACCAGCTGAGCTACACCCACCATCGCTAAACCGTGACCCTAAAGTCACTGATGGCAGCCGTCCTAGTCTAATGAATTTCGACTTTCCCGACTAATTCGAGGTTAAGCCTTCAGCAATCTTCTTGGCGCTCTTGGTGTCAAGACCTGGCTGGTCGACAAAAACCGCCTTGCGGTAATACTGCAATTCGCGAATGGAATCTTGAATGTCACCAAGGGCACGGTGATTCCCAGTTTTTGTTGGACTTGCGTAGTAGCTCTTGGGATACCACCGTCGTACTAATTCCTTAATGCTGGACACATCAATGATTCGGTAATGCAAGTACGAATCCACTTGTGCCATGTCTCGTTGCAGAAAGATTCGATCGACGTGAACACTTGAACCCGCCAGCGGAGCCTTATTTGCCTCGGGCACATGCTCAGTGATGTATTCGAATAGTTGCTTCTCAGCCTCTTCGAGAGTGACACCGTTGGGAATCTCAGGCAACAGTCCAGAGGCAGTGTGCATGTCAACAACAAACGGGTCCATGCGATCAAGAGCTTCCTGTGGTGCCTGAATCACAATGTCAAAGCCTGGCCCAACTTCATTAAGTTCACCATCAGTGATGATGCAGGCTACTTCAACGAGCAAATCGTTGTCGTAATCCAAGCCCGTCATTTCGCAGTCGATCCACACAATACGGTCAACGGCGTTTTCAGACATGTTCTTAGCCTAAGTCAGAGCTGCGACACATAGGAGGCGCCCCGTAGGAATCAACACCAAGAGGCGCCAAACTTACAAAATCTACCTAAGGTCGATTGATAGGTTCGCTCAAATAGTCACGACCTGCAGCAACCAACTGTGGCCCAGTCATAGCTTCGATGTTCAAATCCAATTTGCCAATAATCTTTCGCGCTGTGTCGGCGTGCCTCTTGTTGAGGTACTGAACGAACTCGTGCATCTCGTTGCCCTTGCCAGAACCATGACCAATGAGAATGATTCCCTTTGCACCGTTGACTTCGGCGTAAATGGCATCGAAGTAATGAGCCTCAGATGTGGGGTTGTGGTGATCGCCATGCTGTAAGTCGCGAACATGCTTATTGTTGGCACCGGGGTTGATAACTTCAATCGGTGCATCGTGCTTTTCTGTATCAATGGCCCAGATTCGTGATGTTCCGCGCTGCACGGCAACAACTGCAGTGTTACCTGTCATTTGCTGACTCATGGTGGACCTCCTTAAGGTTCACTTTCAGAGTACGCCGGCCGCGCAAAGCCACATTAGGTTTGCGAAGTTTGCCAAGCTGTTGTGATGTATCAGTCACTCTTACATGGGTGACTGGTGCGTTGGTTCACTCGTGTCCGTTGGCGCCGGTTCGGTAGCATGCGGTTGAATCCAGGCTGAAATCTTGCTTGGTTTTGATGTGACACCAAAAACTGTGGCAGTAACCGTGAAGCGATAGTTCTTTCCATTCGTTAAATCTGCAAAGCGAATACTTCGCTTTGGTGCGCGCACAATGAATTGTTTGTTATCGGGAAGCAGGGTCACCGTGTAGGTATGCGCATTCACGACGGGAGACCATGTCACACTCGCAGATCCATGGCTAGGTGTGGCTGTCACAATAGTTGGTGGCATTGGTGCTGGTGACATTGCGTCATTCAGAGTGACCAACTCGAGCCGATGATTGCGCACGATGTTCAAAATTGGTTTCAGCAGCGGTGAGGCTACCTGGTTGTTGGCATGTGCGAGCAGAATGACCTGGTTTCCAATGTACCGTTTGGCAAAATTCAACAGGCCCCAACTCTGAATCCGCGAAGAGTCCGCCAATGTACCTGACCAAATGATTGGCTTTGTGTAACCCAACTCTGCGGCTGCCTGAATAACAGTCGAATTCGAAGCTCCGTACGGCGGTCGGAAGTATGGTCGCGCATCGATTCCATAAGTTTTCAAAATAAATTGATGACACTTCCACAGATCAGCTTTGATTTCTTCAGAAGTTAATCGTGTCAAGTCAGGATGTGTGGCGCTATGGTTTCCAATTTGTATCTGACCGCTATCAATAAGTGGTTGCATCAGTTTCGCGTGCTGTTTCCATCCGGACATCTCTGAATAGACAAAAAATGTGAGCCGCACATTATGTTTAATCGCGAACTGAATATATTTATGAATTGCTTCAGCGTCAGCGCCGTCATCAATTGTCCAGGCCATTCGACGTTGTGATGATTTCGGTAATCGAAAGATTCGCCGTGACATCAGGGCACTCGAGTCTGGTAACTTCACCAAGGCCATTGGGTAGTCGTTACCCACGGCTCGTGCAATATTGCGCGTACTCATCGGTAGCGCGAGCCCAATTCCCATGGAAGCGAGGAATGCGCGCCGATTCATGAAACCACGTTATGCCAAGCGCACTGGTATTTGTGTGGAAAAGTCGAATCTTGCTAATCTTGAAGAGATAGTTTCAATCGTGGAGGTCCGCATGACAAACGCCATTCCGACAATTGCGCAAGACGCGCTGCTAGCAGTCATGCCGGATGCAGTTGCAAAGGCCACCAGTATTGATGGCCAGTTTGAATCAACACTTGAGCTATGGGCAACCGAAGGCCGATCGCTTGAAACAGGACTGTGGGAATGTACCCCAGGTACCTTTCATGCTCGACGCGACGGCTATGACGAAGTCGCACATGTTGTGTCTGGCGCCGCAACTGTCACGGGTGACGACGGTGTCGTCGTTGAATTAGTAGCTGGCTCGATCATTGTCACCCCAGCAGGTTGGACTGGCACATGGGTTATTCACGAGACCATGCGCAAGCTGTATGTTCTGCGAACATTGGCCGAATAGCCCAGGTTGCCCTTGCGCCAACACAGGCATAAACTTTCTAGTAGTTGAACTTTCAACTAAGCCGTAGGAGCTCCCATGCCAGCAGTAACCGCAGACACCTTGACCTTGGACCGCGTCACCGCATCCCCGGGTGCCAAAGTTCGCCGTGTGAAGTCACTGACAAATGCACCCATCGGTTACGAAGGTGAAGGCTTTCCGGTTCGTCGCGCATTCGCAGGCATCTCAGCCGAAGACCTCGACCCATTCATCCACATGGATCAGATGGGTGAGGTGGAATACGCAGCCGGCGAGCCAAAGGGAACGCCATGGCATCCACATCGCGGCTTCGAAACTTTCACCTACCTAATGGACGGTCAATTCATCCACCAGGATTCAAATGGCGGCGGCGGCACCATCTTTGAGGGCGGCACGCAATACATGACCGCAGGCGATGGCATCCTGCACATCGAAACACCACCCGAAGCACTCGTCATGTCTGGCGGACTATTCCACGGTGTTCAGCTGTGGATCAACTTGCCAAAGGAAAAGAAGCGCATTGCTCCTCAGTACCAGGATTTGCAAGGCCCAGAATCAACAATGGTTGCAACAGCCGATGGTGCTTCACTGATCCGAGTATTGGCTGGCGAAGTTGGCGGTCACAAAGGTCCAGGTATTTCGCACACACCACTGGCAATCACGCACGTCAGCGTTGCACCCGGCGCGCGGGCAGAAATTCCTTGGCGTTCAGATTTCAACTCACTCGTTTATGTGCTTGCTGGCAAGGGAACAGTTGGCCCAGATAATCATCCGATTCATACTGGCCAGATGGCTGTTCTTGTTGATGGTGAATCGATTATGTTCGCTGCAGATACACGGCAAGACGGATTGCACGACAATCTTGAAATCTTCCTCATTGGTGGTGTCCCGCTTCGCGAAACGTATTTCCAGTACGGTCCGTTTGTGATGAGCACCAAAGAAGAAGTGATGGAAGCCATGGATGACTATCAAAAAGGTCGCTTTGGTCAGATTCCAGTGAATGCAGTTATGCCGCACCGCGCGTAACTTACAAATTCTTACCTCGGCATTCACGCAATAGACTGTGCGAATGGAAAGTTTGGCTCAGCTCTCAGCCCTCACCTTTGGAATTCAAGCATTTGTGACTCTTTTGGTCATCCTTGACCCTCCAGGTGCAACGCCAATTTTCCTTTCCCTTGCAGGTGACCGACCACAGAAGCAACGGGTTCGCATGGCGTGGACCGGTTCAATTGTTTCGTTAATTGTCATTGTGACTTTTGCGTTATTCGGTCAGCTGATTCTTGATTACCTGCACGTTTCCATTCAGGCACTGCAAGGTGCGGGTGGCCTGTTGTTGTTGCTTATCGCCCTTGAGCTTTTGACTGGCAAAGAAAGCAACGATGCCAGTGCCGTCAACGGCAACGTTGCCATGGTTCCATTGGGCACGCCAATCTTGGCCGGTCCGGGTGCGATTGTGACCACCATGCTTTTTGTTCAGTCTGCGCACACAATCCAGATGAAAGCGACACTTGCCATCGCGATTGTGTTGGTGCACGTCATCATTGCTGTGACGTTAATTTTCTCAACGAAGATTCTTGGCTTGATCCGCCCATCAGGTGTGACACTTTTGGCTCGCGTCATTGGCCTTTTGCTAAGCGCGATCGCTGTCGAAATGATTGTTGCCTCAATCAAGGGTTTCTTCAACATCGCTTGATTCTTTGAACAAAAACTAAGGCCCGGAGAGCAATGCTCGCCGGGCCTTAGTTTTTAGTGTCTAGAACACTTCAGTTACTTACTTCTTGACGGTAACTGACTTGTTGACGGTAACGGCTGTAACTGCAGCGCTAGCAGCAGCAACACCCTTCAGCTTGCAAGCGCCAGCCTTAACACCCTTGACCTTGCCACTGGCAACAGTGCAGATCTTGGTTGTTGTGCTGGTCCACTTGATAACAACCTTTGCGCTGGACTTAGCAGGAAGTGTAAGTGTCTTACCAACCTTCACTGTTGTACCAACTGCACCAATTGTCTGTGCGTCCTTGATGTAAGCGGCGCTCTGTGATGGGTGAGTAGTTGCGTTAACGCCTTGCTTCAACCAAATCTCGGTGTCACCCTGACCAATTGTCATAGTGACGTTGGCGTTGTCGCCGCCGTCCTTGGCAACCCAATCGTTAGCTCCAACTGACTTGCGCAAAAGGAATTCGCGTGAAGTTTCACCACAAGCTGATGTTGGGATTGTGTAGGTAGAAGTGATGCTTCCGGTTGCATCGGGTGTGATGCTGTCAAATGCAATTGATGCGCCGTTAGCATCAGGTGCAGTTGGACCCCATGCCCAGAAGTTCCAGCCTGCGTAGTCACCTGCGGTGCGCTTGTAGTGCACGATTACGCGGCGTGCAGGACGCTCAGTGGCGATTGTCGGACCAGTAGTTGCGTTGACACCCTGGGTGAAGTACACATCTGTATTGCCGCTTGCGTTCAATGCAATTTCAGGAAGGTTTGCGTTGTCGCCGCCGTCCTTTGTGGCTGTAGCCCAGTCGTTAGTGCTTCGGAAAAGACCGGCTGTAACTGCAGTCGCTGTTGGATCAGTGATGGTGAAAGAAATCTTGACGCCAGCACAGTCAACGTTTGGAACACCTGCAGTGTTGTCAAAGTCATGCTGTCCATCGCCCATGAAGTCCCATCCCCATACGTTCCAGCCTGCATAATCTGCTGCTGGACGGTAATAGTGAATCGTCAAAACGCGATCGCCTGCTGCTGCATTTGCGGCTGTTGGTGCTGCGACCATGCCGAGTACTGCGAATGCAGTTGAGATCAAAGCTACGACTGCACCCTTCATTGCCTTTGATATACGCATTTAGCGCAACCTCTCTATAGAACTCGGTTGACCGAGCGACGTTTCCGTCATTGAAAATTCGGATGAGTAAGCGTCACCCGCCTGCCTTGACGTTATGTGAAATCTGGGCAAAAAGTAACCCACTTTGAGGTAAATTTGGGCAGGTTACCGAACCGTTACGCCGTTACACAATCGCGCATTTGGTGCACTTTACGGGCACAAAGCCGCGTTGAGGCGCACTGCGCGCCCGTACACTTGTGCTTGTCGAACATGCGACCAAAATACAGAAAAGTGCCATGAAATCAGTTTTTAGAGGGTTTGTTGCTGTTTTTGCAGTGTTCTGCGCAGTCTTTCAAACACTTACCGCTCACGCGCACGTACCCGCAGCATCTGCAAGCAAATGCCATCTGTCGGCCACTTCAACCACTATCGCGCCTACACCAGGTAAGTGCACGATCCTAATTATTGGCGATTCGCTAGGAAACAACCTGGGCAGCGGCACGATCTACCAGCTCGACGGAACACCGGGGATCAAACTCGTCAATCTGTCTAGAGGATCAACAGGTCTTTCAAATTCATGGTTCTACAACTGGCCAGAAAAACTTCCAGGCATGTTGGCGCATCACAAACCAGATCTAGTGGTTGTGTTCTTCGGGGCCAATGACCATCAGGACATGCGTAGCCATGGCAAAAATTTACACTTCGGCAGCAAGGCCTGGACTGCTGCCTACTCAGGCGAAGTGAAGAAGATTGTTTCTGAATCAACATCGGCTGGGGCACAAGTTGCCTGGTTTGGTATGCCGTCGATGCGTTCGATTGCGTTTAGTAACTACATGAAGACGTTGAATACAACTGTGCAAACAGTGGTGCCAGCCGCAAAGAATTCAAC
>Ga0114964_10000733_pt1 | contig 24567 bp, 23 predicted proteins | sample C_131016_MF_Meta_FD_92638 | JGI IMG/M metagenome (GOLD analysis project Ga0114964, IMG submission 92638) | Freshwater microbial communities from Lake Croche, Canada to study carbon cycling - C_131016_MF_MetaG | ecosystem: Environmental > Aquatic > Freshwater > Lake | place: Lake Croche, Canada...
TCGTTTCGCTTCCGGCGGAACTCCAGGCTTCTCCTCAAATCACTCCTTACCGACCCGACTCCCATGGCAGTAGCAATCCGACTCCGCCGCGAAGGCGCCCGCAATCATCCTTTCTACCGCATCGCGGTGGCCGACCAGCGCAGCCCGCGTGACGGCAAGTTCATCGAGCTTATCGGTCACTACGACCCGAAGCAGGCCGGTGACAACTACAAGATCGACCTCACTCGCGCCGAGTATTGGCTCAGCGTCGGGGCACGTCCCTCGCAAACGGTGCAGAGCTTCATCACCAAGGCCCGCAAGGCTTCCGGTGAAGTGGCCGCGGCCTGATTGATTCTACCATGGACGAGTTCCTGCGCTACGTGGTGCAGCAACTCGTCGAACACCCCGATGAGGTGGTCATCACCCATCGGCAGGAGGAGGGAAAGACCACCTACCTCCTCTCCATGCGCCAGAGCGACGTCGGTCGCCTGATCGGCAAGGGAGGCTCCACCATCAAGGCCCTCCGGGACCTGATGTTCGCCGCCGCAGAGAAGCACGGCCAGAAGGCAGGATTAGAGATTCTGGAATAGCAGTGGCATCAAGCCTTGGGGATGGGAATAAGGCGCGATGAAGCCTGCCAAAGGCAGGATCCGAAGGAAGGCACAGCTTTGCGGGCGCTCAGTGACGTTCAAATTTTAGAGTAGTCGCAACGAAACAGCCGCTATGGATGGTCGGCTATTCCCTTCAATCTTTCTTAGCGTCTTTGCGACTTCGCGCGATCATCGGTTTCTGTGCGTGGGCACAAAAAAACCGCGGGGTGATCCGCGGTTTTCTTTTGAATAAACCTGAGAGGTTTTTAGAACCCCATCGGACGCACCTTGGCCTTGGCGGCACCCTTCTTCAGGGAGCCCGAGTGGGCATCGATGAAGTCGCGAACCGCGCGGACCACGACATCACTAAGAGTGACATCAGCGTGGTCTGCAATGGCTTGCAGCATATCCTTTTCGTCCGTGGGAATGCGGACTGTCATGATCCCATCGCGTCTTTTAGGCATGAAGGGATCGTAGTCCATGATGGCCTAAAATCAACTAAAATTTACCATTCATCACGAAATAAGCGTATATTGTATGATATCTATATTACTAGATGTTAACACTGGCTTCTGAATGCTTATCAGAAGGGGTGTCTGCCTTGCTTCCTTCTGGGGCGTGGTCCCAACCTTCTCTATCCTTAGCGGTTCCCTAGGGATCCTCTTCTGGCTTTCCGGAAGGCCTCGGTTGGGTTAAAGTATTTAAATGAATTGTGTAATTTTGGCTGGGGGACTTGGTACCCGCATCAGCGAAGAAACCGCCGCCCGGCCCAAGCCGATGGTTGAGATCCTCTGGCATGTCATGAAGATCTACTCTGCCCTCGGCATCCGCTGATCATCACATGCCGTCTGCGCTCCCCCCAAAACAGAGGTGTCTATTTCTCTCTGCATTGGTTTTTATTCTCCCTGTTTCGGCTCTGCTGATTTTTGCGCTCCCTTGGCACGTTCCTGTAAGGGGACCAATTGAATCCGAATCCTACACTTTTGGATTCAGTAATGTTACGGCGCATTTGGGAGTTGCCCTAACGCTGGCCGCCCTCTTTGGAGTGCGTCTTCTCATTCCTCAGTTGGCCTCGCAAGATCGCGAGGTGTTGTCACGTTTCATTGTGACTCCAGCTCAGTTTTCAGCTCCCGTGCGGATGACGCTCCTGGCTTGCATCATCCTGACCCTCCTTGTGGTGGGTGGATGGTGGCATGTGCTTCCCTTTGGTTATTTCGGGGAATCCACATATTTTCTGACTAGGTTGGATATGATGAGTTTGGGGCAGGTGCCTTTCCGGGATTTTGGTTTTCACTATGGCCTGGCCATGCTCTGGATCCCTTACTTGCTTCACCAAGCCTCATTGGGATTGTTGGCGATGGATACTGCTTATATCCTCACGGTGCTTCTCTTCTTTGCTGCGGGCATTCTGGCAGTGGGCCATATTCTGCGATGTTTGAATCTGCCGGATCACGTCCGGGTACTACTGATCATTTTCACTTCACTGGCCACGCTGAACATCATGCTCGGGGTGATGTACACAGCACTGCGTTTTATCTATCCGGTTTGGGCCGTGCTGGTCCTCTTTGAAGTCCTGAAATCATCATCCAGGCGGAAGGCTTGGATCTCCGCCTTTCTCCTCGCATTTTTTGGGCTGTTTATCTCTCCAGACAGCGGGTTGGTGACATGCGTGGCTTTCATTGCCGGGTTTCTGAGGTTGTGGAAAACCGGCGACTCGCGCGCACCTTTGCTCCTCTCCTCCGTGGTGGCCGCTTTGGCTGCCTGCATGTGTCTGTTCAGTTTCGATTATTTCAACATGATCTTGTCATTTGGAGGTGGGGCGGGAAATTTCCCGATCTTTCCGGCGCCTTACATTCTTGCTCTGCTTGTTTCAGCCTTCTTTGTGCTTCCTCAGATCGCCTCCGCCGGTTGGTCAGGGGGTGCCGGAATTGCGCCCGTCAGTATTTCTCTGCTTTTTGCCCTGGGATTATTTTTGCCGGCCGCCTTGGGGCGATGCGATCCTGGACATGTGCTCTTCAACGGCTTGGGTATGCTGTTATTCGCGCTAGCCTTGGCCGTTTTTCTAAAATCACGATCCATGATGTTGGTGACAGGGGCCTCGGCGATGATCACTTTGGCGACCATGGAGATTTCCTTTTGGAGTCATTACGACGGGTTGGTGGAAAACGCCCTCAAAACGCGCGAGGCGATCGCCGCCAATCAATCGCAAGTTCAGGTGGCCGAATGGCTGGTTCAATCACGAATAGCTGACGACCACATATCCAACCGCTTTGACTGGCAAAAAAGGATGCCGTTTTCACCCGATCTCCTGGAGTTGCTCCGATACAAGGCAATCGCCACGCCAGTAGGAGTCACGGAGGATATTGATCGTTTCTTGAAAGTGAGTGGCCGCTATGTGCCGGAATATTTCGTTCCTCCTTTTGCAGGGGCCTTCACTCCGACGGCTACGGAAAGGCGAGTTGCCTTGTTAGATAATTCAAATATTCTGCTGGTACCCCAATCCTCGATGGCTCCACACGGAAAAGTGGACCGGGTGGCGTATGCAAACTCTTGGTCGAGATTCATGAGCGGACTCTTTTTCTTTCCTGTCAGTTTGAAGGTCGTCAACGAGCCTTTCATTCCCGATGCCGAGGCTATCCAAAAACTTTTTCCCCATTTTACCGTTGAGGGACAATTCCGCGACTATCTGATTCTCCGTCACAACTGATTGATGTATCAACTAAGGACTTCGCTTTTGACCTATCGATGAAAGGAACAAATCTTACCTCTCGCGAGTTGACAGATGCCCGCAGGCGCCTGCTTCAAATGCATTTTGAAAGCGGTGTGGGGCACATCGGGGGGAATCTTTCCTCCCTCGATGCGATGTTGCTTCTGCATCATGAGTATCTCTGCTCGGAGAGGGATCAGTTCATCCTCTCCAAGGGGCACTCCGCCGGGGCCCTCTATGTGTCGCTGTGGTCGAAGGGGTTGCTCTCCGACGATGATCTGAAGCAATTTTACAAAGAGGAGACGAATCTTCCTGCACATCCCCCGGCTTCCGGCGTTCCCGGGATCCTCTTCGCCACGGGAAGTCTGGGCCACGGCTTGTCGCTTGCGGCCGGCACGGCACTGGCCAAGAGGCTGAACTCGGATGATGGCCATGTCTACTGCATGACCTCCGATGGGGAGTGGCAGGAGGGATCAACCTGGGAGGCGCTGATTTTCCTGTGCCACCACAAGCTCACGAACCTGACCATCCTCGTCGATCACAACACCCTGCAGGGATTCGGTTCGACGGATGCCGTGGCCTCGATGAATCCCCTTGCCGACAAGCTTCGGGGGTTCGCGATCACGATTCACGGCGTCGATGGCCACGATCTCGAGGCGATCAAGGCGGCTCTCGATGCCCCCTCGTTCCAGCCGAAGCTGATCATCCTCAACACAACAAAGGGTCACGGCGTCTCCTTTATGGAGAAGCAGATGGGGTGGCATTATCTGCCGCTCAATGAGGATCAGTATCAGCAGGCATTGAGTGAGATTAATGGTGAGATGGAGGTTGCTGCGTCATGAGAAAGCAATTCTGTGATGCCATGGTGGCCCGCTCCGCCTCGAACCGGCTGGTCTTCATGACCGGCGATCTTGGCTTCATGGCCTTGGAGCCACTGCGGGCGGCCTTGGGAGAATATTTTATCAACGCCGGCGTGGCGGAGCAGAACATGATGAGCGTGGCGGCGGCGATGGCCCGCCAGGGGATCGAGGCCTGGGCCTACAGCATCGCCCCGTTCTGCTACGCGCGACCCTTCGAGCAGATCCGCAACGACATCACCTTCCATGGGCTCCCGGTCAAGTTGGTGGGTAACGGAGGCGGGTACGGCTATGGCGTGCAGGGGCCGACGCATCATGCGATCGAGGATTACGGGGTGCTCCTGACTCTTCCCGGGATGTCTGCTTATGTGCCGGTGTTTGACGAGGATCTTGCGGCGGTCATTCCGCTCATGGGCAGGGAAACAGGGCCATCCTACCTGCGGCTTGGGCGAGGGGAACCTCCCAAAGGGTTTGCTGTTCCGGAATATGCGCCTTGGCGTCAGTTGGTCAGGGGTGGGGGAAAGACCGTGATCGCAGTCGGCCCGCTTGCCGGGAGCTACATTGCAGCCTTGCAGGGCTTGCAGAATCACCAGCGTCCCAATCTCTGGGCGGCCTCAGAACTCCCCCTGAGCAAGCACCCCATGCCGGAGGCCTTGATGGCCCAGATTGCTTCCGGCGCGGGACTCTGCGTGGCGGAGGAGCATGTGGCCCGGGGCGGATTCGGGGCCGAGTTGGCACTTTATCTGGCGGAGCGGGGGGTAAGGGCAGGCTCCTTCACCCATCTGTGCGCCCGCAAGCATCTCTATGATGCTTATGGATCACAGGATTTCCTGCGGCGGCGGTCGGGCATTGCCGCCGAGAACGTCCTCGCATGGGTAACCGCTTCCTGAATAGCCTGATAGGATGAGCGAGACAGAGGCAGCCATTCGGAATCTGCGTGGACCGATCCTTGTGCTCGGGGCCTCGGGATTTATCGGGGCGAATCTCTACCGCATGATTGCGGCGGTGCGTTCCGATGTCTTTGCCGTCGTGCAGCATGAGAAGTCGTGGAGGCTGGAGGATGTCTCCGATAACAGGATCATCGCCGTCGACCTGACTGATCCGGTGGCCACCAAGAACATGGTGGTGAACACCCGCCCGCAGACGATTTTGGACTGCGTGGCCTACGGGGCCTACTCCTTCGAGCAGGATCCCGCGAAGATCTACCAGACCAATTTTCAGTCCCTGGTCCACCTCGTCGAACTCTGCTCTGAGATGAGGGTCTCGGCGTATGTGCATGCCGGGAGTTCCTCGGAATACGGAACCAATGCCAGCGGGCCGACCGAGGAGGAGACCTGCCAACCCAACAGTCACTACGCCGTCTCCAAGGTGGCATCCGCCAGCTTCCTCGGTTACATGGGCAAGCATTGCGGGTTCCCCTGCGTCCACTTGAGGCTCTATTCCGTCTACGGTCCGCTCGAGGACACTTCGCGTCTGGTTCCGAATGTTCTGAAGTGTGCGCTGGGCGGCACGTTGCCCCCGTTTGTGGATCCCCGCACGTCGCGGGATTTTGTCTATGTGGAGGATGCCTGCAGCGCATTCATCCTGGCGGCCTCGCGCATGAATCCCACGCTCCACGGCGAGATCTTCAACATCGGCAGCGGTGGCAAGACCACGATTGCGGAATTTGCCGGGCAGGTGAGGGGGCAGTTCGGCATCTCCGAGGAGCCGAAGTTCGGCACCATGGAGGGCCGCGCCTGGGACCTTGCGGATTGGTATTCCAATTCCGAAAAAGCCGCCCGCTTGCTTGGATGGAGTGCGTCGACTCTGCTCGCCGAGGGGTTGCAGAAGACCTCGGAGTGGGTCAAGCGTCTCTCCGATGAGCAGTTCATCACCTCCACCAAGAAGAACCTGGATCGGAGGAAGCGGAGTGTTTCCGCCATCATCGCCTGCTACAAGGATGCGGAGGCGATCCCCCACATGCATCGCCGCCTGACGGAGACCTTCCGGAAGCTGGGGGTGGATTACGAGATCATCTTCGTCAATGACTGCAGTCCCGACGACACCATCCGTGTGATCGAGGAAATCAGCGCCCGCGATCCCCATGTCATCGGGATCAGCCACTCGCGGAACTTCGGTTCCCAAATGGCATTCCGCAGTGGCATGGAGCTTGCTACGATGAATAGCGTCGTGCTGTTGGATGGCGATCTTCAGGATCCACCTGAGTTGATCGAGCAGTTCCATGGCAAATGGAACGAGGGATACGATGTCATCTACGGCAGTCGCGTGAAGAGGGATATGCCATGGCACTGGGGGCTGATGTATAAGGCGTTTTACAGGATTTTTTCCGCATTCAGCTATGTGCCTATTCCATTGGATGCCGGTGATTTCTCCCTGATGGATCGCCGCGTGGTCACTTGGCTGCTCAATTGCCCGGAGAGGGATCTCTTCATGCGTGGCTTGAGGGCCTACGTGGGATTCAAGCAGACCGGGGTCGAGTATGTCCGGCCGGAGCGGATGTTCGGAAAATCGACGAACAATTTCCTCAAGAATCTGGATTGGGCCAAGAAAGGCATCTTCTCATTCAGCGACGCCCCGTTGGCGATGCTCACCAGCGCGGGAGTTGTCCTCTTCAGCATCTCCACCCTGCTTGCTGTAGTCGTGGCACTACTCAAGATTTTCGTGCCTGATATCGCTCCCCGCGGAACCGCCACGTTGCTGATCACGATATTATTGTTTGGTTCCTTTAACCTCTTTGCGATCGGCCTCGTGGGAGAGTACGTCGCCAAGATCATGATGGAGGTCAAGGGGCGCCCCCGCTTGATTCGCTCCGGCCTCATTCGCCATGGGAAGTCGACGAACTTACTGCCGGACGGAAAGGCCGAGAAAATCTAACGCGCAAAACAGTTTTTCATATCCGTGGAGCGAACAAAACCAATAGCTGTCAAGGGCCCCAAGGATGCCCCATTGATGTTCTGGGCGCGGCAGTTTTTGGATTTACAGCTCAAAACCATCGTGGGTTGTCTCTCCAAAGAGTTGCCGAGATTATCCGGTAAAATTCTGGACATAGGGGCGGGAGAGTGCCCTTGGAAATACCTCTTGGGAAACGAGGCAGTATATCAGGGAATCGACATTCAATCTGCTTCGGAGTTTGGAATGAAGCAAAGCAGCGATGTCATCTATTATGACGGAGTGACAATTCCGTTTCTTCCTAATGAGTTTGATGCAGCGTTATGTATTGAGGTGTTGGAGCATACGGAGGATCCGGCAGTGCTTTTAGCGGAGGCCTTTCGTGTTTTAAAACCCGGAGGGATCTTTATTTTGACAATCCCTTGGTCAGCCCGAGTCCATCACTTGCCTTTCGATTACCATCGGTTTACCCCCCTTCAATTGGAGAGGCTGTTCAAGCAAACTGGTTTTTCCGATTTTCGCATTCAGGCCCGAGGCAATAATTTTTGTACTATTGCCAATAAGCTGGTGATAGCCGTTTGGTCCTTATTTTTTCCAGCAAGGAAAGGTTACCGGTTCTGGTCCGTTCCCATGGGTCTCATGATCAGTCCAATTTGCTTAATTTTTGTGATGATCGCTCACATCTCCTTATTTTTCCCAAAGTGCGATAACGATGACCCCTTGGGTTATGTGGCCGTTGGCAAAAAGTAATCAAGAATCATGAATCCCCATTCCCGCTCCTGCCCCGCATGTGAATCCCTTTCCGATGGGGCGAGCCTGTTCCTCGCCGAGAATATCAATCCCGAGAAGATTTCCGGCTTCAGTTTCGCGTCACGGAAACTTCCTGAATACATGTGTCACCGGATGGTCCGGTGCCCCGTCTGTGATCTGGTCTATGCCGACAAACCGCCGGCCGAGGAGTCTCTGGCAGAGTCCTACCATGCGGCCTCGTACGACAGCTCTGAGGAGGCCGATGATGCGGCTAGGGCGTATATTCTGGCGATTCAAGGAGCCCTGGATCGTCTTCAGAGCCGGGGTGCCGCGTTGGAAATCGGCACAGGTACTGGCGTTTTTCTGAAGCATCTCAAGGAGGCCGGCTTTACCAAGCTGTTCGGCGTCGAGCCATCCCGGGCCGCGATCGATGCCGCTACTCCGGAGTGCCGGGAGTGGATCCGTGAGGGGATGTTCAACGAGCAGGATTTCCAGCCCGAATCCTTCGATCTTATTTGCTGCTTCATGACGATGGAACATGTGAGGGATCCCATGGAGATAGCGAAGTCTGCACTGAGGTTGCTCAGGCCGGGGGGTGTTTTCCTGACAGTCACACACGACTACCGAAGTCCCGTGAACAGGCTCCTTGGAAAGCGCTCCCCGATCGTTGACATCGAGCATCTCCAGATTTTTTCAAAGAAAGCGATCGGCGAACTCTTCACTCGTGCCGGCTTCGTGGATGTCTCGGCGGAGAGTTTCGTCAACCGCTACTCTCTCCGTTACTGGGCTCGCCTCAGCCCCATGCCTGCCGGGATCAAGGCGTTCTTGGGTGCGCTTTTCAGCAAGCCTGTTTTTTCTAGGATCCGTCTGGGTGTCAATGTCGGCAACACCCTCGCCTGCGGTTTCAAACCAAAAAACTGATCTGCCGCCCCCTCGGTAAAAATCAATCTAACGCATGAACGCTAAAAACACATCCGCCGCACCTTTGGGCGATATTTGGAAGTCCATCAAGCTCCCGGTAACCCTCGGGATTCTTTTCTTTTCGGTGGTGGTTATTGCTTGGTTGTTGGAGGCCCCCAGCCGCGAAGAGTTGATGGGGGGTACGGGTAAGATCTGGGATCTGGTTCATACCCCCGCGGCCGGTTGGTGTCCCAACTACATGATGGGGGTCAGCTCCCTGCTTTATGATGCGTTTGCCTTCGCCCTGTTTCTTTCCAAGTGCGCGAGCCAGCTTCTTGGCGGCATCTTAGGGCCGGTGGGCGCCGAGAAACTTCTTACATTGAGCTTCATCCCGGCCGCGGCGGTCTCCATGTGGTTTTTTGTTCGCAGATTGGGGTGCGATACCGCGGCCTCGGCATGGATCTCCCTGCTCTATGTCGTGATGCCCTCGTTCCATGTTGCCACGGGTATCTATGAGCACCGCACCGTTGGCCTCTGTTTTGTTTTTGCTCCGTTGATCCTGAGGGGGATTCTGACGGTTGCGCAACAGCAGGCGCCGCGGGAGATCGTCCTCTTGGGAATGGCGGCGGCCGCACTTGCCTTGAGCTACACAAAAATTGCCATCGTGATGTCCCCCATGCTCCTGATCTGGACGCTTGAGGTACTCAGGCAGAATCGTCAGAACACCCGCAAGGCGCTGGTGGGCTACGGGTGCAGTCTTGCGGTGGCGGCTTTCACGGCGATGCTCATTCTGTTGCCGGCTTCGCGCGAGTTCGGGTACTCGGCCAGCTTCCTGTTTGATCCGCTCGATGGATGGAAGCACCACTATGCATTCAAGACCCCGTTGCTTTGGATCGACCTATGGGGATTCCTGAGCGCGGGTGGTGATCCTGATCTCACGGGTGATGCGGCCATGTTCTGGATCGGGTTGATTCCACTGGTGGCTCTCTCGGTTGCCATGGGGCTGCCTCGGTTAGCCGAATGGCGCGCCTCGCAACTGGGTCGTTGGTTCCTGATCCTGACCGGATGCTGGTTGGTTTCGATTTGGTTTGCCTCGGGTCCTGACGGGCTCTTTTTGGGCCACATCAATGTTTTGAAAAACGGGAAAGGCCTTCCCGATACCTCAATCCCGATTCTCTGGTTGGCATTTGTCTGGATGGGATGGCTGATCTATCGAACAGCGTCGCAGTTGCTGGCACGCCCGGTCTGGCTGCCCACTTTGATCACTGTGCTGGTGTTGGTCGCGCCGGTTTTCCGTCTGGTGGAGCTCTTCCCGCTCTTCAAGGATGTCCGCGCTCCCGAATCCTTCTGGAGCGTGGGGGGATTCTGCTGCCTGGCCGCAGCCGTGGGATTTTCGTTCTGGGCTCTCTTCACCGAGGTGATCGAGGCACATTGGAGAAAGTCGCTGGGTGTTGCGATCGCCCTGCTGATGCTGGTGGAGTTGTATCCGGTTCACTCGGCTTACTGGACTCGGGGACTGGACCGCCAACTTTTCACGGAGTTTGACCAGGCGGCCGCATTCCTAAAGACGGCTCCAATTCAGGGGCGGGTTCACCCCCTGAGCGGTCGGTACTTTTACCTCACCCTACCGCAAAAAGCTGGCCGAGCCGTTGATTCCGAAGCGGCTTACCGTCACTTCCAGCTCAAGTGGGTGCGCCACTTCGAGGCGGCGGGGAATGCCAGCGGTGACTCGCTGCGGACCTATCTCAATCTCGCCGGTGTGGCCTACATCCTGCTGGATAAGGAGGATCCCTTCTCGCCGAAGCAGATGCAGGATTTCTTCCGCTCGGTCTATCCGGTGGTCTTTGAGAACCGCTACTTCGCCGTGCTTGCCAACCAGCAGGCGCTCTATCCGGCATTCCTGGCTCGGGATTTCGTAGCGCTACCTCCCGAGGGCTATGCGATGGCTCCCGCCGTGCTCCAGTTGGCTCCTCAGAATCTCATCACGGTGGAGTTGGCAGGTGTCGATCGCAACATGCCGGGATTCGCCGGAATGGCGAAAGGGCCGAACCAGATTGAGTTGCTCCAACAATACCAAGGACAGTCGGGGCAACCCTTTGCACGAGTGCCGCTGGTGGGCAATCGGATGGACGACTATCAGCGGATGACCTATCAGCTTCCCCCGACCGTCTCGGGATGGCTCGTGGTTTCCGAGGCCTATCATCCCGACTGGACGGTGACGATCGATGGGAGGCCTGCCGAGGTCCATCGTGCCGAGGCGGCACTCCTCTCAGCCTTCGTGCCCCCCGGACACCATGAAGTCGTCTTCCAGTTCAAGCCACCCGCCTGGTACTCCCTCTGCCTCGCTCTCGGAGCGATCAGCTGGATCGTAGCCCTCGGTGCTCTCATCTATCTCCCCTCCAAATGGGCTCCTTCAAAGTGGCGGCAGTGGTGGATTGGGAACAGGCGTTGAAGTGGAAAGTTGAAGGCTAAAACAGCCGCCAATCTCCATTTCTAGAGTGGTCATGGAGCCTCGATCATGGTAAAATTAAACATCGTCTCGCTCTTGTGCGTTTGGACGCCTTCAGTCCATTTTCATCTGTGTCCATGCTCTGGCTTCCCGCCTTGGGCAAGGGCGGCAGCATGCCGAAATCGAGCGTCGAGAGCTTAGAGTCGAGTGTTTCAAGACCGACCGCTTCGTTCTCGATTCTGCCTAGCCTTTAGTTTCTCTCCCTAACAGCCTACAGTCTAAACCGCTAACCACATTTCCCGAATGCCTCTCCGTGAGCTGAGAAATCCAAGTCAGATTGAAAACTGGCTTAGCGAATGGGGCCGTCAACTCACGGAGCCGGGAAGTATGGTGCTGATCGGGTCTGGTGCACTTCTGTGGCATGCGGCACAGCGCAACCTAGAGTTACCCCTTCCCGAGAACAGCATGGATGTTGATCCAGTGACGGACAGCGAGCAGGTGGCGTTGCTTGGCTATGAGGCGATGATAGGTAGTGAATTTGAAAAACAGCGCGGCTGGCATGTGAACCTCATGCCTTCGGCTGTTCTCTCGGAAATGCCCTCTGACTGGAAATCCCGTGCTCTCAAAAAAAACTACGGGTTCCTTGAAGTCGTGGTGCCCGCGGTTGAAGATCTCTTGGTGCCTAAACTCAAGAGAGGCGAGCCTCGGGACAAGGCTCACGCAGAGTGGGCGCAAATACTGAAATGAGCGTTTTCGGAAAATACCCCAACTATCAGGACATTGCCCGACTTGAGTACGGGCGGTTGCTCTGGAAGTCTGCCTCGGCACGCACGAGGCTTTTAGCCCACTGGATGAATCCTGATCACCCTTATGCCGAGCGCTTTGGTTCGAAGAGATCCTTGGTTGAACGTGTTTTGGAGTCTGCCTGTCGCGATGAGGAGTTGGATGCTGATCTCCGATCCGAAGGCCACAGCCTCCGTGCCGTGGTGAGGGAAATCCCCCCGGTCTTCGGCAGCATTTGATTCTCCTTCTATTGCTCTCGACGATCGACCCTCGTCACTCGACTTTTTACTCTCACTAACAGCCTACAGTCTAAATCGCTAAAAACCTTCCCCTCATGACCCAACGCAAAGGCATCGTTCTCGCCGGAGGTTCCGGATCCCGGCTTCACCCTCTGACCATGGCTGTGAGCAAGCAACTCATGCCCGTCTACGACAAGCCGATGATCTACTACCCTATCTCGGTGCTCATGCTCGCCGGGATTCGTGAGATCCTCATCATCTCCACGCCGCATGATCTACCAGCCTTCCGTCGCCTTTTGGGTGATGGATCCCGTTATGGGGTGCGTTTTGACTATGCCGAGCAACCGTCGCCCGATGGACTCGCGCAGGCTTTTCTTATCGGTGCCGCGTTTCTTGCGGGGTCGCCTGCCGCACTCGTGCTGGGGGATAATCTTTTCTACGGCCATGACTTCACCGACATCCTTGAGGCGGCTAATCAGGATCAGGCGTTCGCGACTGTTTTCGGATACGAGGTTGCAGATCCGTCTGCCTATGGTGTCGTGGAGTTTGACAAGAGCGGCCGTGCCATTTCGTTGGAGGAAAAGCCTACCAAACCCAAGAGCAACTACGCCGTTCCTGGGCTTTATTTTTACAGTAGTGATGTCGTGGAGATCGCTCGAAGTCTGAAGCCTTCCGCGCGCGGCGAACTTGAGATCACGGATCTCAACCGTCTCTACCTTGATGCCGACCGCCTTCGCGTTCAGAAACTGGGTCGCGGCACGGCATGGCTCGATACGGGCACCCACGAGTCCCTCCTTGAAGCCGCTGATTTCGTCCGAGCTATCCAGAACCGTCAAGGTCTCCGAATCGCCTGCCTCGAGGAGATCGGCCTCCAGATGGGCTTCCTTGACGAAGCCGCCTTTGAACGTGCGCTTGAGCCTCTTGGGAAGTCGAGTTACGGCACTTACCTGCGAGGCGTTCTTAACCGCCGCGAGAGGTAGTCTTTTTGTTGGTACGCACTCTCTTTATTTCAACATGCATACGTTACGGCTGCGCGATAAAATTCGGTCATTGATTCGCTAGATGCAAAAGTTATCCACCAAAATCCACGATGCCTACCTGCTAAAGCCCAAGGTCTTTGGGGATGCCCGCGGCTTCTTCCTCGAGTCCTGGAACAAGGCTACCTTCCGTGATCTCGTTGGAGATTTCGACTTCGTTCAGGACAACCACTCACGCTCCGCAAAGCACGTCCTCCGTGGCCTTCATTATCAGGCGGGGGATGCCGCGCAGGGAAAGCTAGTCTGGGTGACATCGGGTACTGTGTACGATGTGCTGGTTGATCTGCGTAAAAGTTCACCCACTTTTGGTGTCTGGGATGGCTACTATCTGACAGCTGATGCCCACGAGCGCCTCTGGGTGCCTCCTGGCTGCGCCCATGGGTTTCTGGTGGTCAGCGACACGGCCGACTTCCATTACAAGGTGACCTCACTCTACGCCCCTGAAGCCGAGCGTGCTCTCCGCTGGGATGATTCCGAGCTCGCCATCACCTGGCCTGTCGAGATCGGTATCACCCCCATCGTCTCTGCCAAGGATGCTGTTGCTGCATCTTTCAAGGAGTGCGAAAAGTACGATTAGCCTACTCCGTGGTACCCAGTGTAATAATCGGGCTTCTGTTCCGGGGGAGCTTGACAGCCGAGTCAAATAAAACCATAATGGTTCCATAATGGTATCAATTACCCTCAAAGATATACCCGAGCATCTGCATCGAGCTCTTAAGCAGAGGGCTCGCTTACATCACCGTAGTCTGAACAAAGAGGTGTTGGCAACGATCGAGGGGGCTCTTCATGGCTCCATGGGGTATCAGGAAATCAAACTCGGTACTGGAAAGGGATTCATCACCCGGCGCCCATCCGACGATTCATTGGTCAAAATGGATTTTGGCAATGAGTGGAAGATGAATCAGTGATAGTTCTTCTGGATACTCATGTTTGGATCTGGGCCTATGAGGGCTCCGAACGACTCGGAACCTCAGCAAGGGCAATCCTTGAGAGTCAGGAAAACGAGCGATGGATTTCACATGTGTCGACTCTGGAACTTGCCCGTCTGATAGAAGGCGGGGATCTAGCAATCAGTTGCTCTCTAGCCGAATGGATCTCGCAATCCGTTAGCGATCTTAGACTAAAATCCCAAGAGGTGAGCCACGAGATAGCCATGAAGGCATACCAACTTCCGGGCTCCTTTCATCGTGATCCAGCGGACCGCCAGATTGTGGCCACGTCTATCTGCCATGGACTGACGTTAATGACAGCGGATGAGCGAATCTTACACTATCCGGCAGTAAAGACTCTCGACGCCCGCCTCTAGGCCCCCGACTTCGGAACTTCGGATATTCCAAAACCCAGTAGCCTAATAGTCTTAAGCCTAACAGCCTTACCGCCCCCTCTTTTCGGATCATTTGAACCTAGAGCCTAGAGCCTAAAGTCTAAACCCCTATCACCTTCACTTTTCCTATGCCTTCTATATTGGTTACCGGCGGAGCCGGTTTCATCGGTTCCAACTTCGTTCTCGACTGGATCGCCCTTGAGAAAGATTCCGTCATCAACCTCGATAAGCTGACCTACGCTGGAAACCTCCAAAACCTTGCCTCCATCGAGGGGGATTTGCGCCATACCTTTGTTCGTGGCGATATCGGAGATGCGGAATTCGTGGCTAGGCTTCTTGCACAGCATCGCCCCCGGGCCATCGTCAACTTTGCCGCTGAGTCCCACGTGGATCGTTCGATCCATGGGCCTGCCGAGTTTATTCAGACCAACATTGTGGGAACCTTCACTCTCCTGGAGGCCGCCCGCGCCTACTGGAATGGCCTTGATGAGGCTGCCAAGAAAGACTTCCGCTTTCTCCATGTCTCCACCGACGAGGTCTACGGGTCGCTCTCCCCGACTGATCCCGCCTTCACCGAGACCAAGCAGTACGAGCCGAATAGCCCGTATTCCGCGAGCAAGGCCGCGTCGGACCACCTCGTCCGTGCCTATCACCACACCTACGGCTTGCCGGTCCTCACGACGAACTGCTCCAACAACTACGGCCCCTACCACTTCCCTGAGAAGCTCATCCCCCTCGTCATCCACAACGCCCTCGCCGGCAAGCCACTCCCCATCTACGGCGACGGCCAGCAGGTGCGCGACTGGCTCTATGTAAAGGACCACGCCTCCGCCATCCGCAGGGTCCTCGAGGCCGGAAGGGTGGGGGAGACCTATAATGTCGGAGGCTGGAACGAGAAGCCGAACCTCGACGTCGTCCACACCCTCTGCACTATCCTGGATGAGCTCTCACCTCGCGCCGATGGAAAGATCTACAAGGAGCAGATCACCTATGTCACTGACCGTCCCGGTCACGACCGCCGCTACGCCATCGACGCGACCAAGATCAACCGGGAGCTCGGCTGGAAACCGGCCGAAACCTTCGAAACCGGTATCCGTAAAACTGTTCAGTGGTACCTCGACAACCAAGCCTGGGTTCAGAACGTCACCTCAGGCGCCTACAAAGCCTGGGTCGATAAGCAGTACCAGGGGTAACTTTTCAGTTTTTGACCCGCACTCACTCTGATTTGTCACTAACAGTTTAAAAGTCTTTCCTAAGCCCTCTTCCCAACTTTTCAATTCGCCAGGGGGCATAAAGCGCTCCATATTTGTAGCACATGAAAACTGCCACGGTCCGAGATCTCAGAAACCATTACACGGGTATCCTTCGCTGGATTGCCTCAGGAGAAATCGTACAGATCACCCAGAGGGGTAAAGCTATTGCACGATTGGTACCGGAAGTGCCTGGTGATTCTCTCCAAGTCGACTGGAGTCAGAGTTCCGCGATCCGACGCGATCGAAGCTTGGAAAACCAGCTGACAGGCGAAGAGTCGATGGAGCTGATTAGAGAGGCTGGTGGAAAATGGTAATTAGCTGCGACACAAGCTTCTTATTTTCCGTTTACGGCAATGATGGCAATACGCACCGAGCACATGCCTATTTGAAGAAAACAGGACTCCCTATCACAGTTAGCGTCCTCAATGGATTCGAGTTGGCAAATGCTCTTCGACTTGCTGAGTTCAGGAAATTGATCACCACGGGCAATGCCGAACTGCTACTCGGCGAATATAGCCGCGATCTGGAGCATGGAAGGATCATGGAATACCCTTGCAATCTTGCAGCACTCTTCAAACAAGCGTATCGACTTTCGGCAGAACATACCGTTAGGGAAGGTCATCGCGGATTCGACATCCTTCATATTGCAACAGCTCTTGAAATTGGTGCAACTGACTTCCTCACCTTTGACCGAATGCAGGCAAAGCTTGCCAAAGCAGTGAACCTAAAAACTCCGCTCAAAGCCTGAGATTCCAACCTTTAACTTTTTTTACCTTCTCCCTAAATCCGCGATCCTGAATCCTCAATCCTTACGCTTTTCCCCTACACCTTCTCTCTTATTTTTCCGTAACAGACTAACATACTTTTTGTACTCCCAACTCCTATCTCTTAGCTTCTACTGACTTCCTAATTTCCTGATTTATAATTCAGATCGCTGATTTTCGTTTATCCCAATGCAAGGACCGCACTTTTGAATACGCCCGATCCTAAAGTGGCGATCTTGATGTCCACATATAATGGGGAGAAGTACCTCGTAGAGCAACTTGAATCCATTGCTGCTCAAACTCACAAGAACTGGGTGCTTTATGTCTCGGATGATGGATCATCTGATTCTACAATCCAGATTCTCTCCAAATACCAAGACGAGTGGAGCAAGCACCGACTTTTTATACAGCAGGGACCAAGTAAAGGATTTGCCGCAAATTTCTTATCGTTGGCAACTAACAGTAAGATTCATGCGGATTTTTACGCATACTCGGATCAGGATGATATTTTCGAAACCAATAAATTAGAGAGAGCGATTAAGTCATTGAAGGAAAAATCTTTACTGGTTCCTGCTCTTTATTGCAGTCGCACCATTTTGATAAATGATTTAAATAAGAATATAGGCGAATCGCCTAATTACAAAAAACCTCCCAGTTTTGAAAATGCCCTTACTCAGAATATGGCCAGTGGTAATACGATGGTATTTAACAATGCTACCCGCGAACTCCTTAAGAGGATCAAGTACCCTGAGGAGATTGTCTATCACGATTGGAGTACTTATTTATTAGTGACTGGATGTGGAGGCACTGTATATTATGACACTGTCTCTACAGTGCGTTATCGTCAGCATGACGACAATCAACTTGGATCCAATCTCGGATTTTGGGCTACATTTTATAGATTTATTCTCATGTTGAAAGGTAGATTCAAACAGTGGAACGATATAAATATTAAAACAATGTATAACTATAAAGATGTGATTTTAGAGAAAAATATCCAAATATTGGATAGTTATAAAAAATCTCGGTCGGGGTCTTTGATTAAACGAATATTAAGTTTTAAAAGATCTAAAGCCCATCGCCAGACATTCTCTGGTAATCTCGGGCTTTACATAGCTGTAATATTTAGAAAAATCTGAAAAACATGCCTCACTCGACGTGAGGTATATCCCTATCCCTACCCCTTTCACTTTGACTCGTTCGCGCCCTCTCCGCTCCCTCCTACGGGGGTATCTTCGGTAGTCTTCCAAGCCCTTCACAGGGCTACGTATTCCCTCTCCAAATAGCTTTCTAGTTTTAGCTTTTCTTTTTTTCACCTTGTGTTCACCTATAACTCCTCCGCTCGACCCTCACGACTGGATCTCTTTCTGCCATGGCGGATCGTTAGTAACTTCTACCGTCATAGACACCTCATCATCCAGTTCACCCGGCGTGAGGTGGAAAAGCGCTACCGGGGCACCATGTTGGGCCTCTTCTGGTCCTTTCTTACCCCACTCATTATGCTCGGGGTTTATACACTAGTGTTCGGCTTTATTTTTGGGGGATCTTATGGCCATCCTGGTGAAACCAAGACCCAGTTTGCCCTTGGCCTCTTTTGCGGATTACTCCTCTGGGACTCTATTGGGGGATCGATCATCGGAGCTCCGAGGTTGATTGTTGGAAATCCCAACTATGTTTCCAAGGTCATCTTCCCACTTGAGATTCTTCCTCTGTGCAGCCTAGTTGCGGCATTCTTTCATATGCTGATTGGGTTTTTGCCTCTGCTCCTTTTTATCCTCATTGCAGAAGGAGGCATACCATGGACCGCTCTTGAGCTATTTCCACTGATGATCCCCGTTATCCTTTACTGCCTTGGCATCTGTTGGGCTCTTGCAGCCTTGGGCGTCTTCTTGAGAGACATTACTTCCCTAGTTCCCCCAGCGATTACCATCCTCATGTTCTTGAGTTGTATCTTTTTTCCTCTTAGTGCGATTCCTTCAGACTTTCGTTGGATTATTGGGTTCAACCCCGCCGCCATGCTCATCAGCATGGCGCGGAATGCACTCGTCTTCGGCCAGTCGCTCGATTGGAGCAGTCTTGGTCTGCAGACTATTATCAGCCTCATAATTGCCACCTTGGGCTACGCCCTGTTCATTAAGTGCAAGCCCGCCTTCGCCGATGTGATATAGATGGATGTATTGTGGAAAAGCAAAAAGTATTAAGCACAAAAAAACCTTTTTCCTATCTACCTTCGCTCCTTTAACTATTCTTCTGATCTCTCATCAGCGTGTTCATATTCCAGGCCATTTCTAAGACCTAATAGTCTAACAGTCGTCAGTCTAAATAGCCTCTTTTTATGTCTGATTTCGCCATCAAGGTAGAAAACGTCTCCAAGGCCTACACCATCTGGAGGGATCCGGCGGCTCGCCTAAAGCATCCCTTCTTGGATCTTGCCGGAGAGCTGCTCCCGGCGCTGAGACCTCGTATCGATCAGAAAATGCAGGGACTCTGCACCGAGTTCTATGCCTTGCGGGATGTCTCCTTCGAGATCAGAAAAGGGGAATCCATCGGCATCATCGGGCGGAATGGATCGGGCAAGAGCACACTCCTCCAGATTATCGCCGGTACCCTTCAACCGACTGAGGGATCTGTGAGAGTGAATGGGCGTGTCGCAGCCCTGCTCGAGCTGGGAAGTGGGTTCAATCCCGAGTTCACCGGCCGGGAGAATGTCTATCTGAACTGTTCCATCCTCGGTCTGACCAAGGAAGAGGCCGATGCGAGATTCGACTCCATCGCCGACTTTGCCGATATCGGTGACTTCCTGGAGCAGCCGGTGAAGACCTACTCCAGCGGCATGACCATGAGACTGGCTTTTGCGGTCATTGCCCATGTCGATGCCGATATCCTGATTGTGGACGAGGCCCTGGCCGTAGGGGATGTCTTCTTCGTTCAGAAATGCATGAGATTTATCAGGGAGTTTCAGAAAACTGGGACCCTGCTTCTTGTGACCCATGACACTTCCGGGGTCCGTACCCTCTGCCAGAAGGCGCTTTGGTTGGAGAAGGGGATTACGAAAGGCTACGGATCCTCCAGAGAAATCTCCGAGCGCTATCTGGAGGCTACTTATGCCGACCGTCAGGGAGTGTTCTTCTTTGAGAAAGAGACGCAGAAGCCACGGAAAGAGTTGCCGATCCAAGAAGAGCCACTTATCGACCAGCGAGCTGATTTCCTAAATCACAGCAACCTGCGGAATGATCTCCAGATCTTTGAGTTTAATCCCGATTCTTCAGCCTTCGGGGCCGGTGGAGCAGTGATCGAGGAGGTAAGACTGCTGGAATCCACAACAGGATCTCCACTGGCATTCGGAGTTGGTGGAGAGGAGGTGATTCTCTCCATTACGGCTAGGGCCAATGTGGACTTAGATCGACCAATTCTTGGCTTCTTCCTGAAGAACCATTTGGGTCAGGAGTTATTTGGGGACAATACCTACTTGAGCCACCTGGATTCGCCCTGTGCGGTTTCCGCAGGGGAAACAGTCACCGCGACATTCCGATTCCAGATGCCCTATCTACCTTCAGGTGACTACATGTTTGCTACAGCTTGCGCAAATGGAACTCAGGAGGATCATGTCCTGCACCATTGGATGCACGAGGCGCTGGCCTTTCAATCTCAATCCACTCATGCGGTGGGAGGACTCATTGGTCTTCCGATGATTGATATTAATTTAAATTAAGATGAAAAAAGAAGACAGCATCATTCAAACTGCAATTTTTGACCCAAAAAAATTGTCGAATCCGAATGCATGGGTTGGACATATGCCATTTGCTAATTGGCTGATGAGAAACCTAAAGCCTCGCGTTTTTGTAGAGCTAGGAACCCATACAGGGAATTCATATTTCTCCTTTTGCCATTCGGTACTTGATGAAAAATTGCATACTAAATGCTATGCCGTTGACACTTGGAAAGGCGATGAGCATGCAGGAAATTACGGTGATGAAGTATTCGAGGATGTAAAAAAATATAATGATGAGAACTATTCTGAGTACTCTACACTCATCAGAAGCACTTTTGATCAGGCTTTAGCAAATTTTCCAGCAGGATCTATTGATCTGCTACACATTGATGGACTTCACACTTATGAAGCAGTAAAGCACGACTTCGAATCATGGTATAACAAAGTGTCGGCAGATGGGTTCGTATTATTCCATGATATTTGTGTAAAAGAAAACAACTTTGGAGTTTGGATCCTTTGGGAAGAATTAAAAAAACAGTATCCAAATAACTTTGAATTTCATCATTCTTACGGATTGGGTGTATTGAGTATAAAAACCCGCGGAGAAGACAGCATCATTAACGAATTAAAAAGCGATAAGGATCTTTACCAGAAATTATTCCAGGCATTTGGAGACAATCAAAATAACAAATTATTCTTAAAGAATACCAAGCAACAGCTAAGTGAGAAGGAAAGTGTGATCGCCGAGAAGGAAGGTGTGATCGCCGAAAAGGAAGGTGTGATCGCCGAAAAGGAAGGTGTGATCGCCGAAAAGGAAGGTGTGATCGCCGAGAAGGAAGGTGTGATCGCCGAAAAGGAAGGTGTGATCAGCAATTTCAGGGAAGATATCACATTACGTGAAGAGAAGATTCAGGAGTTGCTTACTCAAGTTAACAAAAAAGAATGTATCATAACTCAGAAGGAAAAACTCATTAAAGAGTTGGAAAATCAACTTTTGGAAAAAAAAGAAGCCTTTGCAGGACTTTATTCAGAGTTTAAGGGACTAAGAGCAAGCATGAGTTGTAAAGTGACACGTCAACTGCTCTATTTAGTTACCAAGCAATATTCAGCACTTCAAAGACTGCGTCGTCATTGGATGGGTGCCTGGCTGATTTGGAACCATCAAAAGTCAGGAATTTTTGACTCCAGTTTTTATGAGCAGTGCAACCCAGATATTAAATCCTCTGGAATAAACCCATGGATTCATTTTGCTTTACACGGAGTGTATGAGGGGAGAGCACCAAATGCCCAATTTATCACGACTAACTACCTTGATTTAAATCCGGATGTTGCAAGATCGGGGATAGCCCCAGTGTTGCACTATATGATTCATGGATTCCGTGAAGGAAGAGTTGTACAGAAAGAAATTTATACAGCCAACATCTCAGATAAAACTCCAGATAACAGCGCAGATAGCACCAAAAAACTAATGAGCTATGGCGAATCCCGTCGAATACCAATGGCGCCGAAGCATCCTGTGGTGGTGATCGTACCAATTTATCGTGGGATTGATTTTACCCAGCGTTGTATTGAATCAGCTATGCCAGGAGTACTCGAAGTAAGAGATGCAAGACTATTGGCGATCAATGATGCAAGTCCTGAAGAGGGAATGGACGATATGCTCACATCGCTAAAAGCCAGATGGGATCGATTAGATGTTATTAAAAATGATAACAATCTTGGCTTTGTAAAGACAGTGAATAGAGGCATTGAGAGATATCCAAATTACGATGTGGTACTATTAAATAGCGACGTCATAGTGCCTAGCAAATGGTTAGGCAGGTTACAAGAGGAAGCCTATTCTTGCAAAAATGCTGGCACAGTAACTCCATTCTCAAACAATGCAACCATTTGCAGTTTCCCATATTTTTTACAGGAGAATATCCAGGAGTTTAATCTAGAAGTGAATGAAATTGACAAGGCATTCAAAATAGAAAAACTTCCGTGCATCACGGCGCCAACCGGTGTGGGGTTTTGTATGTATATTCGGCGTGATTGCCTTAATCAGATAGGATTGTTGAATGAAAAAGAGTTTGGAAAAGGTTATGGAGAGGAAAATGACTTATGCCAGCGAGGACTTAAAAATGGATGGATAAATTTGATTACACCAAATTTATATGCATTCCACGAAGGAGGGGGTAGTTTTACAATTCAGAAAAAAACATTGATTGATAAAGCAACGGGAACTTTAGATCGGCTGCATCCTGAATATTATTCTGATGTCAAGAGGTTTATTGATTCAGATCCGGTAAAAAACGTTAGATTAGCTCGTTATATTCAACTAATCAGCAATTTGGAATTACCCAAAGTTCTCCATATAATGCATTCAGCGGGTGGTGGGGTAAAACAACACATAGAAGAATTATCAGAGCCTTTTAGTAATAAAATCAAGCATTTGCTTATTACTCCAGGAAAAGACGGAAGCACAATAATTCTGAGTTTTGGGATAGATACACGTGCAGACAAGCTGGAATTTAAAATTCCAGTAGATTACAATGATCTAGTAGAACTATTAAAAATAATTGGAATAACAAGTATACATTATCATCATACTCATTTACACAACAGAAAACTTCTTAAACTTAATGAAGATCTAGGAGTTACTAGAATTATTACAGTTCATGACTATTATTGGATTTCAGCAAATCCAACACTTACTGACAAACAAGGTGTGTTTTATAAAGAACACATACATACATCTGGAAATAACGAATTATATTCTTTGCCTGAAGGCATGGCTATTGAAAGATGGCAGAATTTGCATCGTTCATTTATTAACGATGCAGATGTAGTTATTTTTCCATCTTGGTATTCCAGAAATATATTTAAAGAGGTGTATAATCCAGTAAAAGAAGTCGTCGTTGGACATATTGAAAATAAGCGAAATATAAATCAGCCACCTAAAAAGTTCGTTAAAAAATCACATTACAACATAGGTGTCATTGGTGCATTGGGAAAAGAAAAAGGTGCTGATCTTCTTGAAAAAATCGCACTTGCATTAAAAAAAGAAACCAACAAGTTCAAAATAAAATTGTTAGGTTATGCTTACAGACCTCTATCTGGATTAAATATTACGGGTCCATATATCATCCAAGATTTAAAAGAGCTCATTAAAACATCCGATTTAGATGTAATCTTTTTCCCCGCAACGTGGCCTGAAACATATAGTTATACTTTAAGTTACGCAATTGAATCGGGGCTTCCTATATTTGCACCAAACATAGGTGCATTTCCTGAAAGATTGTCAGGAAGATCGGGGGTTAGTTTTTTTGAATACAATGATTCTGTTGAAAAAATATTAGGCAAGTTTAAAACTTTTATTCATAATCTTGAAAGAGGAATTCCCTCAATGGCAGCGATCATTGAGTTTGAGAACAGAGACGATAACTTTTATTCTAATAATTATGAAGCAATTACTTCATGCGGGATTAATCGTCTAAAAGAAAAAGTAGAACCAAGGACAGATCAAATATTACATTTAGTAAAAAAAGCAACTTATTCATGCAAAAATAATAAGCGAATTAGATTCGGGCACTTCTTATGGAAAATAAGAATGAATAATAGAATCAAATGGATTGTTAATTCAATACCTAGACCAATTCGCCGCAAGCTGAAATCATTTTGTGGATGCAGCAGCGAGGAGTTGGCGTTGGGAAATAGATAAAAATAAAAGAAATATTTTATTTTATTTATAAATATTCAAATTATATATTCTTATGAGTCAAAATCAAGTATTGCAATTTGGGCGGTATGCAAATCTGAATATCATCCGAGTTTTTCTAGCAACACTTGTTACATGGTCACACTGCTATGCCCTAACGGGCAATCAAGAACCGATTGAAAGAGTGACAAAAACTATTAGTGGAGGAAGTATTGGAGTGTGGGGTTTTTTCTTCATAAGTGGATTTCTTGTGACCGAAAGTTACTTAAAAACACCACAATGTTATATCTTCCTTGTAAAACGGTTTCTTCGCATTTGGCCTGGACTAACTGCATCTTTAATCCTCTCCGTAATCCTAGCATATATTACATGCTCAGGTAATCATGAAGTTTTTTTCCAAGGGGCTAAAAACTATCTTGCAAACAACATTTTGCTTTTCAAGGGAATTCTGTACACTCTTCCTGGCGCATTCCCAAAAGTTTCATTTCCTAGTGTTAATGGGTCATTGTGGACACTCCCCTGGGAGGTACGGATGTACATACTTGTTGCAGTTTTAGGCGTTACAGGAATTCTCTTGAAACGCGAATGTCTTAACCTTGCTCTCATTCTAATAGTCATCATTGTTTTTGCGGAA